>WNFA01005867.1_pt1 | contig 22979 bp, 15 predicted proteins | sample 5400481 | NCBI WGS metagenome assembly WNFA01 (sample SAMN13153340, study PRJNA577476) | soil metagenome | isolation source: 120 cm saprolite under Douglas fir tree site 2 hole 1 replicate 2 | place: USA:California | collected 2015-04-18 | reverse complement strand
CGATCTGATTGTCATGCTCGAAATCCTGCTCCGCAGGAAGGCCCAGGTCATTTTGGGAAGGGCTCACGAACCTTTTGTTCTTGTAGGTCCAGCGTCCGAAAACATTCTGCTTGGAATTAATGGTGTGGTCGATGCGAATATCGAACTGATCGGAAAGGATAGGATTGGGAACGTTGAGTGTGTGGTTGTTGTTCGCAAAATTGTCCGGGCCCCCCTGGATTGGCAGCGGATAAAACTGGAGAATCGCGGTGGCTCTCGGATCGAACGGATCGGTGATCTTATTCAGGGGATAGGGCTGGCCGGCAAGATTGTGCAGTTGGAGGTGGGGGCGATTTGGATCCGTTTCGTCGCAAATCTGGTTGGCATCGTAGTGGTCGCAAAATGCCGAGAAATTGCCGTTCCGCATATCCTGATTGGGTACCGTCTGCAGGAAGGCCTCTTGAGTCCGGTAGCGCATGCCTTCGTAGTCGCCAAAAATGAAGGTGTGATTTTTAAAGATGGGTCCGCCGAGGGACCCTCCGAATGTGTTTGCGCTTTTAGCAGCCTTACCTGGAGTCCCAACAACGAATCGCGTAGCATCCAGGGCGGCGTTCTGAAAATACTCAAATACGGATCCATGAAATACGTTGGTGCCCGACTTGCTGGTCGTCGTAATGTCGGCCGGGTTGCCATATTCTGCTCCGCCGCCCGACCCCTGCACCTTCATTTCTGCAATGCTCTCAGCAGAGGGGAACATTTCTCTTTGCGGCCCCGCAAAGCGGATATCGGTTGTACTAATACCATCCACCGAATATTCGGCTTGATTGGTCCCTGTTCCCTGGACCGAGATGTTGCCATCGTTGTCGCCGGCGACGCCGGGGAGAAAGGCCAACAGGTTATACGGGCTTGTGCTTCCATTCCCGCGGTAGTTGGCCGGCAACCCCAACACCTCGGTGCTGGTGACGCTGGCGGAGATCACCTGGCTCTCCGTGTTGATCAGCTCGGCGTTCGCTTCTACCGTGACTTTTTCTGCCGCGCTGCCCATCGTCAGCTTTATATCGGCGCGCACAGTCTGCCTCGCGTCAAGGCGGACGTCGGTCAAAACCATATCCTTGAAACCGGTGGCCGTCGCCGAAACCGTGTAAAGCCCGGCCTTCATGTTTTCCGCCTGGTAATTTCCCTGGGCGTCACTGCGAACTTCGCGCGAGATGTTTTCGCCCTGGTTGGTGACGGTGATCACGGCGTTGGGCACGACAGCGCCGGAGGGATCGGTCACGGCACCGAGGATAGTTCCAAAGGTGGACTGCGCTTGTCCGAGCGGCGCTAGACACACAGCAACCACCGCGATGCTGAATGTAATGACGAAAGGCTTGAGTTTCATTGGAAGTCTCCCGCCCCGGGTCAGCGCGATGTCCGCAGTTTTCCCGAGGAAACCGGTTTCATGGGCGAATCGCGCGAAGCATATTCCACAAATGTGTGGATAGTCAAGACCAAAAAACGGGCTGCCCCCATCAGATGTAAACTGGCACTCTTTATGGAACTGAAGAGGAAAGCGTTATCGTGGGTCGTGGTGCTGGCAGGATGTGCCACAATGGCGTCAGCGGCGGCTGGACCTGCCGTTTCGCCCCGTCCCAACATAGTACTGATCACTCTGGACACCACCCGCGCCGACCGCATGGGTTTTCTGGGATCTGAACGTGGGCTTACTCCGAATCTGGACGCATTGGCCCGCCAGGCCGCGGTCTTCTCGCGCGCCTATGCCCAGGTGCCGCTGACTACCCCCTCCCACGCTACCATCCTCACCGGAACCTACCCGCAGTTCAGTCACGTGAACTACATGGGAGATCCCCTCGACAAGGCTCTGCCGTATCTGCCAGACATCCTCCACAAGAATGGCTACCGGACCGCCGCATTTGTCGGGGCACTGGTACTCGACCCGAAGAAATTGGCTCCTGGATTCGAACGCGGCTTTGACGTCTACGACGCCGGATTCCATCGGCGGCGATCGGGCGAAGACCACTACCACAGCCTGGAGCGACGCGGCGAAGAGGTGGTGAGTCGAGCTTTGGCTTGGCTGAGCAAACGCCCGGCTGGACCGTTCTTTCTTTGGGTTCATCTCTACGATCCTCATGATCCCTACAGTCCTCCGGAGCCGTACAAGACGCGTTACCAGGCGCAGCCTTACGACGGAGAGATTGCATATACAGACGCGGCGGTGGCGAAACTAATCGCCGGGTTGCGGACGCGCGCTCTATTCGAAGGCGCATTGGTCGCTGTCATGGCAGACCACGGCGAGGCGTTCGGAGAGCATGGGGAGAACCATCACGGCATTTTTCTTTACGATGAGACCATCCACGTTCCCCTGTTGATCAAGGTGCCCAAGCAACACTCCGCGAGGAGAGTTGAAGCCAGGGTCGGATTGGTAGACGTCGCGCCTACCATCCTTCGAGCCGCACATCTGGTGGTCCCCGCCGCCATGCAGGGCGAGTCTCTCTTGAGCTTCATGACATCGGACCAGAATGGACCTACTGACCAACGGAACGATTCGAATCTGCCCCGTCCTGTTTATGCAGAAAGCGAATATGGTCACCTTTCTTTTGGCTGGAGCTCGTTGCGAGCGTGGCGGACGGAAAAGTACCTGTACATCGCGGCGCCGGAACGCGAGTTGTACGATCAATCGGGGGATCCGCTCGCGGCTCATAACCTGGCCCCCGAATCAAAGGCCGCAGCGGACACAGCGGCAGCTCTGCTGTCGGAGTTCTACCGCAAAACGAAAGGGGCGGCCGCAGAGAAGACGGAGTTGAATATGGAGCAAAACGAGAGTCTGCACGCTCTCGGGTATATGAGCTCCAGTTCGGGGATTTCCAGCGATGCCGCCAATCAGGGCGGGCCCGATCCCAAACAAGAAATTGCTGCCGCCAATCTTTTCTATGAAGCGCTGGTCGATGTCGAGAATGAACGATTTGAGGAGGCTGTGCCCGTCTTGGAACAGGTGTTGAAGCAGGAACCGAATACTCCCACAGCCTATCTGCAACTCGGCCGCTCCTACATGGCGTTAAAGGAGTATCAGAAGGCGGTAACGCCGTTGCGGAATTTAGTTGAAAGGAAGCCGGATGACGCTTTCGCCCACTATGAATTCGGATGCGCGCTGGTGAAAACCGGCCAGTGGGTTGAGGCAGCGCCACATTTTGAAGCCGCTGTTTCCCAGATGACCGGCTCGTCCATGATGCACTTTTATTTGGCTCTCGTGTATGAACGGACTTCACGAAACACCGAAGCCATGGCAGAGTTTCAAAGTGCGCTGCGTCTGGATCCGAACCAGTTTCCGGCCAACCTTCTTCTGGGCCGCATGTTTGTCGTGCAACAGAAGGCAACGGACGCCCTGCCCTATCTGCTTCGAGCAATCAAGCTGCGTACAGACTCGATTGACGCTCACCGTTTTCTTTCGGACGCCTACGCTCAGTTAGGGCAGCAGGCGAACGCCAGGCGTGAGCTCGCCGAAGCTGAGCGCATCCGGTCGCAAGGTGGTTCCAGACTCGGAACACCACTCGATGATTCCGGTGAAGGCGTGAAGCGGCGATGATCGAGCCTGGATTCAGCCTCTCGAATCTTGTCCGCGCGCTTGCTTGATCCTATCCACAAACTGTTTTGCAAGCTGGGTTATGGATGCGAAATCATCGTTCCTGGCTCCGGCCGTGAGATTGCCCCCGATTCCTACAGCGAACGAGCCGGCTTTGATCCAATCAGCGACATTCTCCAGGTTGACGCCACCGGTTGGCATTAATTGCGCTTGTGGGAGCGGCCCTTTTACGGCCTTCACAAATGCGGGCCCCAGTATTTCGCCGGGAAAGACCTTCACGACGTCAGCGCCACACTCCATGGCCTCGATCACTTCGCGGATCGTTCCAGCGCCGGGCATGTAGGGCACCTGATAGCGATTGCAAAGACGCGCGGTCTCGGGGTTGAGCGCAGGACTGACCACAAATTGCGCCCCCGCAAGAATAGCAATGCGCGCGGTCTCTGGATCAAGAACCGTGCCCGCCCCCAGTAGAATCCGATAAGAGGAGTTCTTCGCAAGATGTTCGATTACTCCACTTGCACCCGGCACGGTGAAGGTAATTTCCAGGGCAGCAACGCCCCCCTGTGCGCAGGCTTCGGCGATGCGCGTGGCTTGGTCAGGATTTTCCGCCCGGATCACGGCAACCAGGCCGGAGGCCGCAATTTTATTTAGAACCTCTATTTTCACGATTGACATAGAACTTAGTACGTCCGGCCGCGCAGGATTCATGCTCGCTATCGAGACCCGCTGTGCCATTGTTCGCCACAGCGCAGCACCTTGAACGGCTGTGCCCGCAAGCGGCATTCGTGGATGAATTCGTCCGGTGAAGCGCTATTGAATTCGAACATTTCGAAATGGCAGGGTATCACCAGTTTCGCCCCAATGTCCTTTGCCAACTGGGCCGCTTCGCGTCCGAATAGATTGCCCGGGACGCGCCGTTCGGGAGCCCGTCCGTTGATGGGAAGGAGTGCGACATCTATATTGAATGGCCGCAGTTTTTCAGCCATGCCTTCGTATCGGACCGTGTCGCCGCTGTGGTAAATCGTCCAGCCGCCGAATTGGAGAATGTATCCCAGGTACTTCGCGCGGCCGTGCTCATCCCGCTCCACGGTTTCGTGGGCCGACGCGATGCCAGAAAATTTTATTCCCGAGATTTCGACCGAAGTTCCATCGTCCAGGCCAATCGCAATCGCTGGATCAATCTTCAGCCGCTCCGCCACAAATGCTCGATTGGCTTCGGCGATCACAAGTTTCAGGCTTGGTTTTACCGCCAGGATCGGACAGAGCGTTTCCGCATCGAGATGGTCCGTGTGATTATGCGTCGAGGCAGCGATATCGACCATCGACAGGCGTGCCGGTTCAATTACCAACTCCGTCATTCGCACGTGCGGCTTGTCGGTTTGGCTGTACTTTTTGGTCAGCGAGTCGGAGAGATAGGGATCGAGCAGTACGTGGACTCCCTGCCATTGCAGCAGGAAGCCGCTCTGTCCCAGCCACCACAAACGAAAACCTCCGTCGCGCCGGTCGGAGGCACGAACGTCTGCTAGTAGCGCATCGTGAGATTGGAGAGGCCGGATCACGAGAGTCCAAGTTCTCTCCGCACGATAGAGACGCCACTCACCATGTTGGCCAACTTCTGCCTTGCCGCCCAACGGGCGGTTTGACTGAGCCCGCAGTCGGGTGCGAAGGAGAGTGTCTCCGCCGCCGCGTACTTCAGGCAGAGACGCACGCGCTCGGCGACGTCGCCGGGAGTCTCGATGTAATAGCTCTTTACGTCGATGATTCCGACGGCCACGTCAGTTCCGTTCTCCGTGATCTCGCGAATCACTTCAATTTCCGCGAATTCACGGCTTGCCATCTCCAGATGCATTTCGTCTACGGGGAGTTCGAGAAATGCCGGGAACAACGGTGCATACCGCCGCAGACCAACCGCGCGGCCTTTGTAATTGCCAAAGCAAAGGTGAGTCGAAAGGCGGCACCGTCCGAGGATCGGCTTGACGGTATCGGCGAAGATCTTGACGAAGCGGCGAGTATCTTCGCGGTGCGCGTAGCAGCTCATGGAGGGTTCATCCAGGGTGATTTCGCGGCAACCGACTTGCACCAGCTGCTCGAGTTCTCCCCGCACAATTGGAATCAACGTCTCGGTTACGTCCCAGCGGTCTTTGTAAATACCGCCCGGATTGATCCGGCCGCTTAATGTATAAGGCCCGGGCACGCTGGCCTTCAACACCGGCCCGGGCGGCGCGATCTTTTGAAGGAGCTTGAACTCAGCGACTGCTCCCAGGCCGTGCTTGGAAAGCAGTCGTCCGGTGACTTGGTATTTGCCGCGTTGATCGTGGGCGGGTGGGCCGAAACGGCGCGGCGAGTCCGGCGCGGGCTCGAGACCTTCCAGCCGGCCATAGAACGATAGGTTGAAATCGTAGCGGGTCTGCTCGCCGTCCGTAATGACGTCTAATCCTGCTGCCAGCTGATCGTGGACTGCGGCGATCACGGCGTCAGTTCGCAGTTCCTCTATGTCAGCCCCCCCGAATTCCTCGAGATGGCATGACGCATACTCGAGCCACCCCGGAAACGGATAGCTTCCGATCACTGTAGTTTGCAAGGGACGGCGTTGTTTCCGCCCACTTGCGCCCGGAGATTTGGCTTGCGGGGCAGCCGTCGTCGTCTTTTTTACGGGGCTCATTCGCTCACCGCCCAGCCGCCGTCGACAGTGACGATCTGCCCTGTGATGGGGTTGGAATCACTGCGTAGAAGAAAGCACGCCGTCTTCGCAACGTCCTCGGCGCTGAGCATACCCTTGGTCAGAGGTTGTTTATGGATCATATATTCTGTGATCTGCGGATTTGCTTGCGCCCGGGCGCTCATTGGAGTGCCCACCAAGCCAAGGGCAATCACGTTGATGCGGATGCCTCTGGGCGCGTAGTACGCTGCTGCGGACACGCTCATCGCCTCGATCGCTCCCTTGCTGGCGGCGTAACCAACAGTCGCGAAGTGGTCGCCTTGCGGGTGACGCGCCAGCACACTTCCGCAATTGAGAATAGCTCCCGCCTGCGCATTTTTCGTCCACAGTCCGAGCACCTCACGGCACATCAGGAATGTGCCTTTGGCATTCACGTCCATCGCCAGGTCCCACCCTGGCGACTTGCATTCGTGAAGCGGGCCATCACCGGCGGAGCGCGCGCTAATACCGGCAACGTTGAAGAGAGGCATTCCTCCGGGTTGATCCCAACGACAAACACGGGATTTTCGGCTGCCCATAAGCGCGCTGTGGCAGCCGCAATCCCCGACGAGCCGGTAACCAGGAGTACTTCCTTCACTGTGCCCTATTCAAACAAGTGTTTGAGGCTTAGCCGATATGCCTCATAGAAAGCTTCCAGCTGTTCAGAGGCGCTGGTATGGCCAACGAACTGATGGCTCGGCAAAATCACCGGCTTTATTCCGCGCCGTAGCAGCCCTTCTGCGGCTGCACAGCGAATCATATTAATGATCATCGCGCCCGTGATAGTGGAGACCGGTCCTGTTCTCCACTCGAGCCCCTCCAATTCGAGAACACAATCACCGGGCGGACACAGGTTATCGATAATGAGATCGGCGCAATTAATAAGCTTCTTTCCGGAAGAGTGCGCGGCTTGCGCTTCTTCGCAGTGGGCCTTTGAAACAATGGCAATCACCGGCAGCCCCCGCGCTTGGGCGCCCATCGCTATTTCCACAATCACAGGCCGGATGCCACTGGTCGATATAACGATGAAGGCATCGTTAGGGCCAAAATGGAAGCCGTGGAGAATCTGTTCAGCGTACCCCTCGTAATTTTCCAGATAAAGCGGAGCCCGCAAGCCATTGGCTCCAATGATGGCGGCATGATTTGAAAGCGCAGTCTCCACCAAAGCCACGAAGCCGGGATAACAGCCTTGGCGCGGGGTCATCTCTTCAGACATCATCCTGGAGTGGCCGTTTCCAAACAGAAAGACGAGCCCTCCGCGGGCGATCCGGTCCGCGCACAATTCCGCCGCTTTCTGAATCACGCCTGCCTGTGTGCGCCTTAACTCCTGGAGCAGGTTCATGGCGTGATCAAAAAATGCCAGGCCTGCTTGCTTCGTGGCGGGAACAGTGGTGTTGAGGGCCGGATCAGGCACGGATAGTTCTTAGCTCCTTTGCCACGGGGACTGGAAGCCCAGGCGTCTCGTCTCTGGCCTTGCCGTAGTGCTCAGTAGAATTGCACAAAGTGGGTATAATGCACAAACCATCGTGAGCGAAAACCTCACTAGCGCCGATTTCGGTGAACCGTTGGCAATTGGCATTGACATTGGCGGAACCGCAATCAAAGCCGCCATTGTCGGAGTGCGCGGAGACCTACTCGAGAGCTTTCATGAGCCCTCACCGCGCACTGCCTGCGCCCTGCATGACTTCGTCCATTCGGTTTTGAAATGCGCCAAGCGCCCTGTGCGGGGAATCGGCATTGGCTGCAAAGGGATCATCGATGCCGCTTCATCCCGAGTGAAGAGCTCGCCGGGAGACCTTCATTTTCTGGAAGGGCGGCTATTGAGCGAGATCATCAGCGCCGGCGATACGCCTGTCTGCGCCGAGAACGATGCGCGCACCGCGCTGATCGCAGAGGTGCTGTGGGGTGCCGCCCGCGGACGCCGCAATGTAGTAATGCTGACCCTGGGCACCGGGGTGGGCGGAGCCGTGTTGGTGGATGGCGCGATCCTTCGTGGAGCAGGGGGCGCAGCCGGCCACATGGGTCACGTGACGAGCGATCCTCGGGGCGGGCTGTGCATTTGCGGCAACTACGGCTGTTTGGAGACGCAATTTTCATCGCGTGCCATCGAATCCGATTATTCTGCGCATATGCACCGTGCCGCGCCGGCGACACTTTCAATGGGTAGCACTGGCGATCCGCCTGATACCGAGGCCATCTTCCGTGCAGCCGCTGGTGGAGACGAGTGCGCGCGCTATGTAGTCGACCGGGCATTGGAGTATCTTGGGGCTGCGTTGGTGAGCATCTTGCACACCTTCGATCCGGAGATTCTCATCCTGGGAGGCAACATAGCCGCTGCCGGACCGCAACTGATCGCTCCGATTCAGGACAAAATCGCGCGGCGCACAAAAACATTGCTGGGCCGGGAGGTTCCGATTGTATTTCAGAAAACTATCGGCTATGGCGGGGTTGCGGGAGCTGCGGGGCTGGTCTTTCTGGAGCAGCGTTTGTTGACAATTTGAATGAAGATGTTCGGTACGCATCCTGAGCGGAGTCAAAGAACGATCGAGCCCGCATTGTGACTATGGATCCAACCAAGACGCTCGGACGCGATGAGGAGTTGCAAAAAGGCTCAGCCCGATATCTTTATCTGCCGGCGATGGTGGCAGCTCTTGGCGGTTTGCTGTTCGGTTTCGACACGGCGGTGATTAACGGTGCGATCGTCTTCATCAAACAACAGTTTGCGTTGAGCGATTCGCAAACCGAAATTGCCGCCAGCAGCCTTCTGCTGGGATGCGTCGTCGGAGCCAGCGTGGCTGCCTTCACCAGCGACCGCTTTGGAAGGAAACGAGTCCTGTTGGGCGCGGCAGCGTTGTTTACCATTTCTTCCATCGGCGCGGCCCTTCCGCGTGATCTGATTGAGTTTGCCGTCGCCCGCCTGCTGGGTGGCGTGGCTATCGGAATCGCATCCACGCTTTCGCCTTTGTATATCGCGGAAATCTCGCCAGCACAGAAGCGCGGGCTTCTGGTATCGCTCAATCAGTTGGCGATCGTCAGCGGAATTCTGCTCTCCTACAGCGTCAATTACCTGCTGACTGGTGCGGGGCCCTCAAACTGGAGATGGATGTTCGCCTCCGCTGCCATTCCCTCCGTGGGTTTCTTGCTGACGCTCCTTTTCATTCCCGAGAGTCCGCGCTGGTTGATGCAAAAAGGCCGCGAGCAAGAAGCGGAATATTTTCTTACGCAGATCGTGGGTCCGCAAGCCGCCGCCACGGAAATCGCAGACATTCGTGCCGCTATTTCGGAAGAGAGCGGAGACTTGCTCGACCCCACGTTTCGGAAGGCGCTGATCGTTGCCATTCTGATCGCCCTCTTCAGCCAGTTCACCGGCATCAACACCATCATCTATTACGGTTCGATCGTTTTCCTGGAGCATGTACCGCATCAGACCGCCAGCTCCGCCCTGTGGGCAAATGTCATCATCGGAGCGATCAATTTTGCAGCTACCATAGCAGGAATGCTTCTGATTGACCGCTCCGGAAGAAAACCCCTATTGATGTCCGCTTTCGCCGGAATGGCTCTTTCTCTCGTGGCTGTCTCAGCGGCGATTCATTTTCAAGCCGCGGGCGCGATCGTCTTGATCTTTGTCCTTACTTACGTGGCATGCTTTGCCGTCGGCGTGGGCACCGGCACCTGGGTGATCATGTCGGAAATCTGCCCAACGCGAGTACGCGGCCGCGCCATGTCAGTCGCCACCGTATGCCTCTGGTGCGGCACACTCTTGGTTACCCTGACATTCCTTTCGCTGGTTAACTTATTTACCGCTGCGGGCGTTTTTCTGGTCTACGCAAGCGTCTCGATCGCCGCGCTCTTCTTTGTCTGGCGCAGCGTTCCGGAAACCAAGGGAAGGACCCTCGAAGAAATCGAGAAGTGGTGGCTGACTCAAAAAAGCTGATAGAGCATTTCGCATGAACACCGGTACTCTTTCCAAGCCGATCGTCGTCCTGTCTTTCATCTTGTCTCTCGAGGCAGCCTTTCCACTGCCGCTGTGGGCAGCAGAGAGAACCACAGTTTCATTGAACGGGACATGGGACATCGAGGATTCAAGAGATGCGGAGGCGATCCCGGTCGTCTGGAACCACAAGGTTCCGGTACCGGGCCTCGCGCACTCTGCCCAGCCCGCCTTCCCGCAGGTAGACGTGTTCGATAGCAGGATGGGGATTCAAAACCAGGTCGGTGAGGGAAAACTTCCCCAGAACGCCATCGTCTATAACGCGGGCGTATCGCGACAAGACCGCAACTGGTTTTGGTACCGCCGCACGTTCGACGTCTCCGCGACGAGTGGTGTGGCCATTCTCCGAATCAACAAAGCACAGTTTGGGGCAGCGGTTTGGCTCAATGGTGTAAAGATCGGCGACCATTTGCCATGTTTCACCGCCGCCGTATTCGACGTTGGCAATGCCATCCGGCGGGGCCGGAACGAATTGATCGTGCGTGTCGGCGCGCACCCCGGAGTGCTGCCGCCCGCGGTTTCCGGTGGCACTGATTTCGAAAAGAGCCGCTGGACCCCCGGCATTTATGACAACGTTTCTGTGGCCCTCAGCGAGAATCCCGCGATCGAGAGCGTCCAGGTAGCGCCGAAGATTGCAGACAGCTCCATCATCGTGCAGACATCCCTGCGCAATTTCGGAAAGAACCCGGTTTCGTTCAACCTCACGCAGCGGGTGCATGCCTGGAAGGAAAGTGCCACGGTGGCAACTTCCGCCGCCCAGCGTCTGACCCTGGCGCCCGGTGAAAGTAAAGTGGTTCTCCAGACCGTGGCCATAGCTGGGGCGCGCTTGTGGTCGCCCGAATCACCGAACCTTTACGCACTTGAAACCAGTACCGGCGGGGACACTGCCACTACTCGTTTCGGCATGCGGGAGTTTCGCTTCGATACCGCCACCAAACGGGCCTATCTTAACGGCCATGTCTACTTCATGCGCGGCTCCAACATCACGCTCCACCGGTTTTTTGAAGATCCATTATCGGGCGCTTTGCCATGGGACGAGGCGTGGGTGCGCAAACTTCTCGTCGAAATCCCCCACGAGATGCATTGGAACAGTTTCCGGTTCTGCATCGGTCCCGTCCCGGATCAATGGCTCGATATCGCTGACGAAGCAGGTCTCCTGATTCAGAACGAATACTTCGTCTGGACAGGACATGACTGGCATGGTCCCGAAAACCAGGTCCATTTCAATCCCGATCAGATGATCCGCGAGTACACCGAATGGATGCGGGACAACTGGAATCATCCGAGCGTCGTCATCTGGGATGCGAATAACGAGACGTGGGACTCTACGTTCGGCGAGAAGATCATCCCGGCGGTTCGGGGTCTCGATTTGTCCAACCGCCCTTGGGAAAACAGCTACAACCCGCCCGAGGGTCCGGACGACCCCGTGGAAGATCACCCTTACGAGCACCAGGTCATGGCGGATGGTGGTCCGCCGTTCAGCATGACGACGCTGGAAAGGCCGGGCGGCATGTCTCCTGGTGCGCCGACGGGGCACGCACTGATCCTGAATGAATACGGCTGGCTCTGGTTGAATCGAGACGGCACCCCCACCGAACTCACCAAGCGTCTCTATCCGGCGCTTCTTGGCAAGGATTCGACTGCGCAACAAAGGCTCGCCCTTAACGCCTACCTGCTTGCGGGTCTCACGGAATACTGGCGCGCGTATCGCCAGTACGCCGCGGTACTCCACTTTGTCTATCTCACGAGTAGCCATTCCGGAGGCTATACGTCGGATCACTTCCGCGACGTGAGGAAACTCGAACTTCATCCCGAATTCCGCGACTACATGAGCAATGCATTTGCACCGGTGGGAATTTACCTTAGCTTTTGGCGGCCAACAATCGAGGCCGCAAGTGTACAGTCGCTGCCGGTGATGCTGGTCAACGACGAGGATCGAGAAGTCGAGGGTACGCTTACTCTGGCACTCGAGAATGCCAATGGCGAACGAGTCGCAACTCAGACGGCAAAGTTTAAAATCGCGCAATTGGGTCAGGAGACCAGTTACAACGATTTCAAGTTCCCGCAAACTACTGGCGACTTCCTGTTGCGGGCGATCATCGAGTACAGGAGAAATGACGCAGGCGTGTCCACCCAAAGCCGCCGCTACCTCAAGCTCGTCGAACCTGAAAGAAAATGAATAGGCGGTCAAATTACGACAAGTTTCCCTCCATTCGAGTTCCAGTTGGCCGGGAATGTGTATGGCAGGGCTGGCGAGACATTCTCTTGCGCATCGGGGGCGAAATTTCACGGGGCGCGCGGCGCATCTCCGTGGAAATCTACCCCGGCGTCTTCGAACCAGAGATGCTGGCAGCGTTCGTCGACGGGCTGCATCCAGCGCATGTATTCCGTACCAGCCATTGTTGGAAAACTCCCGCGGAAATCGACGCGCTGGTCAAGAACGATGTGACCGACGATCCGGTGTTCGGCCGGATGAGTCGCCTCACCATGGAGGACTTCGCCGACCCGCGGCGTACGGCGCAGCTTCGCGAGGCCTGCCAATCGGCGGAGGGCACGACCCTCACGTTTGGCACGGCAACAGCCCTCGTCACCCCTGAGCCTGATGTTCTGATTTTTGCGGATATGGCACGCTGGGAGATCCAGCGCCGTCAGCGCGCCAACCAGATCGGTAACTTTCCTGCCGGAGACATCCACGAACCCTCCGCGGCAAAGTACAAACGTGCCTTCTTTGTCGATTGGCGTGTCGCCGACAGGATTAAGCATAGCCTTATGGACCGGATCGACTATCTGCTCGATACGAACGATCCGGCCGCGCCGAAGATGGCCGCGGGCGAAGCTTTCCGCTCGGGCCTACGGTGCGCGCTGAAGCGGCCTTTCCGGGTGGTCCCGTTTTTCGACCCGGGCCCCTGGGGTGGACAGTGGATGCGGGAAGTGTGTGACTTGCCCGATGGCCCGCCGAACTATGCCTGGTGCTTTGACTGCGTTCCGGAAGAAAACAGCCTCCTTCTCGACATGGCTGGAGTAAACATTGAGATTCCAGCGATGGATTTGGTGCTGCGTCACCCTCGCGAATTGCTCGGTGATCCCGTGTATGCTAGGTTCGGCGCCGAGTTTCCGATCCGTTTCGATTTCCTCGACACCATGCAGGGTGGTAATCTGTCGCTCCAGGTGCATCCCCTCAATCAGTACATCATCGATAACTTTGGGATGACTTACACGCAGGATGAGAGCTATTACCTGCTCGATGCGGCCCCGGACGCCTGTGTGTATCTCGGACTGAAGACGGGCGTCGACTGCAAAGTGATGATCAGCGATCTGCAACGCGCACAAGAGGGTGGCGCACCGTTCGAAGCGTCCAGGTATGTGAATCGGTGGCCGGCTCGGAAGCATGACCATTTCCTGATCCCCGCCGGTACCATCCACTGTTCGGGAGCCAACAGCATGGTGCTGGAGATTAGTGCGACACCCTACATCTTTACCTTCAAGCTGTGGGACTGGGAACGGCCCGGCCTGGATGGTCGCCCGCGGCCCCTCCACCTGGAACACGGCACTGCAAACATTCAATGGGACCGCGACACAGAGTGGGTGCGGAAGAACCTTTTGAATCGCATCGAAAAAACTGCCGAGGGCAACGGCTGGGAAGAGGAGAGAACTGGATTGCACGCGCAGGAGTTCGTTGAGACGAGGAGGCACTGGTTTACCTCGGCAGTGGAACACGATGCTTCGGCCGGTCTGAACGTTCTAAACCTTGTGGAAGGGGAAGAGGCGATCGTCGAAAGCCCGAGCGCGGCGTTCGAGCCATTCCACGTTCACTATGCAGAAACGTTCATCGTGCCAGCGCAAGCCGGAAGCTACAGAGTGCGCCCCGCAGAAGGAGCAGGGCGGTGCGCCACAGTGCGAGCAGCAGTGAGGACGGGATCATGAGATTCGATCCCGGTCTCGGTGTAGTTCCGGTTCGCGAGCCCCTGGGGTTTCGCTATGAACCAGGAGTGTTCGGCCCGCCACCCGAAAGGCGCTCGCTCGACGCGATTCGGCCGAGCCTGCGAGATCCGTCCTGTGCGGGGCCCGATCCCGTATACGCCATCGCGATGGACGTAGGTCGCGAGGAAATTCGAACCGAACTCGAACAAAGGATGCTTCTGTTCGGCGTGGTCACTTATGCGGCGGGGAGACTCGGCGATGAGCCGGTCCGCAGCCAGGGCCACGTGCACCGGGTCTCCTTGCACAGCGGCTGGTCGCCACCCGAAGTGTACGAGATTTGGGACGGGGCCGCCTATGTCTATATGCAGGAGCATGCCGCTGACGATCCTGGCCGCTGCTACGCAATTCTTGCCCAACCCGGTGACACTGTTGTCGTGCCGCCGGGCTGGGCTCACGCCGCCATCAGTGCGGACCCCTCGAATTTCTTGACTCTGGGCGCGCTCTGCGACCGGGAATACGGTTTCGACTATGAGTCGATCAAGAAACGCCAGGGGCTCGGCTGGTATCCATTCGTGACCTCACAGGGCAGCATCGAGTGGCTGCCCAATCCTCGTTACAAGAAAACAACTCTCGATGTGCGGCCTCCGGGAGACTATGTGCAACTGGGAATCGCGCCGGGACGCTCCCTCTACGAACAGGCAGTTCGAGATTTCGATCGGTTTGCGTGGATCTCAAATCCGGCTCTTACCCGCGAAGTCTGGAGGCATTTCGAACCGTGATAAATCGCTTGAAACCTTTTGGCGATCAAAATAAAGCCGCAACTGGCTATGTCAGGAGGGTAACAAGGTCCGTGGCCACGAGCGCAGCAGCCCAGACCAAGTTGAAGTTGAACCATGCCTTCCGCAGAAGCGCCAGGCCGAGCTTCCCCAATTTAAGATGTCGACTCTGTGAAGCCCTTGATCGTACATGAAACGACGGGCGGATTAGTGATTGAAGAATGGTTCAGTTCGCCGATCCTGCCGCACTGAGCCGGCGCAATATCAGACTTCATCCCGAGCGCTTTTAGATATCCCTCATTCACGCGACACTTTTGCAGGCGGACACTCTCCAGTAAGTCGGCGAAAGCACGGGTGATCGTCTCCTGTTCAGGCCGGGCCTTCAGCCGCTCTTCCACGTGGGCAGTGTCGCGCGGCAGCTTTGCGAACTCCACGATCTTTCCCCAATCGGCGGGCGGGATAATGCTGACGACCGCCGACGACTTTTCCATCTTCTTGTACGGCCAGAAAGCCCATCCGATGTCGTTTTTTTCAAGTGCTTTCACGAATTGCGCGATCCACTCATCCGTATTCTCCCCGGACTCGCCCATCCAGATCGGCACATCATAACGTTCGCGAAAATCAATGTATTGCCGCAGCACGCTTTCATCCGGCGCCGTCCAATAGTTGTGGAACGTGGATGCGACGTTCGCATCGAAAGGTTTGCCAAAAACCGAAAAGTTCCCGTCCCACTGCGCGCCACCGAGAAAGAGAATATGGTGAGCGTCTACCTTTCGTATCTCGCCCGACAACTTCTTGTTGACCGGTTCAAGCGAAGAATCCAAAGGTGCTAGTTTGGGAAAAGGCGGGATCGGCTCATTCAGCAGGTCATAACCGAGAACGGCCGGCTCATCGCGATAGTGCGTCGCCAACCGCCGCCAGATAGCGATCAGGTGTTCTTGCTCTTGTGGACTCTGGTATAGCCAAGGATATCCGGCGCTGTCATCGATGTTAGCGCCCGTCTGTCCGCCCGGTGCGGCATGCATATCAAGGACCACATACAGACCTTCGGCGCGGCTCCAGAGGATCAACTGGTCCAGCAGCTTGAGACCTTCCGCGTCGTCGCTCTCAAAAAGGCCGTAATGCAGAGGAACTCGAATGGCGTTGAAGCCCGCTCGATGCAGGAGCGCGATGTCCTCGCGCGTGACGTAGTTCTCGCGGTACTTCTGCCAGAATGCGGCCGACCCTTCGGGTCCAAGCAGCTCCAACACCAACGCGCGGATCTCACCAGGAGATTGCGGGCCACCTTCGAACAGCCACATGTAACCTTCTGGCACCAGCCAATTGCCCAGATTTGTTGTGCGAAGAAAGAGCGGTTTACCAGCGGCATCGACGATCTGTTTGTGGTCGGTGTGTGCGAACTGCGCGCTCCCCTGGGAAATCAATGCCAGGAGAAGAAGTGGCAATTGTAGAAATCGGAACTTGAACATGATTCTCTCCGGCGGAAACCCTACACCACGACATCTTTTTGCTGGCGTCAATCGCCAGCGGTCATGATCTCATCTCAGCCAACCCGCTCCGTGCCGCATTGCTGAAATCCCAGTGAACTACTTCGGATGTCACCATCGCAAGCTGAGAGGTGGGATTCACTCATAATTGAATGGTAAAGCGTCGAACACGTGCGCTAAAAGCCACCCCTCCGGAATCAAGAACAGCGGCAGAAGCGCGCCGTGCAGTCCCAACGGTAGCCGCACACGGGACCGAAGCGCAAGGGTTCGCACGCTCAAAAAGTACTTGACACTGCCGGCATTGTCAGACACGCCTGTCTACGACAGTTGTTCAGCGAAATGGCTTTGCGCTCCGGATGAAATCGCTCCAACAACATACACGAGTGCGAGTGAGGCACATGATGAAAACGCGCCGACAATTCCTGTCCCAATCCGTGGTGCTGACCGCTGGTGTACTGCTACCTTCTTTGGACGCCACAGCATATCCAACTCAACCGAACATCGGCTTTCCCGCCAACCCGCGCGACCGCCTGGCCGTGGCCTCTTATCCCTTTCGCGACTTCATTCTCCCAGCAGAGTATGTGAGCGCTTCGGCCTCCCCTACCGCGCCAAAAATGGAGCTCACCGAATTCGCCGCGCAAGTAAAGTCCCGGTTCAACATCAACAAGGTCGAACTCTGGAGCAGTCATTTCCGGTCACTCGAACCGAAGTATCTGGACGATTTTCGCACGGCACTCGACAGGACAAAATCTGTGGTCGTCAACATTGCGTTCGATGGACGGCACAGCTTCTACGCCGCCGACCGCGCCGAGCGCGAGCGGGCCGTCGCCGACAACAAGCTGTGGATTAACGCCGCCGCCGCCCTCGGCTCTCCCAGCATCCGCACACACATCGCCTTGCCTGATTTTGGAAATTCACTAATGCACAAGGCTCCCGAAGATGCCTACGCCGGGGTCGAGGCCATGTTTAACCACGCCTACGGCATCTGCCATGTCAAACAATCGGAGGCAACCGAAAAAGGGGCCAACGTGCAGGTGGATCTGGCGTATGTTTTCGCAATCCTCAAGAGGACCGGATTCCGCGGCTATCTTTCGATGGAGTACGACGCCTCCGGCGACCCTTACAAGGAAACCGAGGAACTGATCGCCAAGTCGCTGCAGTTTCTGTCTTAGACCCGGAAAAGTTAGCGGAAACTCGCGACTGTATTGGCCTCAGTGTTGTTCTCTCAGGGACTTTTCTCCTGATACAGTTGTCGGGCTATCGGTCAGTAGTCTCAGTCGCCGGCTCGTGTGGTAACTACTGGAACTCGCGGTAGGCGCCAAATCGGGCCAGACGATCTTCTCCAAGGACTTGCGGAATCGGATCGCAGGGTTCTCCCAGCTTTTCACAGATTTGCAGCCACATTCCAGTGCGGGTGTAGGTTTGATGTACTTTCTGGAATGGAACGGACAAGAGTAATTGCCTAGCGTTTTGAATTTCGCCTTTGTCGATCAGAAGCTGCACCTTTCGCTCGATGATCCATTCGTCGTTCAACGCCCCTACTTTATTGAGCCACTGTTCACGCTCAGCAAGCGTTTGCGTCCCCAGGGCGCGCAGTATTTTGTCCCGTTCAACCACCACTTGCGGGTGCAACTGAAGCCAGGGTTCCTGAACCGCTTCCAAGGCTGCCGTCGCGTTCTTAGTATCACCTTTCGCCTGGTAAAGACGCGCTAAAAGTGCTCTGGCCACGCCGATCTTACAGGCAGAAAGCACGTGGATCGCGTTCTCTGTTTTTCCTCTGCCTGCCAGCCAAGCCCCATAATGAAATCTCCACAAGTCGGTCTTTGCGCCACGGGTATTTCGTATGGCCCATTCGAAGGCGGGGGCGAGGTTTTCCATGCCGGACGGGGCCCAGCGGTTTTGATTAATCGCGGGAGGGTCAGGCAAGCTGCTTTTCTTTGCGTACGCATGCAAAAGTTCAGTCCATACCCTGACCTCGTCGGGCCTTGCCCATTCGAACAGGGGAATATCGCTCACCGCCCTTAGATGATTCTCGGGCACCTTCAAGGAGTAGATGTTCAATGGCTTGTCAGTCGGTATCCAATACTCCACATGCCATCGCGTTTTCTTTGGTAGTAGTTCCAGTTTGATGGACTGATCACCGATTGGCCCTCCTTGGATCTCAATGTATGGCTGCGGTGACGCTGTGCTTAGCGTGGCCCATGCGCGGTCGTCGCCGACGCCGTAGCTCCACAATTTCATTCCTGGTGAAATGGCTTCATCCGCGACGTGATAAAGACCAGTGCCCAGGGAAGGTGTGTAGGCCCCGAAAGCGTTGGCGTCGCGATTTTTCCAAAAATAACCTGTCATTTCCTTAATTTCGGATTCATGTTTGGGTCCTTGCCTTTGCCAGTCAATGGTGTTAATTCGTGAAGCATGGGAAAGGACTTCTCCCCTAGGGAAATGAAACTCAGTATCAGGAGCTGATGGCAGCGCCGCATTGGACCAGGACATCCATGGGTAGGCGGATGTGCCGGGATTGTGAAACAACACGCGTTCCGTTAAGAAGGCGTCCCGTGGCCCTAGTGAGTATTCTACCGACCACTGCATCCCGAAGCGCAGCTCCCGCTCACCGCACGTGACATAAACTCTGTCCTTGGCGTGGTCGATTCTATAGAGGACCTTTTCGTTCTGGCTGGGAGAATGGGAGATCGGGAAACTCACTTCAATTCCGCCCGCCACAAAATAGAATCGCGGCAAGATGCGTGTCGGACGTATGACTTGGGGAACATACAAGACCTCCTTGCCCGATCCGTTGTGAACAATGGAGGTCACTTTTCCGCCGATGTCGGGAGATATCGTAACTTTGATGTATCTGTTTTCGAGCACAACGAAGGTGTATTTCTGAGGAGCTGGCCGGTTGGCGGTTTCGCAGTAGCTGACGTAAGGATAGACTCCGTTGGGATCCAGAGCCGTGGGGACGGGCCCGCACGCTGTCAGTGGATGCGTGAGGACATAATCCTCGTATTGAAACGAGACAGCTTTGTCCGGCCGCTCGGTTGCCAGGCACGATACCACGAGAATGTTAGCAAGCAGGAAAATTCGCAGAGTGAGCCCTGGCATATATCCCTTCGGGGATGGTCTGTACATTAGAATCGCTCCAGCGAGAGAAGATTTTCAGGCGACCTGTCGCCTGTTTTGCTCCGAAGTGCTCCCACTGTACACTTTCCGGAGCGCATCTCTGGCAAACGGTCTTCCAGCGCGTCTGGTTAACTGGCAAATCATCGTGATCGGACTCTGAACTCTTCACATGCATTCTCGTCGAAAATTCCTGACGGAGGCCAGTATCGTAGCTGCAGGCACCCTGGGCACGACTGTCCTCAAGGCAGTCGAGAAAACACCGGACTTGTCCGCACCAGAGACGGTGAGCCTCTGCGGCCAATGGTGGTTCCGGACAGATTCTGGGGGCGTTGGCGTGGAGCAACGTTGGTACGGAACCGATGATTCCATCGGTAATTGGCGCAGGGTGAACGTGCCTCTCACTTGGCAGGTTGACCCCGCGTTCGCTAATTATCGCGGTGTTGCCTGGTATCGGCGAACCTTCGATGCTGCGAGTGAATGGCAAAATTCCGCGACGCGGATCGAATTTGAGGCGGTATTCCATACGGCCACAATCTGGGTCAATGGCGAATTGGCCGGAGAGCATGTGCGCAAGGGATACACGGCGTTCATGCTTGATATCACTCATCTGCTCGGCTGGGGAACGTCCAACACGATCGCAGTGCGTGTGGATAACGCATTCAACGACCACATGGTGCCCAGAGGACGTTCCAGTGACTGGGCGCATGACGGAGGTATCTTTCGGCCGGTTCAACTGCTCATCACACCGAAAACTTTTGTGGAGCGCGTTGATGTCGAAGCCTTCCCCGATCTTGCCAGTGGTGATGGAAAGCTCACCATCACCGCTTTTTGCCGAAATACAGATTCGAAGGCGTGGATGGGGCAAGCCTCCTTTCGAATTGTTGACGACGAGACGGGATTGCCTGTCCTGACCAGTTCAGACACTCCAGGTCTCTCGATCAAAAGTGGCGCCGCTCAGACAGTCAAACTTGAGGCTACGCTGCCCAAAGCAAAGTTGTGGCATTTCGATCATCCGAATCTTTATCGCCTTAGTTTTTCAATCGCAAGCGACCAGGAGAGGCATCGATTCACGACTAACTTCGGTGTTCGGAAACTGGAGGTCAAGGACAGTCGGTTCTACTTGAACGGCGAGTGCATCCGGCTGATGGGTGTCGAGCGAATGGCAGGAAGCAATCCGGAATTTGGCATGGCCGAGCCCACGGAATGGATCACGCACGATCATGACGACTTGAAGCATCTGAATTGCGTCTTCACCCGCGTTCATTGGCCTCAGGATAAACGGGTTCTGGACTATTGCGATCGCCACGGCATCCTAATGCAGAGCGAAATTCCGGCCTGGGGCTGGGACACTTTTGGCGGCATGGGAGCAGAGCCTGATGCCGACATCATGGAAAACGGATTAGCGCAGTTGCGGGAGATGATTACGCGCGACCGGAACCACCCCTCGGTTGCGGTCTGGGGTCTTAGCAACGAGATTGGCGGGCAAAATCCTCCCGCTTATCAATTCGCGAAACGCATGTTGGAAGAAGCGAAAAGGCTGGATCATAACCGGCTTTGTTCCTATGCTTCGAATTCCTTGGACGAAACTCCCGAACGAGACGTCGCGGGACTGATGGACTTCATCGAGACAAATGAATATTTCGGAAGCTGGGCCCCGGGATCTCCGGAGGCAGTGGCGAAGCATCTGGAAAAGCTTCACGCCGCATTTCCCGGCAAGCCAGTGGTGGTTTCGGAATATGGATACTGCGCGTGCACTGAGGATCGTCCGGAGGGCGACCAGAAAAGGATCGAGATTCTTCGATCCCATGACGCGGCTATCCGCTCAAAGGATTTCGTGGGTGGCACCATTTTCTTCTGCTACAACGACTATCGCACCCACGTCGGGGATCGGGGCGTCGGAACGCTGCAGCAACGGGTCCACGGGGTTGTGGATCTCTATGGTTCGCAAAAGGCTTCTTACGAGGTTCTGCGTCACGAATCGAGCCCAATCGAGTCGTTAACCCTGGAAAAGCACTTGAATGCCTTCCATTTCCGGTTGAGAACTCGGCACGATGTCCCTATGTACATCCTTCGGGGCTATAAGCTCCGCGGAATTTTCTATGGTGAAGGCGACATCCCGGTGGAGCGCCAAGAGGTAGAACTTCCGGAAATCGCTTCTGGCAGCGAAACCACAGTCGATCTCACATTTGCGCAGGCGGCGGCACCGGTCCGTGTCAAGTTTGATGTCTTGCGACCAACTGGCTTTTCCGCCTATTCCACGGACTGGCAGCTGTAAATTACGGGCTGGACGGCTTTTGTGCCTCACCCGCGCTGGCTTCAATCAACTGCTGCACCGGCACAACCACCATGAGCAGTAGGTCGGCTTCGGGAGTTTTTGCTCGTTCGAGTAATGCGAGTTGTTGCGCCCTCCACGACTCCGGGGAAGGTGCGGATTTATCGAGATGATCGAGCGCAAACAAGCCAGCCACTGCGAGGGTGGCAAGGTCTTCGGAAAGGGGCGCGAGTTCATGCAGCAGAAAAGATTGCTCCAGAAGAGGACGTAGTTCGGCATCGTTGTCGCGCCAAGCGGCGAGAAGTGTCCGAATCTCTCCCTCAGCGGCCCGGTTCGTATAGCCGCTTCCGATATACGCCTGCACGGAATCCCGAAAATGCCGCGCTTGATTGCTCTCCGGATTAGCTGCATCCACCAGCCGGTTCAGAGGAGCCCGGAAATCCCAGACAGTCTTCAAACTATCCATGCGTGCATAGTCCTTCACCGGTTCAACGACCTCAGCGAGGGTGTGAAGCGCAGCGATATCGTCCGTTCCCGCCATGCGGTGCAGCGCGGAGATCAGGTTGGATCTGTGCGTCAGTCCGAGCCACTCGAGACGCCAACTTAACTCGTCAAGCCTCGCGTAGATCGAGCCTGGATCTTGCACCTCGGGGGAAGACCACAGACGTTCTGCAATCGCAGCATTACGCGGCCAGATTCTGGAATCGATGTTCTCGGGAGTAACCCACTCCGACCACATACAAGCCTCGCCGCCAAGGATGCGTCTCTTCTCCTCCGGATTCAGGGAAGCAGCTGCGCCGCTCATCGGGTCCACGGCATAGTGTTGGGAAGCCGGCCACATCAGGTCGAGGTAATAGCCGAAGGAGAGCAGGCCGCTGTAGCCTTGCTGGGCCGCGGTCGCCAACGACTGCTGCCCACGCCAGGATTGCACGACGACAGTCTTTGGTAAATCAGGATGCAGCACCTCATCCCATCCCATCATGATTTTGTGATGCTTGCTCAAGATCTTCTGCAAGCGTTGATTGAAGTAGGCTTGCAGGTCCTGGTTGCTTTTCATCCCATGAGCGTGGATGAAGGCCTGGATTTTCGGATTTGCGTCCCACTGGTGGCCGTTGACCTCGTCCCCGCCGATATGAAAATAGTCGTCCGGGAAGA
>WNFA01003303.1_pt1 | contig 23083 bp, 20 predicted proteins | sample 5400481 | NCBI WGS metagenome assembly WNFA01 (sample SAMN13153340, study PRJNA577476) | soil metagenome | isolation source: 120 cm saprolite under Douglas fir tree site 2 hole 1 replicate 2 | place: USA:California | collected 2015-04-18 | reverse complement strand
GGTGGCGCATGGCGAAGCGCCGCGCCAGCAGGGCGGACCGTGGGCGCTCGGCTTGAGCGGCGGTACGATCGTGCTCGGTCCGCACGCGCAGGACGACGATCAGCTCACGCTCAACCGCATCGCGGTGCGCGGCCGCTACGATACGACCAAGCGGCGGCTCGACATCGAGCAGGCCGATATCGGCGTCAAGGAGATCGGCATTGCGATCTCGGGCCACGTCGACTTTTCGACGTCCGATCCCAAGCTCGTGCTCGGCGCCGCCGGCCGCAACATGACGGCGGCCGCCTTCAAGCAGCTGTGGCCGGTCTTCATCAACACGCCGGTGCGCGCCTGGGTGCTCGACCATCTGCTCGCGGGATCGGTGGAACGCGTCGAGATCGCGACCAACGCGCCGATGTCCGCGTTCAAGAAGGGCGGCCCGCCGGTGCCGGACGATGGCTTGTCGGTCGAGATCGTCACGAACGGCACGGTGATCAAGCCGCTCGACAGCCTGCCCGCGATCCGCGACGCGGACATCATCACGCGCGTGTCCGGCCGAAACGTCGTCATCAGCCTCGGCCGCGGCATCGTCGACCTGCCGTCGGGCCGCCGTTTGACGGTGGCGAACGGGGTCTTCGAGATTCCAGATTCGCAGGTCAAGAAGCCGCCGGCGCGCGCGCGCATGCGGATCGAGGGGCCGGTCCCGGCCGCCGCGGAATTGCTCTCGATGGATCGCCTGCGCGAGGCCTCGGGCTCGCCGCTCGACCCGGCGGGCAGCAAAGGCGCGGTGACCGCCCAGGTCACGCTGTCGATGCCGATCGATCCCGAGATGCCGAAGGGCGTGGTGAACTACAACGTCACCGCCGACGTCGCCAATTTCGCCGTCGACAATTTCATGATGGCGCAGCGCATCGAGGCGCAGACGCTGCGCGTGACCGCCAACACGCAGGGCTACCAGGCGCGCGGCGACGTGCGCATCGGCGGCATGCCGGCCATGGTCGACTATCGCAAGCCGCGCGGCGACGGCGATGCCGAGCTTCGCCTGCAGGCGACATTCGACGACGCCGCGCGCAATCGCTTCGGTTTCGATCTCAATGGCGCCGTGACCGGGCCGATTCCGATCAAGCTCGGCGGCAAGATCCCGACGTCCGGCGATCAGGACAACCGGTTCGCGATCGAGGCCGACCTCAGCCAGGCCAAGGTCGACAATCTGCTCCCCGGCTGGGTGAAGGCCCAGGCGAAGCCGGCGCGCGCGTCCTTCACCATGAGCACCCGCAAGGGCGCGTCGACGCGGATCGACGACATCGTCATCGAGGGCGGCGGCGTCGCGGTGAAGGGATCCGTCGAGCTCGACACCAACAGCGAGCTCGTCGCCGCCAACTTCCCGACGTTCGGCATGTCCGAGGGCGACAAGGCAAGCCTCAAGGCCGAGCGCGTGCCTGAGGGCCCGCTCAAAGTGACGATGCGCGCCGACATCTACGACGGCCGCAGCTTCATCAAATCCATCATGGGCGGCTCCTCGTCCGACTCCAAGTCGCGCCGTGGCATCGCCGATCTCGATCTCGACGTCAAAATCGGCGCCGTCATCGGATTTCACGGCGAGGCGCTGCGAGGAATGGATCTGCGGCTGGCGCGCCGCGGCGGACAGGTCAAGGGCTTCGCGCTCAACGCCAAGCACGGCGTCGACGCCACCCTCACCGGCGACCTGCGCGGCCGCGCGGGCGCGCGCCAAGTGCTCTTCTTCGACAGCGCCGATGCCGGCGCTCTTCTGCGATTCACCGACACCTATTCGCGCATGATCGGCGGACAGATCTGGGCCGCCATGGACCCCCCGACGCTCGATCAGGCGCCGCAGGAAGGACTCATGAACGTCCGCGACTTCACCGTCCGCGGCGAGGCGGCGCTCGATCGCATTGTGGCGGGCGCGCCCGGCGGGCAGCCGGCCGGCGTCGAGTTCTCGCGCATGCGCGTCGAGTTCGTGCGCTCGCCCGGCAAGTTCACCGTCAAGGATGCCGTGGTGCGCGGCCCGATCGTCGGCGCCACCATAGACGGTGTGATCGACTACGCGGCGAACGACGTGCGTCTGCGTGGGACATTCGTGCCGCTCTACGGCCTCAACAACATGTTCGGACAGATCCCGATCGTCGGCCTCTTCCTCGGCGGCGACAAGGAGGGGCTGGTCGGCATCACCTTCGAGGTCGTCGGCGCGCCCGGCGCGCCGGTCCTGCGGGTCAACCCGATCTCGGCCGTGGCGCCCGGGCTGTTGCGCAAGGTGTTCGAATTCCCGAGCAGCGTTCCGGGCGAGCGCTACCCCGATCCGCGCTCGAGCTACGCCGACCGCGACCGCTGAGCCGGTCTGCGTTGGTCGGTCACACCGGCTTCAACAGCATGTGCCGCTTCCTGCCGAGCGACAGCTTGATCACGCCCTCGGCGGTGAGATCGCGCGGCGTGAGCGCCATCTTCTCGTCGCTCACGGTCTTGTCGTTGACCTTGAGCCCGCCTGCCTTGATCTGACGGCGCGCCTCCCCGTTCGAGGCGACGAGCCCGGTCTTTTCCGCGAACGCGGTGAGCACGCCGAGACCCTTGTCGAGCTCGGCGCGCAGAATCTCGACCGTCGGCAGGCTCGCCGCGAGCGTGCCTTCCTCGAAGGTCTGGCGCGCGGTCCTTTCCGCCTCGGTGGCCGCGGCGCGTCCATGCAGCAGCGCGGTCGCCTCGGTCGCAAGCACCTTCTTCGCCTCGTTGATGTCCGCGCCCTTGAGGGCGGCGAGCTTCGCGATCTCGGCGATCGGAAGCGTGGTGAAGAGCTTCAGGAAGCGGACGACGTCGCTGTCCTCGGTATTGCGCCAGTATTGCCAGTAGTCGTACGGGCTCACCATGTCGGCGTTGAGCCACACGGCGCCGGCGGCGGTCTTGCCCATCTTGGCGCCCGACGAGGTGGTCAGCAGCGGCGCGGTCAACGCAAAGAGCTGCGCGTTCATCAGGCGGCGGCCGAGGTCGATGCCGTTGACGATGTTGCCCCACTGGTCGGAGCCGCCCATCTGCAGCACGCATCCACGGCGCTTGTGGAGCTCGACGAAATCGTAGGCCTGCAGGATCATGTAGTTGAACTCGAGGAACGAAAGCTCCTGCTGGCGATCGAGCCGCATCTTGACCGAGTCGAAGGCGAGCATGCGGTTGACCGAGAAATGCCGGCCGACGTCGCGCAGGAAATCGATGTAGTTCAATCCGTTCAGCCATTCGGCATTGTTCGCCATGACGGCATCGGTGGCGCCGTCGCCGAACTCGAGAAACTTGGAGAACACCGCGCGGATGCCGCGCAGATTCTCCTCGATCATCTCGTCGGTGAGGAGCTTGCGGCTCTCGTCCTTGCCGGAGGGGTCGCCGACGCGGGTGGTGCCGCCGCCCATGAGCGCGATCGGCTTGTGGCCGGTCTGCTGGAGCCAGTGCAGCATCATGATCGGCAGGAGCGAGCCGGCATGGAGCGAGGGGGCCGTGCAGTCGAAGCCGATATAGGCGGTGATGCGCGAGGACTTCGCCAGCGCGTCGAGCGCGTCGGGCTCCGAGACCTGATGGATGAAGCCGCGCTCGGACAGCACGTTGAGGAAATCGGACTTGTACGCGCTCATCGAAGCCTTCTCGCCTCTCTCGCGGGCGTGGTGTAACAGGTCTGGCGTCGGATTCAAACGGAGAGGACATTCGTGAAGGCGGTGGGGCTCATGAGCGGAACCTCGCTCGACGGCGTCGATGTGGCGCTCGTCGAAACCGATGGCGAGCGCATTGCCGCGTTGGGGCCGAGCCTCTGCCGTCCCTATGCGGATGACGAGCGGGCGCTGCTGCGCGAGGCCCTCGCCCAGGCCGTCGCCCTCGCCAATCGCGTCGAGCGACCGGGGACCCTGGGAAAGGCCGAAGAGATGGTGACCCGTGCGCACGGCGACGCGGTCGAGGCCTTCCTCAAGCGCAACGCGATCACCGACGTCGACGTCATCGGCTTTCACGGCCAGACCGTGCTGCACCGGCCCGCGCAAAAGCTCACCGTGCAGATCGGCGACGGCGCCGCGCTCGCGCGCCGGGTCGGAATCCCCGTCGCCTATGATTTCCGTGCCGCCGACGTCGCCGCCGGCGGGCAGGGCGCGCCGCTCGTGCCGGTCTTCCACCGCGCGCTCGCCGATACGCTCGCGCGCGATAGGCCGATCGCGGTGCTCAACATCGGCGGGGTCGCCAATGTGACCTTCATCGACGATGGCCACGATCCGGTGGCGTGCGACACCGGGCCGGGCAATGCGCTGATCGACGATTTCATGCGCGCGCGCACCGGCCAGGCATTCGACGATGGCGGCGCGATTGCGTCGCGCGGCGCGATCGATGACAAATTCATCGCGCGTGTGCTGGCCCATCCGTTCTTCGAACAGAAGCCGCCGAAGTCGCTTGACCGCAACGCCTTTGCGTCCGCCACTCTGGGGCTGCCTGAATTCTCGGTCGCGGACGGCGCAGCGACACTCGCGGCGCTCACCGCCGCGGCGGTCGCGCGAGGCGCAAGCTTTTGCCTATCTGGCGGTGCGCACACTCAGGGGCCTGCCGATCACGTTCCCGCTCACCACGGGCGTCGCCACGCCCATGCCCGGCGGCGTCATCGCCAAGGGGTGAGAACCAATGCTTTCCATCGGCGGCCGCGGCCGATAAAAGGTTGCGACCCGAGTGAAAAGGGACGGCGGCCCGCGTCGTGTTCCGCCCGTGTGAAGGAGATCCGCCATGTATTCCGACGTGCAGCTCTTCATCGACGGCGCCTGGCGTCCGGCCGCGAGCGGAAAGACCATCCCGGTGCTCAATCCGGCGACGGGAGAGCCGATCGGGGCGGTGGCGCACGCGGAGAAGGCCGACCTCGATGCCGCGCTCGCCGCAGCGGAGAAGGGCTTTTCGGTCTGGCGCAGGGTGTCCGCGTTCGACCGCTACAAGACCATGCGCAAGGCGGCCGACATCCTGCGCGCCAACGCTAACGAGATCGCCACCAAGCTGACCATGGAGCAGGGCAAGCCGCTGGTCGAGGCCAAGGGCGAGACGCTCGCCGGGGCCGACGTCATCGACTGGTTCGCCGAAGAGGCGCGCCGCGCCTATGGCCGTACCATTCCGCCGCGCGTCGACGGCGTCTATCAGCTCGAGATCAAGGAGCCGGTCGGCCCGGTCGCCGCGTTCACGCCGTGGAATTTCCCGATCAACCAGGCGGTGCGCAAGGTCTCGGCCGCGCTCGCCGCCGGCTGCTCGATCATCATCAAGGGTCCGGAAGAGACGCCGGCGGCTTGCGCCGGATTGATCGAGGCCTATGCCAAGGCCGGCATTCCGGCGGGCGCGGTGAACCTCGTTTTCGGCGTGCCGGGTGACATCTCGTCGTATCTCATCCCCCATCCGACCATCCGCAAGATTTCCTTCACCGGCTCGACCGCGGTCGGCAAGCATCTCGCGATGCTCGCCGGCCAGCACATGAAGCGCGTCACCATGGAGCTCGGCGGCCACGCGCCGGCCATCGTGTTCGCCGACGCGGACGTCGACGCGGCCGCCAAGATTCTGAGCGCCAACAAGTTCCGCAACGCGGGCCAGGTGTGCGTGGCGCCGACCCGGTTCATGGTGCAGAAGCCGGTCTACGACGAATTCGTCGGCAAGTTCGTGACCGCGGCGAAAGCACTCAAGGTCGGCGACGGTCTCGACGACAAGACGCGCATGGGTCCGCTCGCCCACTCGCGGCGGCTCGATGCCATCGAGGCCTTCGTAACCGACGCGGTCTCCAAGGGCGCCAAGGTCGAGACCGGCGGGCGGCGCATCGGCAACAAGGGCTATTTCTTCGAGCCGACCGTGCTCACCAACGTGTCGCGCGAAGCGCGCATCATGAACGAGGAGCCGTTCGGCCCGGTCGCGGTGATCGGCGCCTTCGACACGTTCGATGAGATGATCACGGAGGCAAACCGGCTGCCCTACGGGCTCGCCGCCTACGCCTATACGCGCTCGGAGAAGACCGCGGCCGCGCTCGGCAATGCGATCGAGACCGGCATGATCTCGATCAACCACCACGGCCTCGCGCTGCCGGAGGTGCCGTTCGGCGGCGTCAAGGATTCGGGCTACGGCACCGAAGGCGGCGCCGACGCGCTGTCCGCCTACCTCAACACCAAGTTCATCACGCAGATGAACGTGTAGGGCGGAACGCCGCCTTATCGCGCGGCGTCGCGGATCATGCGCTCGATGCCTTTGACGACGCGGGCGAGCTTGTCCGTGTCGACCTTGTCGGGCGTGTCGGTCGGCTTGTGATAGTGGGGATAGCGGAACGGTGCCGTGTCGGTGAGCATGATCGCCTGAAAACCCTGCTCTGCGAACGCCCAATGATCCGACCAGTCGATGCCTGGGATGAAGCCGGGCGCGACGCCGCCGATCGTCGGAAACGCGGTGTGGGAGCGGAACGAGCGGATCGACTCGCGCACCAGCGCCCGCGACTCGGTCGTGCCGACGAACGCGACGAAGTCGCCCCGGTCGGAAAACATCAGGCCGAACGGGAAGGGATAGTGCTGACTGCCCGGCTCGTCCGAATAGAAGCCGAGCGTTTCCAGCGAGTACATCGCCACGACTCGCTCTTTGCGCTGCACCAGCGACTTTGCGTACTGCAGGCTGCCCATTTCGGGCTCCTGGAAATAAGGCGGCTCTTCATTGACGAACAGCACGAGTCGAATACGTCGTGCCGTCGTTCCCTTTAGATCGCTCAGCAGGCGGGCGAGCTCGATCACTCCCGCGGTGCCGCTGCCATTGTCGTTCGCGCCCGGAGCCATGGGTGCGCTGTCGTAATGGGCGCCGACCACCAGGACTTCCGGCGCAGCGATACCGCTCTGAGCTTCGATGATTACGTCGATATTGCGAACCGTCTTGCCGTCGGCAACGTAACTTTGCCGGTTGACGGCATAGCCATAGGATCCGAGCGTCGCTTCGATGTACCGGGCGGCTTTTTCGAGCTCATCATAGTGCTCAATGTTGTGCTCGCGCGTCGCGATCGCCTCGATGTGCTTCTTGAGTTGCGTCGAAAGCGCGCGCTCCTCGTCTGTGAGGGGTGGAAGCGGGCCACGGTGCGGCGTGCCCGGCACGCGAGTCATGTAAAGGAGGGTGCCGTAGCCGGCGGCACCGAGAATCAGGAACAAAACAGCGGCGGCCAGAAGGACTGAGCGAACCATCCCGGCCGTGCCCGCCGTTACCCCGTCCGTCGGCCGCGCGGCTCCGGCCGCGTCTCCGCGCCGGGCGCGAGCCGCTTGTCGAGATAGGCGCTGACGGAGGTCATCAGTGGCTCGAGCTTGCCGTCGAAGAAGTGGTTGGCGCCGGGCACGACCTTCTGCTCGATGATGATGCCCTTCTGCGTCTTGAGCTTCTCGACGAGGCCGCTCACGTCCTTGGGCGGCACCACCGCGTCCTTGTCGCCGTGGATGATCAGGCCGGACGAGGGGCAGGGCGCGAGGAACGAAAAGTCGTAAAGGTTGGCGGGCGGCGCGATCGAGATGAAGCCCTCGATCTCGGGCCGCCGCATCAGGAGCTGCATGCCGATCCAGGCGCCGAACGAGAAACCGGCGATCCAGCAGCTTTTGGCCTCGGGGTTGATCGACTGCGCCCAGTCGAGCGCGGAGGCGGCATCCGACAGCTCGCCGGTGCCGTGGTCGAACGAGCCTTGGCTGCGCCCGACGCCGCGGAAGTTGAAGCGCAGTACCGCGAAGTTGCGATGCGCGAAGGCGTAGTAGAGCTGGTAGCTGATCTGATGGTTCATCGTCCCGCCGAACTGCGGGTGCGGATGCAGGACAATGGCGATGGGCGCATTTCTCTGGCGCGCCGGATGGTAGCGGCCTTCGATCCGTCCAGCGGAGCCGGTGAAGATGACTTCGGGCATTGTTCGGACCTCGATCGCGCCGCTCGGATTGATGCTTCGGCTCGGGCGTGCTTGACCGGACGCCCGTTCGCCACCTATTTAGAACCGTTCTAAAATGCGCGGAAGGTTCCTAAAGCCGCGCCGCAAGCAAGGCCGGACGCGGGCCGCGCTTTCTACCACGATGGGCGGGGCAAAAAGCAAGAACGATGATAAGTTGGTCCGGCACCAAGGATCCCGATGGCCGACCGCATTTACCTCGATTGGAACGCGACCGCCCCGCTGAGCGCGCCGGCGCGTGGGGCCATGCTTGCGGCCCTGGATATGGTGGGCAACGCCTCGTCGGTCCATGGGGAGGGCCGGGCGGCGCGCCGCCTGGTCGAAGTCGCCCGCGAGCAGGTGGCGGCCCTGGTCGGGGCCGAGGCCCGCAACGTCGTGTTCACCTCGGGCGGGACGGAGGCCAACGCGCTGGCGCTCACGCCCGCGATCGAGTACGGCGCGGTGAAGGCACCGCTCGACCGGCTTCTGGTCAGCGCCATCGAACATCCCTCGGTGCAGAGCGGCGGCCGCTTTGCCCGGGCTGCGGCCGAAGAGATTCCCGTCACTCCGGACGGCATTGTTGACTTGTCGGCGCTGGGTGCCCGCCTCGCCGAATTGAAGGCGGCCGGCGAGCGGGCCCTGGTCTCGATCATGCACGCCAACAACGAGACCGGCGTCCTTCAGCCGGTCGCGGCCGCCGCCGAGCTCGTGCATGCAGCCGGCTGCCTGCTGCATGTGGACGCGATCCAGACGGTCGGGCGAATTCGCTGCGATATCAATGAGCTGGGCGCCGATCTTCTGACAGTGTCGGGCCACAAGCTGGGCGGCCCGCAGGGCACGGGCGCACTCGTCCGCGCCTCCGAGGCGCTGCACTTCCCCGACCCGCTCATCAAGGGCGGCGGCCAGGAGCGCGGCAGCCGGGCCGGAACCGAGAATGTGGCAGCGATCACCGGCTTCGGGGCCGCTGCTGCCGCCCGGTCCACGTCCGGCGCAGCCATGGCGGTCCTGCGGGACCGGCTGGAAACCGGCCTCAAGGCGATTTCCGAGGAGACCGTAATCTTCGGGTCGGCGGCCGAGCGGCTGCCCAATACGAGCCTGTTCGCGGTGCCCGGATGCCGGGCCGAGACGGCCCTGATTGCCCTTGATCTCGAGGGGTTTGCGGTCTCGTCCGGTTCCGCCTGCTCGTCCGGCAAGGTGACGGCCTCCCACGTGCTGCGTGCGATGCGGGTTCCAGACCGCCTCGCCAGCGGGGCGATCCGCGTGAGCCTCGGCCCGGACACGACCGAGGCACAGATCGAAGCCTTTCTTAAAGCTTGGAAAACCTTGGTTTCGCGCTTATCTAAGAGGGAGAAACGCGGCCTTGCCGCCTGATCCCCAAAACCCGAGGGTGATGTCCGAAGCCGGGACGAACACCATAGCGACATATCCAACCCGCGGTCCTTGAAACCGCAGCGGAGGGACGAATGCCGGCCGTACAAGAGACGGTCGATCAGGTTCGCCTGATCGACGTCGATCAATACAAATATGGATTCGAGACGCTGATCGAATCGGAAAAGGCCCCGAAGGGCCTGTCCGAGGATACGGTCCGTTTCATCTCGGCCAAGAAGAACGAACCGGCCTGGATGCTGGAGTGGCGGCTCAAGGCCTATCGCCATTGGCTCACCATGCGCGAGCCGACCTGGGCGCGCGTCGACTATCCCAAGATCGACTACCAGAACATCTACTACTACTCGGCGCCCAAGAAGAACGCTGCGCCGAAATCGCTCGACGAGATCGATCCGGAGATTCTCAAGACCTACGAGAAGCTCGGCATCCCGCTGCGCGAGCAGGAAATGCTTGCCGGCGTCGTGCGCGAGGACGGCACGTCGCCTTCGCGCGTCGCGGTCGACGCGGTGTTCGACTCGGTCTCGGTCGCGACCACCTTCAAGGAGGAATTGAAGCAGGCCGGCGTGGTGTTCATGCCGATCTCGGAAGCGATCCGCGAGCACCCGGAGCTCGTGAAGAAGTATCTCGGCTCGGTCGTGCCGATCGGCGACAATTTCTTCGCCACCCTGAATTCGGCGGTCTTCTCCGACGGCTCCTTCGTCTACGTGCCGCCGGGCGTGCGCTGCCCGATGGAGCTCTCGACCTATTTCCGCATCAACGAGCGGGACACCGGCCAGTTCGAGCGCACCCTCATCATCGCCGACAAGGGCTCCTATGTGAGCTATCTCGAAGGCTGCACGGCGCCGCGGCGCGACGAGAACCAGCTCCATGCCGCGGTGGTCGAGCTCATCGCGCTCGACGATGCCCAGATCAAGTATTCGACGGTGCAGAACTGGTACCCGGGCGACAGCGAGGGCCGCGGCGGCATCTTCAACTTCGTCACCAAGCGCGGCGACTGCCACGGCCGCAACTCGAAGATCTCGTGGACCCAGGTCGAGACCGGCTCCGCCATCACCTGGAAGTACCCGAGCTGCATCCTGCGCGGCGACAATTCGCAGGGCGAGTTCTACTCGATCGCGATCTCGAACGGGCGCCAGCAGGTCGATTCCGGCACCAAGATGATCCATCTCGGCAAGAACACGTCGAGCCGCATCATCTCGAAGGGCATCGCGGCCGGCCGCTCCAACAACACCTATCGCGGCTTGGTGCAGGCGCATCGCCGCGCGACCGGGGCGCGCAACTTCACCAATTGCGACTCGCTGCTCATCGGGCACCGCTGCGGCGCCCATACCGTGCCCTATATCGAGGCGAAGAACGCATCCGCCGTGTTCGAGCACGAGGCGACGACCTCGAAGATCTCCGAGGACACGCTGTTCTACTGCAGGCAGCGCGGTCTTTCGCAGGAAGAGGCGGTGGCGCTCGTGGTCAACGGCTTCGTGCGCGACGTGCTGCAGCAGCTGCCGATGGAGTTCGCGGTCGAGGCGCAGAAGCTGATCTCGATCAGCCTGGAGGGCTCGGTCGGCTGACCGGGAGCTGCGGGATGTCCGAGCTCGACAAGGCGCTTGCCGCGCTCGACGCGCGGCGGGCCGAAGAGGAAGCGGAGCGGCAGAAGCGGCGGACGGCGGCCTGTGCGTTCCTCAAGGGCTTTTACGAGGCGGATGTCGCGCCGTCGCGGAAACTGAAGGAGCGCGGCATCGCGACTTTCTTCGACGGCGCCCGCCTGGTGCTGGAGCGCCCCGACGAAGGACACTTCTCGGAAGGATTGCTGATCGTGATCGGAGAGCTGGGCGAGATCGATGTCGGCGGAAAATCGCTCGGGCGCTATCAGGCCGGTGACGAGGCCGTGAAGAAGAACGAGCTGATCGCCGAGATCATCACCCATTTCAGTTTGTAGAGGATAGCGACGTGGCAATGCTCGATATCAAGAACCTTCAGGTCACGGTGGATGGCCGGGAGATCCTCAAGGGCCTCGATCTTTCCGTGAAGGCGGGCGAGGTGCACGCCATCATGGGACCGAACGGCTCGGGCAAGTCGACGCTCGCGCACGTGCTGGCCGGCAAGTCGCACTACGAGGTCACCGGCGGCACGGTGACGTTCGAAGGCGCCGATCTGCTGGCGCTCGAAGCGGACGAGCGGGCGGCGCGCGGCATCTTCCTCGCCTTCCAGTATCCGCTGGAAATCCCCGGCGTAGCCACCATGACGTTCCTGCGCACCGCGCTCAACGCGCAGCGCAAGAAGCGCGGTGAGCCGGAGCTCTCCACGCCGGACTTCATGAAGCGGGTGCGCGAGGCCGCGAAGAAGCTCGGCGTCGACCAGGACATGCTGCGCCGGCCGGTGAACGTCGGCTTCTCGGGCGGCGAAAAGAAGCGCAACGAGATTCTCCAGATGGCGCTGCTCGAGCCGAAGCTCGCGGTGCTCGACGAGACCGATTCCGGCCTCGATATCGACGCGCTGAAAGTCGTGGCCGAGGGCGTCAACCGGTTGCGCTCGCCCGAGCGCGCCATGATCGTGATCACCCATTACCAGCGGCTCCTCAACTACATCGTGCCCGACGTCGTGCACGTGCTCTCGAAGGGCCGCATCGTGCGCACCGGCGGCAAGGAGCTGGCGCTCGAGCTCGAAGCCAAGGGCTATGCCGCCTATCAGGAAGAGGCGGCGTGAGACTGCCATGACGGCCGAGGTGCATCCCATCAGGACGGCTGCCGAGACGGCGCTTTCCGCCGCGTTCGCCTCCGTCAAGGGGCGGTTGCCGGGCGGGCGCGATGTCGCCGCGCGCCGCGAGGCCGCGTTCCATCGCTTCGAGGCGCATGGTCTGCCGCACCGGCGCGTCGAGGAATGGAAATATACGGACCTTCGCGCGCTGATGCGGGACGCCAAGCCGCTCGCGGGCGTGCCCGATGCCGCGACCAAGGCGCGCGCCCAGACGGCCGCCCAGATCCTCGCCGACGTCGAGTGCCGCCGTCTCGTGTTCGTCGATGGCGCGTTCGTGGCGGAGCTGTCAGACCTCGGCGGTCTCGAGCCGGGCCTGACGATCCGGCCGATGGCCGGGGCGCTCGCCGCCGGCGATCCGCTGGTGACGGCCCATCTCGGCAAGGTGGCATCGGCGGACGGCGACGTCGCGTTCGCGCTCAACACCGCCTTCATGGGCGACGGCGCCCTGATCCGGATCGCCGCCGGCGCGAGCCTCGAGCGCCCGCTGCATCTCGTCTTTGCGGCGGCCGGCGATGCGCCGGCGTCGATCTTCACGCGCTCGCTCGTGGTGGTGGAGAAAGGCGCGCGCGCCATGGTGGTGGAAAGCCACCAGGGCGCGGGGAGCCGCGACTACCAGGTCAACACCGCGCTCGAGCTCGTGGTCGGCGACAACGCGCATGTCGACCACGTCAAGATCACGCGGGAAGGCGCGAGCGCGCTGCACGTCTCGACCCTCCTGGCGGCGATCGGCGCGCACGCGCGCTTCAATGCTTTCCTCTTCACGGTGGGCGGCGCGGTAGTGCGCAACCAGATGTTTCTGCGCTTCGACGGCGAAGGCACGATCGCCGGCATTCGCGGCGCCAACCTGCTCAAGGGCCGCCAGCACGCCGACGTGACGCTCGTCGCCGATCATGCGGTCGGTGGATGCCAGAGCCGGGAGCTGTTCAAATCCGTGCTCGACGGCGAGAGCCGCGGCATCTTCCAGGGCAAGATCATCGTGCGGCCGGACGCGCAGCAGACCGACGCCAAGATGATGACGCAGGCGCTGCTGCTCTCGGAAGCGGCCGAGGCCGACAACAAGCCCGAGCTCGAAATATTCGCCGACGACGTGCAATGCGGCCACGGCGCGACGGCGGGCAAGCTCGACGAGGATCTGCTGTTCTATCTCAAGGCGCGCGGCATCCCGGCCAAGGAGGCCGAGGCGCTGCTGGTCCGCGCCTTCGTGGGCGAGGCGGTCGACGGCATCGAGCACGCGGGCCTGCGCGAAGTGCTGATGGACGCGGTGATCGCCTGGCTCGCCGCGAGGCCGTAAGGACATGACGATGCATCCGGCAGTGACCAACGGCAGCTACGATATCGCCCGCATCCGCGCGGATTTTCCCGCGCTGGCGCTTCAGGTCTACGGCAAGCCGCTGGTCTATCTCGACAACGCCGCCTCGGCGCAGAAGCCGAAGGCGGTGCTCGATCGGCTCAACCGCGCCTATACGTCCGAATACGCCAACGTCCATCGCGGGCTGCATTATCTCGCCAATGCGGCAACCGAGGCTTACGAGGGCGCGCGCGAGAAGGTGAGGGCGTTCCTCAACGCGGCGCGGCCGGAAGAGATCGTGTTCACCCGCAACGCCACCGAGGCGATCAATCTGGTCGCCTACACGTTCGCGCGCGAGCGCATCAAGCCGGGCGACGAGATCGTGCTCTCGATCATGGAGCACCATTCCAACATCGTGCCGTGGCATTTCCTGCGCGAGCGGCAGGGCGCGGTGATCAAGTGGGCGCCGGTCGACGACGAGGGCAATTTCCTCCTCGACGAATTCGAGAAGCTGCTGACCGACCGCACCAAGATGGTCGCGATCACGCACATGTCGAACATGCTCGGCACGATCGTCCCCATCAAGGAAGTGACCCGGCTCGCGCACGCCCGCGGCATCCCGGTGCTGGTCGACGGCGCGCAGGGCGCGGTCCATCTCGACGTCGACGTGCGCGACCTCGATTGCGATTTTTACGCCATCACCGGCCACAAGCTCTACGGACCGACCGGCATCGGCGCGCTCTACGGCAAATATGCGCACCTCGCCGCCATGCCGCCCTTCAACGGCGGCGGCGAGATGATCCGCGAGGTTTTCGAGGACCGCATCACCTACGGCGACCCGCCGCACAAGTTCGAGGCCGGCACGCCCTCGATCGTGCAGGCGATCGGGTTCGGCGCGGCGCTCGACTACGTCAATTCGATCGGCAAGCCGCGCATCCGCAGCCACGAGAATGCGCTGGTCGGCTATGCCCATGACCGGCTGGGCGAGATCAATTCGATCCGCATTTTTGGCCATCCCCCCGATAAGGGACCGATCGTGTCCTTCGAGATGAAAGGCGCGCATCCGCACGACGTGGCGACCATCATCGACCGCGCCGGCGTCGCCGTCCGCGCCGGCACCCACTGCGTGATGCCATTGCTTGCGCGCTACGGCGTCACCGCGACCTGCCGCGCCTCGTTCGCGCTCTACAACACGCGCGACGAGGTCGACGCGCTCGCGCAGGCGCTGCGCAAGGCACAGGAGTTCCTGTCATGACCGATGAAGTCCGCAACGAGGCGGCTGCCAAGCCCGCGACGGCCGATGTGCCGGCGCCGGCCGCATCCGCGCTGCCTCAGGAAGAGGTCGCGCGCTTGACCGACGAGATCGTGAACGCGCTCAAGACCGTCTATGACCCGGAAATCCCCGCCGACATCTACGAGCTCGGCCTCATCTACAAGATCGACATCGCCGATGACCGCGCCGTGACGGTCGACATGACCCTGACGACGCCGAACTGCCCGTCCGCGCAGGAGCTGCCAAACATGGTCGAGAACGCGGTCGCAAGCGTGCCCGGTGTCGGCCCCGTCAGGGTCAACGTCGTGTGGGATCCGCCCTGGGAGCCGAGCCGGATGTCGGACGAGGCGCGGGTCGTTCTCAACATGTGGTGAGTTGCGCCGGCGCCGCCGATGCAAAGATGAGAATTCGTTGTTATCTTGGATGCAGACTGTTGCCGGACCTTGAACCCGGCGAGAGGAGACCAGAATGCCGAGCCCCAGGCCGCGACCTCAAGTGATGCGGCTCACCGATGCGGCGGCAACCCGCATCAAGGATATCTTGAGCAAGGCCGAGGGGCCGATCGCGGGTGTGCGCGTCGGCGTCAAGAATGGCGGCTGCGCGGGCATGTCCTACACCATGGAATATGCGCACAGCGCCCATCCGCACGACGAGGTGGTCGAGGACAAGGGCGTGAAGCTCCTGATCGACCCGAAAGCCGTGATGTTCCTTCTCGGCACCGAGATGGACTACAAGGTCGACAAGCTCACGGCTGGCTTCGTCTTCAACAATCCGAATCAGACATCGGCCTGCGGCTGCGGCGAATCGGTCGCGCTCACGCCCGCCTCGGAGGACGCCGGGGCGCATTGAGCGCGCCGCGTCATGGATCCCGATCACGTCAGCGAACTGTTCGCGGGCTTCGGCCCGGTGAGCGTGCGGCGGATGTTCGGCGGGTTCGGCATCTATGCCGGCGGCCGGATGTTCGGCCTTGCCTACGACGGGCTCATTTATCTCAAGGCGGACGCCGCGACCGTGCCGGCCTTTGAAGGCGAGGGGCAGGGGCCGTTCACCTATCAGGCGAAAGGCGGCAAGCGGGTGCTGACGTCCTACTGGCGGCTGCCCGAGCGGCTGTACGACGAACCCGAGGAGTTGGCGCGCTGGGCGCGCGACGCCGTCGCGGCGGCGCAGCGTTCGGCAGGTCCGGTCAAAGGAGTGAGACGTCGGCCGGCTAAGCGACCTGCGTCGCGGCCGCGGGCGAAATCTCGGGGTCGGTCTCGCAGATGACGCGGTTGCGGCCGTTGCGCTTGGCCGCATAGAGGCAGGCGTCGGCGCGCTCGATCAACGACTGGATGCTGTCGCCGGTGCGATGGGTGGCGACGCCGATCGAGATCGTGACGCGGCCAAGGTGCTCGCCGGTCGAGCGCTTCATCAATTCCTTGCCCATGACGGCGCGGCGGATGTGATCCGCGACCGTGATCGCCTCGCGCAGCGCCGTACGCGGCAGCACGATGGCGAATTCTTCGCCGCCATATCGGGCCGCGATGTCCTGGCCCTTGACGTTCTGCTTGACCGATAAGGCGACGAGCCGGAGCACCTGGTCGCCGGTCAGGTGGCCGTAGGTGTCGTTGAAGCTCTTGAAATGGTCGATGTCGGTGAGCATCAGCGACATCGGCGCGCTGCTCTTGGCGGCCTCCGCGATCGTCTTGGCGAGCGCCTCGTCGAAGTATTTGCGGTTGGAGAGCGAGGTCAGCGGATCGGTCAGGCTCTCGCTCCGTACCGTTTCGAGGTTGTGCTGAAGCTGGGTGACCTCCAGTTTCGACGCCTTGAGGCGCTCCTCGAGGGCGTGGTTGTCCCGCTTCATGTCCTTGGCGGTCTGCACCAGGCTTTCGAGGACGCCGCGCACCGCCTCGCGATCGGTGGCGCTCCCGAGTCGCGTCGTCGCGTCCGCGAGGCTCGCGTCGCGTTTGGTCGCCGATCCGGAGGCCGTCTCGATCAGCGCCATGACCTGTTCGATCTCGCTCATGATCTTGGTGTTGACCACGCCGAGCTCGTCGACGACGCGCACCGGGGAGATGAAGGTCGCGTAGATGTGCTCGATATCGGCATCCGTGAGGGTGCCGCCCTTCGAGAGCGCCTCGTTAACTTTTTGATTGAGCGACGGATTATAGCCCGTCGCATAGTTGTACCAGATCTCGTAATTGCGCGGGGCCGCTGCTTGGCGCAACGCCTTGATCTGGCCGAGAGCGATCTCCGCGAACGCCATCGTGCGTTCGTGCTCGTCGGAACTCGTGGTCATAGCGCCTCAACTCCGCTCGCAGGCTGATGCCCCCGGGGCCCCACACCGATCGACCTGCAGCCGGCAGTGACGCGGCAACCGTACGGAGCGCGAGTGAATTTGAGGTAAACGGCGGTTTCTGGCGGGTTTCAAAAGCATGTGTCCGGCCAGAGTCTTAGGCCGAACGTTAGCCGATGAGCCGTATTCAGCGGCTGCTATGTTTCGAGGGTAGGCGACGGGCTCCCCGGGTTCCGGGCGGGCCGCGTGGGGGCGGGCCGGTCACCGCGCCGAGGCGCGGCGGCCCAGGATCAGGCCTTGACGCGGGTCGGCCTCAACAGGAAGGCGGGGAGGTGCGAGTGGTCGCCCGGCTCCCGGGCGCGCTCGCGCTGCGGCTCCGGACGTGGCTGCGGGCGGGCCGTCTCGAGCGACGCGACGTTCGCGGGCGGGCGCTCGCGCTCGGGGCGTTCGCGCCCATGCGCCGGGTGCTTGCCACGGGGCCGCTCGGCGCGCGCATGCGAGCTTCGCGTGCGGTGCGAGCCGGAACGATGACGCGCCGGCCGCTCTTCGTCCGCGCCGCCGGTGGGCGGCGGCGAGTCGGCCCAGGGAATTGTCTGCCCGATCAGCTTTTCGATCGCCGCCACCGATTTCTGGTCGATCGGCGACACGATGGTCACCGCGGCGCCGCTGCGGCCGGCCCGGCCGGTGCGGCCGATGCGATGGACGTAATCGTCGGCATGATGCGGGACGTCGAAATTGAACACATGGCTGACGTCGGGAATGTCGAGCCCGCGCGCCGCGACATCGGAGGCGACGAGCAGGGCGACCTCGCCGCGGCGGAACTGATCGAGCGCGGCCGTGCGCGCCGATTGGTCCAGGTCGCCATGCAGCGCAACCGCCGAGAAGCCGTGCCGACGGTAGTGGCGGGCCGAGAGACTTCGACGCGTACCGGATTGTGCAGGAATTGCTCGGTGATGCGCTGGATTTCCGGCGGCATGGTGGCGGTGAAGAACAGCGTCTGGCGGGTGAACGGCACCAGCTTGCAGATGCGCTCGATGTCCGGGATGAAGCCCATGTCGAGCATGCGATCGGCCTCGTCGATGACGAGCAGGTCGACGCCGGTGAGGAGGAGCCGACCGCGCTCGAAATGATCGAGCAAGCGCCCGGGAGTCGCGATCAGCACATCGACGCCGCGTGTGAGCTTGCTGTCCTGGTCGTCGAACGACACCCCGCCGATGATTAGGGCGACGTTGAGCTTCTGCTTGGCGCCGTATTTGTTGAAGCTCTCTTCGACCTGCGCCGCAAGCTCGCGGGTGGGCTCGAGGATGAGCGTGCGCGGCATGCGCGCGCGAGCGCGTCCCTGCTCCAGTTTTGTGATCATCGGCAGCACGAAGGCGGCGGTCTTGCCGGTGCCGGTCTGCGCGATGCCGAGCACGTCGCGCCGTGCGAGCACGTGCGGGATGGCCTGGTCTTGGATCGGGGTCGGGGTGGTGTAGCCAGCCGCGGCTACGGCGGCGAGAACTTTTTCGGACAAGCCGAGATGTGCAAAAGACATGAAACCTCGAAAGTAACCGCCTGGTGCTCCAGGCCGCGCCCGGTTACGTGAAACATCGGGTTGTGCGCAGGATTGGGCGGCCGACTGAATCGCGCCGCTTGACCGGCAACATAGTGCTGCGGCGCGAAAAGTCAATGCGTCGACCCGCATTAAGTTAATCGGCTGTCACGATTTTTTTGCAATTCGGACGATTACGTCGTCGGCGCGGGCGGAGCCTTGCCGCGCTCCCCGCGCCGAAACGTCCAAGTTTTTCCGGCTTCCGTCCCTTCCGCGCGGCGACCGCGTGAGGCCTATGGGCTCACCGGCAAAAAGACGCAAAACGAGCGGAGGAAGCCATGCGCACGCAGGTGGGGATCGTCGGCGCGGGGCCGGCCGGCCTCATGCTTGCGCTGTTGCTCCGGCGTGCCGGCATCGACTCGATCGTCATCGAAAGCCGCAGCTTCGACTACATCGCCCACCGCATCCGCGCCGGCCTGCTGGAGCAATGGGTGGCCAACCTGCTGACCGAGCTCGGTGTCGGCGAGCGCATGCGGCGCGAAGGCATGTTCCACCGCGGCATCTACCTCAACTTCGAAGGCGCGCTGCATCACCTCGATTTCCGCAAGCTGGTCGACAAGGGCGTCACGATCTACGGCCAGCAGGAGGTGGTGAAGGATCTCGTCGCGCATCTGCTCGCCGACGGCGAGCAGATCCTGTTCGAGGTCGAGGATACGAGCATCCACGATTTCGAAGGCGAACGGCCAAGAATCCGCTTTCGCCATGAAGGCGAAGCGAAGGAGATCGATTGCGATTTCATCGGCGGCTGCGACGGTTTCCACGGCATCTGCCGCCCGAGCTTTCCGGCCGGGCTGCTGAGCACGTACGAGCGGGAATATCCGTTCGGCTGGGTGGGCATCCTCTCGGAATCGCCGCCGCCGGAAGACGAGCTCATCTACACCTATCACGACCGCGGTTTTGCGCTCTTCACCATGCGCTCGCCGACGCTGGCGCGGCTCTATCTTCAATGCGGCCACGACGAGGACATCGAGAACTGGCCGGATGCCCGCATCTGGGACGAGCTGCATGTGCGGCTGAACGGCGTGCGCGCGCTCGCCGAGGGGCGCGTCCTGCAGAAGGGCATCACGCCGATGCGCAGCTTCGTGGTCGAGCCGATGCAGGCGGGTCGGCTGTTTCTCGCGGGCGATTCCGCGCATATCGTGCCGCCCACCGGCGCCAAGGGCATGAACCTCGCCATCGCCGACGTGGTGGTGCTCTCGCGCGCGCTCGAGGCTTTCTATCGCTCCAGGCGCATCGATTTGCTCGACGCCTATTCGGCGACCTGTCTCAAGCGGGTGTGGCAGGCGCAGCGCTTCTCCTGGTGGATGACGCAGATCTTCCACCGCTTCCCCGGCGAAGTACCGTTCGATCAGCGCCGCCAGCTCGCCGAGCTCGACTACGTCGCGACCTCCACGGCCGCCGCGACCGCGCTTGCGGAGAATTACGCCGGCCTGCCGATGCAGTGACCGCGGCCGTTTGGTTGCCGAACGATGAATCGGCACCCGCGAAAACCGCGCCGAATTATACAGGTCGAAGGAGCGAATTACTCATCAGCGCGCTGCTAGCTTCCATCATACGTTGCAACGGGTGGAATGGCAGAGATGAGCCGGCATTGCTTCGGTTGGGCGGTCGCGGCTTCATTCGCTGGGCTGGTGGTCCTGTCGGCGCCGGCGCGCGCGCAATCGGCGTTCTCCGAACAACTCGGACGCAACATTTCGCAGGCGCAGAAAAGCGAGCTGCAACGTCAGTTCGGCCGCGCGCTGGTCGACCGCGGGCGCACGCTCGATCTCGATCCGGCGACGAGCGTCGAGGACGCGCGTCGCGTGCTCGTGCGGCGCGCGTCGCTGTTCGAGACCGTGAGCGAACACGCCAAGGCCGAGGCGGACCTCACCGCTGCCCTCGCGCTGGAGCCGGTCGATCCCGCGCTCTACGCGGAGCGCGGCTACTTCTACATGCGGCGAAACCGGTTCGCCGATGCGCTGGCCGATTTCCTCACCGGTGCAAAACTCGATCCGGCCAATGCCCGTTTCCGCTTCGCGGCCGGGCGCGCGCAGGCGGCGCGCGGGAATTATTCCACCGCGATCCCCTTCTATGACGAGGCAATCCGGCTCAATCCGCGCGACGCCGCATCCTTCCTGGCGCGTGCGGAGGCGCGGGTCCGTGTCGACATGCTGGCGCAGGCGCGGACGGACTACGACCGCGCCATCGCGATCGGTCTCGCGCGCAACAACGACCGCTATTTCGCCTATCTCGGCCGCGGCTACGTCGATCTCGTGCGCGGCGACTATTCCGGCGCGATCGGCGATTTCGACCGCGCGTTGGAGCTCGATCCCGCCGCGGTCAGCGCGCTCCTGTGGCGCGGCTATGCGCGCGAGATGGGCGGCCGCACCGACCTCGCGCTCGACGATTACGAGCGCGCCGCCGCGGCCGATCCGCGGGACCGATCGGCGCGCGCCAACCTGCAACGGCTGCGATCGAACTGAAATCTAGCCTTTCTTCGGCGACCAGCCATAAGCCTTGGTGCAGGCGCCGCCCATCAGCATTGCCCGCTCGGTGTCGCTCAGGCGGTCGGTCTTCACGAAGGGCTCGACGGCCTGCTCGTAGTTGACGACTGCGAACGCGCGCGTCCAGTCGGTGCCCCACAGGCAGCGATCAAAACCCCAGGCATCGAACACGCGGGCAAGCGGGTCCCAGATATCGTTGAACGGATACGGTTCCCGCGACAGCGTGCAGGCGCCGCTGACCTTGATCACCGCGTTCGGGCGCTTGGCGAGTGCCAGCACCTTCGGGAGGTCGGCCCAGGGCTGTGGCGGCGCGGGCGGCACCCGCGGCTGCAGGATGCCCAGATGGTCGATGATGAAACGCGTGTCGGGATGGCGATCGATGAGCGCAGCGCCCGCGTCCAGGTTGGCCCAGCACAGGATGTTGACCGGAAAATCGTGGCGAGTGGCGGCGCGCAGGATGCGGTCGAGGCCCGGGTCGTTCGGATCGCGCTTCGCTTCCTTGGTCAGGATGATGCGGACCCCGACCGCGCCCGGGGTCTTCTTCCAGTCGGCGACGACATCGGCCACCGCCGGATCGTCCGGGTCGACCGGCTTGACGATGGCGAAGCTGCCGGGATGGGCCCGTTGCACTTCCACCGCATAGCTCGCGTCGTAGCGGTACATGGAAAAGGCGGAGATGAAGATCGCGCCGTCGACGCCGACCTTGTCCATCGCCGCCACCATCTCGTCACCCGTAACGTGATCGGGCCAGTTCGGCACACTGTGCCAGGGTCGCTTCGGAGTGTTCGCGTCATAAACGTGGACCTGGGAATCGATGATCGTCATCGGGGAAGCTCCTCAATTGCCAAGAGAGCTCGGTATCGCAACAGGTCGCGCCAGCCGTGTCCAGGAGGGCGAATATCCCGGACTTGACATCCGCCTCTGTCGAGCTCGGGATATTCGCCCTCTCGAACGTCATCGCCTCGGCAAGGTCGCCGCGTGGAGCGGCGGCCATGCATGGCGCCAAAACAGCCTGTCTCGACCTTGCCTCGCGGAATCAAACGCCGGTCGCGAACCGCGCCATGACGATGATCGTCGCGACTTGCATGATGCCTTGCAACGCGACGGCGAGAAAATAGCGGTTCGTCAGCTTGCCGATCCTGGCGCTGTCAGGGTTGTCCCGCTGCAGCTCCAGACAGACGCGCAAGTTCGCGGGCAACAGATAGCCAAGCCCTTGAATGGTCATCAGGATGACAAGCGCGAGCGCCGCCACCACCCATCCGTATTGCGGCCAGCTCAGCGCAGTGAAGCCCATATCCTCGGCTAGATACCAGCCGGTCGTGCCGGTGATGATCGCGAGCGTCGGCATCAGGAACAGCGTGCGCGGCGTAAGTTGCAGGAGCACGGCCTTGCGGGCCTGAATATCGATCCTCCGCAGGATCGGGCCGAGCACGAAACCCATGAACAAATCGATCCCGGTCCACAACAGGCCGCAGAAGACGTGGACGAAGTCCAGCGACCAGAGGTGATGGCTCGCGATCACGGCGATCATGGCGGCGAGCGCAACCGCCACATACCACAAGTAATACCAGCGGATGAGATTGGTCGGCGCGGCTTGCGTCATCGCATGTTCAAGCATTCGAACCCTGGCGCTCGACCGCAACTCGCATGTTCGGCTTGGCGGAGTCCACTCGGTCGCGCTCACCGCCTTCAATCATTTTTCCAATCAATTCTACATCTTCCGCTCGGCCGCCGGCGGCAAGAAGCTCGAATCGAACACCAGCTCGGGCGGCAACCGGCGCGGCAGGCCGAACCCGTCGGTGACGACGTCGATGTGCTTGCGCAGGCGCGCCGGATCGACGTGCCCGAGACCGGTCTCCCTCACGCTCGGCGTGACGACGAACTCGAGCGCCCATTTGAGCCGCCCGAGCTCGACCGCCGGGTCCGACAGGGGCTCGGCCCGCTTGAGGGCGGCGATCGCGGCATCGGGATCGGCGGCCGCGTTCTGCCAGGATTGGATGGTCGCCTTGACGAAGCCGCGCACCGCCTCCGGGTGCGCCCTGGCGAACGCGGGCGTGGTGAACACCGCGTTGGCGTAGAGATCGACGCCGTGGTCGCGCAGCATCATGACGTTGAGGTCCTCCCGCTTCACGCCGAGCCCCT
>WNFA01001916.1_pt1 | contig 23112 bp, 28 predicted proteins | sample 5400481 | NCBI WGS metagenome assembly WNFA01 (sample SAMN13153340, study PRJNA577476) | soil metagenome | isolation source: 120 cm saprolite under Douglas fir tree site 2 hole 1 replicate 2 | place: USA:California | collected 2015-04-18 | reverse complement strand
AGGTCCGATCGAGCGCGAAAGGCGGCGTTTCACCCGCGTTCGGCTGCGCTGCAGAATCTCTATAGAAGCGGGCAATGACCGGCTTGACGGGACCAGGCTGGACCTCATTGCAAACGCGCAGCGAAGTCAGTCCGTATCAGCCGAGGACGCATTTGTCCTTCGGTTAATTCAACGCTCAGCGTAGGCCATCGACGTCGAGAGCGATCGGCCAAATGCCTTCAGCCCGCGCGACAAGGACTTCCTCGAAGATTGTGCGAATGTGACTTTGGCTCTGTGAACGGAGAGTCGCAAATAAAAGGGCTAGGGCTAGGAGTGATTCCGTGGCGAACTGAGATACCCGCTCCGCAACCTGGGAAATCGCCCACGCATCTTAGTAACAGCAGTCCGCAGCCGCGTTGTTTAGTTTCCAGCCTTAAAACTTCTCGCACGTTTTTTGTTTTCCAGCCTAACGCCAAAAAAGGTGACCTGTACTCTCGGACGGTGTTGTCTTCGCGGCATGGCCAGTTCGGCTTTCGCCGCGGTCTGCGAGACTTACAAAATGACGCGTAGATTCATCTTCGTGGCGTTGTGCCTCGTGACGGCCTCGGCGGCGCTCGGCCAGACTGTCCGGCCAGCCTCTGCGGAAACGTCCGGATCGCGTCCGATCGCCAGAAAAGAGGGTCGCAAGATTCTGGCTACCATTCCCACGGTAGACACCGAGTCCGAATCCGAAACGGACTGTTCTCACCTAGTTCACGACGTTTACGCACAAGCCGGCTTTCCGTACGACTACGTCAGTTCGCGCGAACTCTACATCGGCAACACGAATTTCACGCGCGTGCACGCGCCCCAAGCTGGCGACCTAGTTGTTTGGCGCGGCCATGTCGGCATCGTCATCGATCCCAAGGAACACTCCTTCTTCAGCTCCGTGCGTTCCGGTCCCGACACGCAGTTTTATGACTCGGCCTATTGGCGGTCGCGTGGTAGCGCGCGTTTCTTCCGCTATACGACCGGGAAGCCGCTCCCTTCGGGCCGAACGCTTGAGGCTACGCGTCACGCGGACCAGCAACCTCTTCAGACCGCCAGCCGCAGTTCGGAGAATCGACCACCCTCCAGAATGGCGAAGCCGGCACCTACGTGCGAGTCGAACTCTACCCCCGCGTCTGAAAGCTCCAGTTCAACAACAGTCGAAACTCCTCAAGAGATCGTTCTGCAGGTAGCCCGAAAAAATCCTTCGCCAGACGAACTCTTAGCCGCGTTTGTCGAAATGAATCGGGATTCCGGTGAAGCCCTCTGCACGCGCGGGCTGAATAGTCTCGGCAAACCCATAATCGTTTACCGCGAGGTACGCGTCTCAGCAATACAAATCAAGGGCAAGCGCGGAACTGCCCTCGTTTGGATCGAATCGTTAGGCGCTCCTCCGAATATGCAAACGGACTCACAGCGTCGCTGGAAGGAACAGTCTCTGGAATTCGAGAAGACGAAAAGAGGCTGGGTGTTGAGTCCCATCCAGGAAGCTGCTTACGTCAAGCGTGAAGTTGCTTTGCAAGTCTTGTCGGCCCGGCTCGCGGAGCTCGCGCAAAACACAGACGCCACTCCCGAACAGGAACGCGAGCAGAAACAAATCATTCGCTTCTTGAATTTGCTGGTTATCGACGATTCCAGCGCTGCATCAGCGCAGAGTAATTAAGATGTGAAAGGCGAAGAGCTCGAGGTTCAAAGACAGTTGCGACGAGGAAACCGCGTTGCGTAATGCGCAGCGGTCTTCCGTGACTCGTTGTCTTTACTGGATAGTGGACGTCTAGAGCGTGGCATCGCTCAGCTGTTGCCTGGCGGATTTGGTTGTGGTTGCGGCTTCGTCTGTACTCTTCGCTCAAAATGGCGGTCAGGGTAAACTTCAGGATCATGCAAGTATCCCGGACGCCGTCACATCGACCGACTTCAGTCCGGAAAATCTGTGCGGAAAGGAGCTGCGCAATCCGTGGTTAATACGGCGAACCCTTTTCAGTGGCAATTGGAAGAAGGTATCCGTGCAAATTATTCGGGCCATATGAAAAAAGTAAGCACAATTCGAGTACTGGACACTTCGTCATTTTGTCGCCAACTCTTCTTGATCAAGCAACTTATGAGCGTCGCAACAAATCTGCCTCTATTGCCGGAAGGAGACGGCGATGGATGCAGACATTAGAACTGCGGTTTGCATTGAACACGAAAAACTTCTCAAGGAATCCCCTTAAGTGCTAGCCGAATTCAACGAGCATCTGGCTGGAGTTCTCACACCAAATATTGGCGGGAGAAAGCGGGACGACGAGTTGCGGAAACGGCAGGCGAAGTATGCCAAGGCCTATTGCAATTCACGAAACCATGCCCGCAATTGTGCGCTTTGTGCCTTCGTTTTAGAAATTGATGTGCTTACCGCCGCTTAGAAAACAACGCTTCTCTTCTAAGAGTTCCCAACTGTTCTTCGCGCTTTATTGCGGCAAGTATTTTTTGAATCCTCCGATCGAAATCCATCCTAAGTGCCGAGGCAAAATACTAGAGGTAAGGAAAGTCGTCGTCCTACTTCCCTGCTTTGCACGAAAACGCACCCGCTAACGCTACTGAGGCGATGAAACCAGTCGCCCGATGCGCTTTATCGGGATTCTCCGCGATGTATTTCTTCATCACGCGAAAGATTTGACTAGTGGTTATCCCGCGGGGCACGCAAACCATTCTGTCCTTTTCCGGTACGCCTAGCGGTTCATCATGCACGCTGAAGCCATCTCGGAAACCTTCAATCCAGCCCAAACAGGTGGCATGGTTGTGGATGCGGATGAGGTCTGCGTTCGGCTGGTTAACCGGCCTGCCTTCTCGAGAGTCTCAACTAGCTGCGACCCTTCTTCTTTCGAGCTTCAGCCCTCGGCGAACACAATCCGCTTTTCACGCGAACCATTCCAATTCGGGAAGAACGCCTCAAACTCCTTCACAACTTTGTCGAGAACTTCCGCCTGCTCTGGTGTCACGCGAAAATTCGTGCCCCGCGCACACCGCAAAATGCTGAGACCGGCCAATTCGGGCCGCGACATCAAGTACGTCCGCGAAATCGCAGGCGCAACGCGCTTGACGATTCGGAGCTTGACGCGGAGCCGGTCACCTGCGAACTTTTCACTCTCGCGAATGAACGGAAGCTGCTCCGCTGGCTCCGGCTGACTTCGTGGCGCTTCGGCCACCTCTGCCAAGGCGATGATTCCGGCGCGCGGCCCGCATTCCCACAGATAGACTCGGTCGCTAGGCCCGATTTCTTTGCTGAACTGATGGACGAGACACACGGGCTCTTCGATCGAAAGCACAGCGCCTTTCACGTTGAAAAATGTCGGGCTGGCCTGGAAAATCCACGTCTTCGGGTCACCAGCAAGGGCCTCCGGCGGTGCCAGCTCTCTTGTCGCTGGCCGCTCGTTCCCGCCGGCTCGCGCGCTACCCTCAGGGCCCGAAACCCGCGCGCCCGGTCGGGTCAGGTGGACCCGAATCGAGCCTCTCGAATCAGGGTCTGGAAAAATGGAAAGGGCTATTTCAAACGGCTTATTCACGACCACGACTTGTCTCCAAACTGAGGTGCCACTTCTGAGCGCCTACCTTATAAAGAGCGAAGTAACCGTCCAAATTTCGCCGTCCTCATCGCAAGAAATTTCTTTCTCCCGAGTGGCTAAAACCGTGCTCCTGCCTCGCATACCATCTGGTGGATCTCTGTAGCCCTGCCAACCGCTTCATGCTAAAAGTTTACGGGTCAGCTGTTTAGACGGCCCGGAGACCGCCTTTGGCGGAGCAGCAGAACGTGGACCTCGGCGAATTGGCTCTCCGCCTGGCAGCTTTTGCCCGGCGGACGTTTGCCGACTTTGGACTTCCTAGCCACGACGCGACAGTCAGTGGCGTCGGCTTATCCATGGAAGATTTCGTGTGGGCAGTTCTGGAGGAATATGTGGAGGGCAGGCTCGAATACGAGGCGTCCCGAGGCGATCTGTTCTCCTTGCTGGCCACGGCGATGCGAAATGACATCATCGATTCCCTCCGCAAAGCCGCGCATCTGCACGAGGAGACGCGGTCAACGTTGCCTCGCGGGCCCCATTCCACAATTGATCCACCGTCGCTAGACGAACTGCCCAGTGCCGCTGTCGACGTTCCGGCAATGCTCGACGAGGAAAACTATCGGAAGCGCGTCTGGGCCTCGCTCGCCGGGGAACCCGAACTCGCTAAGGTCGTGAGGGCCATTCTGGATCTCAACCTCTACAGGCCGCGAGAGATCGCCGCAGCTTTGGGCATTTCCGTAACCGAGGTGCAAAATCGCAAGAAAAGGTTGCGGCGGCGATTTATGGAATTCAATTTGGTGCAACGGAAGATCCCATGACCGAGCGCGAAAAACCCGATCTCTTCACCACGGAAGCAGCTCGCCTGGCCCTTCTCTCCGACCGAATCCTGGGTGATCCGAAGGAAATCGACGCCGCAGAAGCGGAAGGACTCTTGCTGGCTGCGAACATTGATGTCTCGGAACTCAAGGCACGTTTTCATCGGCGGTTTAACAATTTAGCCAAGGCGTACGCCGCCAAAGGGCAGCGCGTACCGCCGCTGCTGAAGCAGGCCCTCGCCGATTTGCGCCCCGGCGTGTCCCACTCGCGAGCTGAGAGAGAGTTGCTGCGCGAGGCGCAAACCGCGGTCCGACATCTCTTGAAACAAGCCAAACAGCTGCCTCAACTGCTCACGAAAATCCCCAATCTCACTTTGGCAGCCGCATATCGAAACAAAAAGGAACTCTCGGAGCACGACAAGAAACTTCTCGACGATGTGGCCAGGAATATCGAGAACCGCAAAAAGAATGTCAAGCCCGGCGGGCGGGCGAAGGCTGGTGTATGACCGGACTTACCAAAGGCGCGGCCTATGCCCGTGTCCTGGCCCGCGAGTTGCGCGGTGGGCCCGGAAATCTTTTCCGCATCGCGCCGCGAATCGGCTTGGAGATCCGCGAAGTGAATGTGGACGGGTTTGATGGAGCCTTGATTCGCGCGCGGGAGCTTCCACTTGGGGCGATTGTGATCCGAGAATCGATCCGTGAAGCCGGCCGCAAAAATTTCACTCTCGCTCACGAAATCGGCCATTTCCTTCTTCCTGGCTACGACCAAACGGAACTCATCTGCACAAAGGCGGATGTCGGAAATTGGGGCGATGGTTCGAAAGAAATCGAACGCGAGGCGGATGAATTTGCCGCGGAACTGTTGATGCCAAGCGCTTTGGTCCAGCGAATCATCCGCTCCGCCGCGCCTTCCCTGCAACTCATCGAGAAAATTGCCAGCCAGTTTCATACCTCGCTTTCCGCCGCGGCTTGGCGCTACTGCGATTTGGCGAAGGAACAGTGTGCGATCGTATGGAGCCGAGGCGAACGGATTGATTGGTCGAAGGGCTCGGAAACTTTCGCGCTCTCATTACGCAAAGGGACTCCCCTCAACAAAACTACGTTCGCCTTCCGCGCTTTTGACGGACAAGCAGTTCCAAAGCAGCCCCAAGAAGTTCCTGCCAATGGTTGGGTCTCGGCGAGCGATCTCGCCGAAAATGCGAAGCTCTGGGAGCAGTCGAAGGCTCTGCCGGCCTACGGCAGCGTCATTTCGCTCCTGTGGCTCCAGCCATAGCTTTCCTCGTACAGGCAGGGCGGGAACCCCACTTCCACCCCGCCTGTGCCCTACCTCATTGCAATGCAGCGCTGGATTCCGTGATGAATTCGCCGCTGTTGCGGGCTTCGCGCTTTGGCGCTGCGTCCAGGAAACGAACCTCGCTCGCGACGATTTCCCTGTGGGTGTGCTTCCTATTCTCTCGGTCGGTCCAATTGCGGATGGCGCGTCGCGCCTCGCCGTACACTCGCACACCCCGCCGTAAATCCGAACTAACCGTTTGTGCAAGTTCTTCCCACACCTGCACGCAATGCCATTCCGTCTTCTTGTGCCATTCCCCCAGGAGATCTTTGTAAGATTCATCTACAGCGACCGAGAAGTTGGCTGCGACGCGGCCGTTCTTCGGGTGTCTTACCGACGCATCTCGGCCAAGCCGCCCCGTTACGTTGACTCGATTGAGACCGCTCCGTCCCCCGAATTCGGCAATCCGTTGTGACGCGCTGCGCGCTGAGGGGCCGGCTGGCGCCGGCCTGCCTGGTGCTTCCGGCGTCCGTACCGGACAGGCTGTCTGCCCGGTGCGCGCCGGAAACCTCCGCCGTTTGGACGGAAACCTTTGACCTCCTTGGTGAAATGAGACTGCTTTCCAACTTCCGTCCGAGCGGAAGTTGGTTGTGACGAACTATTCGGTACCACGACTATCTCCAAGATCGAACGTTCCAAGGAGGAACTCAATCGATTCAAATTTCAGCGAGAAAAGCTGCCGATATCTCCTATGCGGGGAACCGCGCCAGAATTTGCCACCGAAGACCCAAAAAAATTATCTCTCGATCAAAGCGGCTGAAATTTCATCGCCGCTTCGCATACCTCTTCTCGCGGCTACGCCGACCTTCTGCACAAACTGCCCTTTCTGCGTGAAGACTGCACCTAGCCGCCCGCTTCTCCTGTCAAGGGCGTCCGCTGCGCTCCCGTGAACGCGAAAACCACGCGCCCTTGACAGCGCGGATGGCCAGGCGCCGGGGACCACTTAGAAAGGGCATTTCTTCTTTTTTCAAGCGAAAACCACGCTGGAAAAACGGAGGAAAGAGGAAAAACAAAAATGCCAGATAAACAACACGCCACTTGGGGAGAACTTCTGCGTGATGCGGTCGAAAAACCCGGGCGAATGCTCACAGCCTATACCGCATTTCATAACTACAGCCTTGGCAATGCGTTGCTTGCGCTCGAACAGTGCGTTCGGCGCAACTTGCAGCCCGGACCACTCAACACCTATCGCGGCTGGCTTGAACGCAAACGGCAAGTCCGCAAAGGGGAGACCGGAATCACCCTTTGCATGCCGATGCCCTTCAAGCGAAACGCTCACAGCGACGAGACGGAGGAAGAACCAGCAAAACCCCATACACACAACGCCTTTCGCTTCCGTGCCTATTGGTTTGTCCTTGCACAAACCGAAGGCGAAGAAACCTACATTGCGCCGATTCCCGGCTTCGACTTGGATACGGCGCTCGGCAGGTTGAATATAACGCGCACGGCATTTGACGAAATCAACGGCAACATTCAGGGGTTTGCAAGGCACCGGGAAATTGCTGTAAGTCCGCTAGCCGCGCTCCCGCACAAAACCACGTTCCACGAAATCGCCCATGTGGTTCTCGGGCACACCACTTCCGAAAAGCTCGTGGACGGCGAACACACTCCCCGCCATCTGTGCGAGGTGGAAGCGGAATCCGTCGCGCTCATCTGTTGCGAAACGCTGGGACTCGACGGGGCAGAGTTCTGCCGGGGCTACATCCAGCACTGGCTGAAAGCCGAAAAAGAAATCCCCAACCACAACGCGGCGCACATCTTTGCCGCCGCCACTTCCATTTTGAAAGCCGGAATTCCAGCGGCAGGCGGCCAATAGCCTGCCTCCATGTTTGTCCACGCCTCGCAGTTCCGGTGCATATTGCCACGACTCACTTCTCGGCGGAAGGTATTTTCGGGTATCACCACTTTCCGGTGCAAATTGGAAGCGCCTTGGACGCCTATCAGTTTTCGGCGAACGGGAAAGTTTACTTGACGAGTAGCAGTGCGCTTCGGCCTTTCATCAATACCGGAATAGGTGGCTACAAATTTCGCCCAGGGTCGACGTATGTCGGCGGGAATTTTGGCGCGGGAATTTTGTACAACATAACACCGAATTGGGGACTGCAAGGGTCGCACAACTTCCACGCGCTGAATACTCCCGGAGCAGTGACGAAATTCTCGACGCTTCAGGCTGGAATTCGCTTCGCTTTCTAATCAGCGCTATATGTGATCAGAACGGATACAGATTAGAGGTGTATCTGGCGGGGCTGCCTGTTGAATCGCGCGTAAGGGGAAGGACGTCGACTTCAGGGACAAACAACTTTGGGTTATCGATCAATCGTGCGATGAGTCGCTGGCACCTGCGAGACGGAGGCTTCACAAAAGCGCGTACCGCTTTACGTGTTTGCCCTAGATTCGTTCCGTCGGACACAGCAAAGCAAGCCCCAATCCTCTAATCAACCCAAATCACTCTCCAAACTCTTCTTGATCGTAAGTTCTGATCAAATCGGACCGCTAGATTTTCCATCTCCTTCCTTTTTTATTCGCTTTTCGTAGTTTTTCAAGGCTCCGTTCACGGTCCATACATACAAAAAAGTGGCGTCGCTGGCCGTCGCAACTTTGCGCCCAGCCTTGCGAGTTGCACGATTCAACGCGGAGCGAACTCTTTCTTTTGACTCCACCAATTCTGCCAGTGGAACTTTAAGCGCAGAATCAGCTCGCAAATTGTCCAGGTCCTTGAGAATTGCTGTGACAATCCGTTTGTGTTTTCCATTACGACCTTGCGGGACATCTGATTGCACCATGGTCTTGAAATGCGATGGAGCGTTCTTAGTCTGACGGCCTGGCATACGTCGTCCCTCCTCAGCGTCGCGAACTTATCTGCTTAAATAAACGTGACGTTATCGTATCTCATCGTTAGGAGCGGTGCAAGAGAAACTATCTCGTCGTGAAGAGCCGTACAAACCCGTACAAGAGAAAACAAGATTCACACCACCTAAGGGTGCGGCCCGGTCTATAGCGTTAGGCGAATCCCCGTATCCGTTAAGTGGCAGTTAAGCCCCGACTAAGCGAAAAGTTCGTTTTCTAAAAGATATGACCCGTACGACTCTCAGCCTGTTAGCGTCGGGGTGATGTGAAGGAGCATTTTCGAATGGCCAAAAAATCAAATTTCGAGCAGGTCCCGCTTGACGTAGTGAGGAAAGTCCTCGAAAAACAAGTCAAGCCGGAAGATCAAGGAACTAAGGGGCAAAAGTTGATGCGGTTGAAACAACTGCCCTCGGTAGACAATGGGGCCAACGGGAAAGGCGGGAAAGCGTGACTCATATGTTGGATATTTTCCGTCTAGAAAGTTGCGGCGTGCTCTGGCTTGCATCAGCGACAAGCCTTGAGAGCGCCCAGGCTCGTGCCCAAGAATTAGCGGTGCGTTCACCCGGGGATTACTTGGTCCTGGACCTGGAAACCGGAAACAAACATGTCCTCAAGCTCGGCAGCGTGGACGAGAGCTCGGACAACCGCCGTACGGAGGTCGCAAACCATGGGCGATGGTGAATTGAGATACAAGGAATCGCAAACTCCTGTTCAGGAACTAATGGAAGCACCGATGAGTGAACTACAGGCGTATCTGCAGACCCTCGATCAGAAAAGCGACATTTTGAGCCATTTGCCCATGGCAGCCTACGTGGTTCAAGCCGATGGCATAGTTATCTGGTATAACGCGCGAGCGGCGGAGCTATGGGGTCGCGAACCAACCATTGGTGATAGGGACGAACGTTTTTGCGGCGCTCACACCCTGTACCACGCGGATGGCTCACACATGGCACACTGTGACACTCCTGTTGCTCTGGCGTTAAGCACTGGAGCCTCCGTGCATGAACAGGAGGTCATTATAGGGAGACCGGATGGTAGCCGCGTTCCTGTCTCGGTCCACATCGACCCAATCAGAAATCCAAAGGATGGCCAAATTATCGGCGTCGTCAATTTCTTCAACGATTTGACGGAACGGAAGCGTCAAGAAGCGGAACGTGAGCATTTGCTTCACCAAGCCGAGACGCGCTCTGCGCAGCTTCAGGAGGCGCGCGAAGAACTGGAAACGAAAGTCGAGCAACGCACAATCGCTGTCAGGAACCTCTCCTCTCGGCTGATGCACGCGCAAGACGTGGAGCGTCGTCGCATTGCCCGCGAATTGCATGACAGCATCGGACAATATCTCGGCGCCCTCGGCATGAGCCTGACGCAGCTCGAAATGGCGACTGGCTCTAAGTTCCCTGAGACCCTAAGCGAGTGTCGCCAACTTCTAGACGGTTGCGTGAACGAGACTCGCACGCTGTCGCATCTATTGCATCCGCCACTGCTCGATGAAGTTGGTTTTGCGTCTGCAGCCACAAACTACGTTCAAGAATTTGCGCGTCGCAGCGGAATTGAAATCGACATTTCAGTGGACTTGCCTAATCGACTTCAAGCCGACACCGAAATACTCTTGTTCCGTGTGCTTCAAGAATCTCTGACGAATATTCATCGCCACTCAGGCAGCAGCCGCGCAAAGATTCGTGCGGGTATCGAAGGAGAAGAAGTCAGCCTAGAGATAAGGGACTACGGTCAGGGAATTCCCCAAGAAGTCCTGGAAAGTTTCAAGACCTCAGGAAATGGTGCTGGAGTTGGCCTCGCGGGAATCCGCGAGCGATTGCGCGAAGTCGACGGCAAGCTCGATCTTTCTTCATCTGGAGATGGCACAGTCTTGCGAGTGAGCTTGCTGGTTACTAACACTCGTGAACCATGCCGAAGTTTTGCTGCCGGTCTGCGCTGAGCAATTTTGCACACGCCGAACTTCCTGTGGCTCTCATTTTGCCGGCAAACCCTCTGCCAAGTGAAGCGGCAGATGAAGCAAGGCTTTGGGGCCCTCTGCCTGCCAGGCGACTTAAAGCGGAGGAAGCCCCAGGGACCGCAGACGGCGATCCAACAATCGCTGATCGATATAAACGTTGTGTACCAGCAATTGCCGAAAGATTTCCCGAAGATCGGTCAAATAACGCCGCAGGTAATCTCCGCTAAACCGCTTCTCTCAGGATCGCCTCGCGGGGTAATGTACGATCTGCGACGGTCGCAATGACGAGACCGGTACTCAGGACGACCATGACCCAGGCCAGCGTGTGCATTGCCTGATCGGTCGGATGTTTGCCGAACAGCAGACCCAACAAACTGGAAGCCACAATGGCTCCAACGTACTGGGAAGTGCGCAGCAGTCCGGCGGCGGTTCCCATCCCCTCGTGAGGCGCCTGCGCATAGACCGCCGCCTGATTCGCGTTGGAGCAAATTCCCTGGGGAAGGCCGAACGGCAGAACCGAAAGTACGAGGAGCGATGCAGCGGTATCGCTCGTAATCAGCGCAATGCAGCCAGCGGCGAAAAGAAGACCCAGGGTTCCGAAGATCAGAGGATTACGTATGCTTTTCGTCCGTCCACCAGCGAGAGCGGAGAGAGCAGCAAGGGCGAACATGGGCAGTGTGATGAGGCCGGCTTTCGTGCTGCTGAAACCCGGACCCGTTTGCAGCCATTGCGAAAAGCCGTACAGCATGCAGTACCCTATCAAATTCGTCGCACCGTAGCGCAGATACGTTACGCTCAGGGGAATGTTGCTCCCGAGCATGCGAAGGTTGAGCAACGGTTGTTTCGAGCGGAGTGAATGACGCGTAAGCGCAAATCCAAGCAGCACCGACAGCGCGAGCATCGGCCAGTTTGGATGGCCAAGACTCATCAGGAAAAACATCCCGGTGAGAAGCAACCCCGCGAAGAGCACGATTCCCAGAACATCAACTTCCTGGGCTAGTTTTCGGAGTTCAGCCGGTTTTGCGTCATCTTCGGGAATCCACAGAAATACGAGCAGGATTCCGAGGAGCGCCAGAGGAAGGTTCACCGTGAAGACCATCCTCCAGCCACCGAGGCCTGTGAGTATTCCGCCGAGGGCCCCTCGCCACTGTGGAGAGTGCGCTCATCGAGAGAATGCCGAGCGCCATGCGCGGTTCGACAGATCGTGTCTGTGCCGCCCGGTTGCGCAGAATTCTCATCGCCGTTGGATAGGCCGCCGACGTGCCGACGCGGTAGCAACGGACGCTCGACGGTCCGTAGGAGTGAACATCAACGTGCGGTCGAGCTCGGCACACACGAGGAATTGATGGCCAGGGGCGGTCAGTATAATAGCGGCCTTAAAACTAAGCGGCGTGTCCTGACAAGTCAGGCCTTGCGGCTTCCGAGCATGCGATCCAGGTTAAACGCCGAGCTGATTAGCGCGAGATGGGTAAAGGCTTGCGGAAAGTTACCCAGAGCCTCGCCTTGGTTGCTGGTTTGCTCCGCGTAAAGTCCAAGATGATTGGCATATCCCAGCATGTGTTCGAACAGCAGCCGCGCTTGATCAAGCATTTCGGGCTCGGCTTGACCTGCGCGCGTCAGCGCTTCGACCAGCCAGAACGAGCACATATTGAACGTGCCCTCCTCGCCCGGTAGTCCATCAATGCGCTCTCGTGGCGGATAACGATATACCAGCCCATCGCTTACCAGGCCGCCGCGCTTCGGACTTTCGAGAATTGCTCGAAGCGTTCCCAGCATCCGCCGGTCCGTCGGCGCCAGAAAGAAAACCAGCGGCATGATCAGCAAAGAAGCGTCCAGGTCTTCGCTGCCGTAATGCTGCGTGAACGCATGACGCTGGCCGTTCCAGCCGCGCGTCATTACCTCCTCGTAGATACGATCTCGCTGTTGTATCCATCTCTCGCGGTTTGCTGGGAATGCGCGTTTGTCAGCGAGCCGCACGCCGCGATCGAGCGCCACCCAATTCATTACCTTCGAATAAACGAAATGCTTCTGGCGATTCCGCATCTCCCAAATTCCCGCGTCCGGAGATTGCCAGTTCTCGCAGATCCAATCGAGCCGATTGCGAATTCTCACCCAGAAGTCGTAGTCGATCGGGCTCACGTACTTGTTGTAGAGGTACAGCGAATCTAGAACTTCGCCGTAGATGTCGTTTTGATATTGCTCCACTGCCTCGTTGCCAATGCGCACGGGCCTCGATTGCCGATATCCCTCCCAATGATCCAAAGTTTCCTCTGGCAGCCGACTGTCGCCGTGGATGGTGAAGACCACCGGCAACCTCTTCGCCGCGTGCGGGCGCAGGTCCGCACAATTCTGAATCCAATTGACAAAACCCGCGGCTTCCGCGGTGAAGCCGAGGCGCAGGAACGCATAAACGGTAAAGGCCGCGTCGCGCAGCCAGGTATAGCGATAATCCCAATTGCGCGTCCCGCCGATCACTTCGGGAAGACTGGTCGTGGGGGCTGCGACGATCGCCCCCGTCGGTTCGAAGGTCAGCAGTTTGAGCACTAGCGCGGATCGCTCCACCAGCTCTCGCCAACGGCCCCGGTAAGTGCAGCCAGAGATCCAGTGTCGCCAGAATTTCACCGTACGCTGGAATAGCTCCTCGGCTTCCTCCGCCGACGGCGGACCGGAAACCCGAGAATTTGTGTCACCATCTCGCAAAGCAAAGACCTGCGACTGGCCTTCCTCGATTACGAAATCGGCGGTGACTCCGCCCTGACCATCTTGCTTGACCGGGATTGCCGAGCAGAGCGCCAAGCTCATGTTTTGCGACTTAAAAACTACGCCACTCGTACTCAGCGAGGTTTCATGAGTGGCGCGTCCATAATCGAAAGCCGGACGGCACACGAGCGAAATGCGCATCGAGCCCCGCACACAGCGAATCCGACGAAAAACATGGCCACACCACGGCGAGTCCGAAGGAAGTCCCGCGGGCATGAAGTCTTCCAGTTCCGCGATGCCATCTGCGTGCGCAAAGCGAGTCACCAGGATGTTCGTGGAGGGCCAATAAAACTGTTTGCACCTCATATCGTCGGCTATCGGTGAAATTTGGAATCGCCCGCCTTTGCCGTCATCCAAAATAGCCCCAAAAACACTTGGTGAATCGAAGTTTGGCGGACAGTACCAATCGATTGATCCATTCATACCCACCAGCGCTGCTGTGCGCATATTTCCGATGACGCCGTAATTCTCGATGGCTTGATAGGGCATTGCTCTTTCTCCCTTCCTGTCGGACTGACGGCAACCCACGAAACACCATAACTTGGGATTTCAGGGTACTTCCAGTGCCACGGATTCTGCGTCTCGACGGAGCGGTAGAGGCAAACAATTTTTTCCGCCCGGTTGATGCCGGTGCGATGCACGCGAGTGCTCTCTAACCCCACAGTCGACTGACCTTTTCTAAGACCTCAAACCTCTTCAAACCCGTGTTAGCACGTGAAGCAGGAACACCAGGGGAAGGTAAACAACCGAGACTAGAAGCAGCTGGCGAGCAGCGCCGTTTGAACGAATACCCGCAAGTCTTGCGGCGAAGAAAAGGAAACTCAAACTAAGGAGCAGTGTTGCCACTACCAGTACCTGATTCGCGTGCTGCAGAATTAGCGACGCAACGGCGGTCGGAATTAACGCCAGGCTTGGCAGCACGCTTTGCCATCCCATGAACCGGGCTTTTTCTCTTCCCTTGGGAAGAACTGCGTAGCCTGCCCGCGCGTAGTCCTCGCGGTACATCCAGGCAATCGCCATGAAATGGGGGAATTGCCAGAGAAAAAGAATCGCACAAAAAAGCCATGCCGGTGAGTTGAGCTTCCCTGCCGCAGCGACGTATCCGATCAAAACAGGCATGGCGCCGGGAAATGCACCCACCAGCGTGCACATCGGCGTCCGACGTTTGAGCGGAGTGTACAAAAACAAGTAGCAAACGAGTGTCAGCGCGGCAAGGAGGCTCGCAGCCGATCGCACGGCGACAGCGAGGTAAATACATCCCACAAGCGACAACGACATGCCGAAAACGAGAGCATGGATGGGTTCGATGCGACCAGCAGCGATCGGTCGGCGAGCTGTGCGCCGCATTTGCCCGTCGAACTGTCGCTCGATCAACTGATTCAGGGTACCTGCGCCGCTCGCAACCAGGACTGTGCCGAGGAGGGTGTGTACAAGGAGCACCCACGGAAACCGCGCCAGGGGTTCGCCACACCCGACGACAAAAGCGGCCGCCGTTGCCAAGCCAATCAAGAAGTTTATTTCCGGCTTCGTTAAGGTCCAGTAGTCGGACAGGACGTTGGACCGGACGGAGTCGCGGTGCTCGACGACGGGCATGCGATAAGCTACGAGAAGGGGCTCACTTGCCATGGTCAGACGACCTCCACCCCGTTCGAACCACCGTGCTGAACGAGGTTAGTGGGCATTTCCAATTGCACCGACTCATCCTCGTGGCAATTACGCGCCGACAGCAACCGTGTGGTAAGAATCGCTGCGGCGAGGAAGTAGACGATCGTGACGCAAGTCCACATCAGTGCGCCTGCGCATTGCTGGTCTTCGAGAGCGGAAATCCCAAAATGCTTCGATGTGGACGGGTAAACCGTGTAAACAACACGGTCGCAGAACGCAAGGAATGCGGAGAGAATGTCACACGGCAGGGTAGCGAAAAAAAGGTAGACGAGCATCGACCAACGCGGCCATTTCGGAACACTCGGCCACGGCTGCACAACGGGCCACCAGAAAAGAAATCCGGAACCGAGGAAACAGGCGTGCTCAAACGCATGCCACGCTTCCGATTGCAATCCCAGCGTGAATGCCGCCGGAACATGCCATCCCAGCAGTGCCGCGACGGCGGCAAGCCAGCAAAACGCAGGCTGCGAAAGTGCACGTCCAATTCCTTGCATCGCAGGCGACCGAAACAATGGACCGAGAATGGATTGCAGGAATTTCCGGGGCAAAGCGTGCAACAACGGCATCACGGGTGCACCCAACAAAATCAAAGGAGGAGCGAAGGTCATGAGCAGCAAATGCTGAAGCATGTGGACGGTCAGCAATTCCTCGTCGAAGGCTGCGAGAGGTGAGCCCACTGCCAGCCAGATCAAGAACAGTCCGAGAAAAAAACTGCCAGCTCGCCAGGAAGGAATCGCGTTCACCGAAGCCGAATGAAGACGAAGCCATCCCCGCAGGTACAGGACCCCCGTCAGAACCACTGCGAAAGTCAGCCCAACCGGACACGACCACGATTCTAGTGCGATTTGAAGGGAGGGTGGCATCGGTAGCGTTATTGCGCGGAAGCGCTTTTCTCTTGGGCTTCGCCGAGCGCTGCGTCGCGCGCGGGAGTTTGCCCTGTTGGATGCAACGTTTCGAGAAACGCGACGAGTGCTGTCGTCTCCGCAGGACTCAAATTCTTCCCATATGCCGGCATGTTGCCGCCTCCCTGGATCACCTGGCGAATGAGCTGGTCCTGCGTCAGTCGCACCGCAACCCTGTCCAGAGCCGGGCCTCTCTGTCCGCCACTTTCCCCGAGGGAATGGCAGTTGCGGCATTGCTTGGCCTGGAAAACGAGCGCACCTTGCCGCTGCAGCGCGGTTGTACCATGCAGAACTCTCGCTGGTACCGGATCGCCACTCCAGGCGTTCATGTGCGGGCTCCAGGGCGTATAGCCAGCGAGATGGGTGAGTGTTCCCAGCGTTACCGCGCTCAGCAGAACGGTCAAAACCGCGATCGGACGTCGCCGCCAGCTCTTCTCCCCTTCTCCAGAAAGAAATGGCAGCAAAACAAGAAACGCGATAACGACTACGGGGCCAATGAGAAGAGCTGGCGTCTCCATTGAAGGCGGCAAGTATGACAGCAAGCCGTACAGCCACAAAAAGAAGTAGTCTGGTTTCGGCACGGTCTGGATGATCGTGGGGTCCGGGCGCCCGGTTGGACCGAACGGACCAAAGTAGACAGCGCATGCGGCCACTGCCAAGAGGATGAAAGCGGCAAAGAACAGGTCTTTCCAGACCGCGTAAGGGACGAACGGAGCGCCATCCTTTTTCGTCAATTCGTGGTACTCGTTGGCGTAGGTCGCTCGCTTGACGAGGCGTCCCGGCATGGGCCACTCGTTAATTCCCAGCTTCAGCACCATCAACAGATGGAGACAAACGAAACCGATCAGCATCCCCGGAATCACAAAAACATGCAGCGCAAAGTGAACGCCATGCCCAAAGTCATGAGCAAAAGAAAGACGCCGACGATCCAGGTGAGTTCCCGCGGAAACTTGTACGCTCCAAAGAGGAAGACCTGCACCATGTGAATGAGGACGATTGCCACCATAAAGTTTGAGCCCCACCCGTGCATGGCGCGGATGAACCAGCCTAGGGTTACGTCATGGTTTAGAGCCTGGAGACTGCTCCACGCTTCGCCGGCGGACGGAACGTAAATCATCGCGAGCAAAATTCCGGTGACGAGTTGCAAAAGGAAAACGGTGAGCGCCGCGCTGCCAAACACGTAGAACCAACTCGCCGTGTTGCGCGGCACCGGATGCTCCGCCGCTTCGCGAATCGGAGCGGCCAACTGCAACCGCCGGTCGAACCATTGCCCGATTCGATCGATCAAGACCATGACTTTTTCTTTCCGAGCGAGGGATTCGTTTCGCTGGACGCGCGCAGGCTGCCCTGAATGGAAACCAAATCATTGCCTCCTGCACACCGCGGCTTCTTTCCCATAAGAGAAGCGGTTGGGGATCCCGGCGTGGGCAATTCGCCGGCCTGAATCGTGACGACCCCATCCTTCACTTTGTACGGATACTCGAACAACCCGCGTTCCGGCGGACCCGAAGCACGCGAACCGTCGCGATAGTACGCTCCGCCGTGGCACGGGCACATGAACAAACCGGATTGCGGAAACCAACGCACCGGGCAGCCCAGATGCGCGCAGTTCACCGCAAAAACCTGAAATTCCTCACCAGCCACGCGCCGCACCCAGCAAGCTGTATCCACGGTTTTGCCGTCGGTCGGAGTCACGTAAGGATTGCGGAAAGTGGCCAGCCGAGTCTCGCCTTCGGGAAAGTCGCCGACAGACCCGAGAGGCACCCAGGAAAGATAGGCGTTCGCGCGCCCGCGGGTGACAGAGGACAGAACAAATCCCACGATGGGCACCGCAAGCGCCGTCGCGACCAAGCCATTGAACAAAATTCCCATCTTCATGAATAGGCCGCGACGAGAAATTGTATTGTCGTTTGACATCTTCAAACTCCTAATGCTGCGCGTTATTCGAAACTACATAAGGTTGTCCCGGATTTTGAACGCGCTGCGAAGCGAGCCATGCCACTACGTCGGTCACTTCCTGGTCCGACATGGGCTTGTCTGGGACATTTCCGCGCCAATCCGGCGCCCCCAATTCGGGACGGCCGACGATGACAATCGTGCGCAGCCCTTGATCGCTGACCAGCGCGAGAAACGAATCGTCGGTGACTGCGCTACCCTTTGGGCCTCCGCGGCCGCCCGGGCCATGGCACGATTCGCAGTACGTTTTGTATGCGAGTTCGCCGTGCGAGATGTTGCCAGTGAATTTCGCTGCGTAGGAAGGTGGGTTGGCTGCGTCGAGAATTCCGCGCTGGTTCCAACGTGACCGGATTTCGCCCGTGATCACGTTAATCTGTTTGTCGGTAAGCATTCCGCCCGCACTCTCGGCAAACGCAGGCATCGCGGTTCCAGGTATACCTTTAGCAACGACTTTGCGAATGGCCGCTTCGTCCGCGATGGCGAGATAAACGGGATCGGCGAGTGCAATCGCCGCTCCGCCCTTGCCTTCCACGCCGTGACAACCCGCGCAATTTTCGCCATACAAAGTTGCAAAATCCAAAACTTCATTCGGCGCCAGCGTTTCGGAACCCTTTCGCGGCTGGCCGTGCGGCGTAGCACAGCCGAACAACACCACGCTGACCGCACACGAAGCAGCTAGATGGCGAAACAGGTTCACGGCTTTTCCTTTTCCGTTTCTCGGGGAGCGATTGTGCCCGGAGCTTCAATTCCTGCGCGCAAGGCGAAGGGGAGGTTCTCGCGTGTTCTGACGCGGCGCTGCCGCATGACAACAAGGCCGGCAACGATCCCGAAAGCAATCTGCGAAGCAATGAACCAGAACCAGTCGATGTGGTTCTCGAGCAGAGGATTGAGAAGTCCGAGGATGGAGTAGAGCAAGCCCGACCACAACACCGGCGCGATGAGGCCACCGAGGAGGATCGGCCGGCGCGCAAACATGGGAAGCATCGCCCCGTAAAGCAATCCCACAAGTATTGAGGTAACGAGATGTAAGATGACCGCAATAAAAAACAGGCCTGGGTGAAAAGAATTTAGTTGCGAAATCGGAGGTACCTCGGACGGCGCATACACAACAGCGGCAAGAAGATTGATGGGATACCAGATGCTTCCAGTCTTCAACAGGCCGTAGAGGCAGGCGAGTACAGCCATTGGCACGCTTCCCGCCAGCCCGCCTTTCACTCCGGCCGATATGGGATAAGTTTCTACCGGGAGCCACGCACGTACTTGGTCCGGCGCGATCGGAATTCGTTCGACGACTCGCCGCACTGTCCTGAAATGAATTTCCTCCGGGACGATCGCCACAATCTCTTCATGCTCGTGGGGGAAAACTTCCCGGAACCAACCCACACAACCAGCGAGCGCCAGCACCGTGCCAAGGATACTCACGGAAGCGCTCGTCAACAGTCCCGCGAACACCAGGGTGAATCCGAAAGCTAATACGATCGGCCACGCGGTCGAAGCCGGCACGTCGATCTCGTTTGGCGCGCGACGACTTTGCTCCATTTGTTCGCGGGTTAGCAGCGTTGCCATTGGCTCTCCTCAGCGACCCAAAACGTAAACCACGGTAAAAACAACAACCCACACCGCATCCACAAAATGCCAGTACATAGAAAGCACGTCGATGCGAGCAGACTGCTCGCGCCCTACTCGCCCCGCCAAACCGAAGAGAAGCACGATAGTGAGCATCAGCAGACCTACCGTGACGTGCGTCGCGTGCAGACCGACAAGCGAATAGTACGTTGTGCCAAAAAGATTGGTGGAGATGGTCAGACCGTGTTCGTAAATAAGCCGGTGCCATTCCCGCGCTGTGCCAAACATAAAAAGAGCGCCCAGCACGATGGTGAGAAACCACAGAGCCAGGAACGCGCCGCGCTTGCCTCGCGCGAGAAGTTTTGACGCGAGGTGAATCGTAAGGCTGCTGGATAATAAGCAGACAGTGAAGAAAATCGGGGTCTCGAGCACCTCGCGGGGAGTCGGCCCCGTGAGGCTCTTCCCTACGTAATAGAGATACGCGACGACGAAGATTGTGAAGATCGCCGACTCGGCAATAATCAGGCACGCCATGCCGACTTTGCCTCTGTAGGGAAGCTTCCAAGTCGCCAGTGTTTGGGGAAACGGAGTTGTGATTGCGCTCATCGCTCGATTCCTTTATTCATACCGGCTATCCGGGTCTTCCGGATGCTTCAAATCCCACAAAGGCCGGCGGCTGGCGACCGTCGGCGTCACGGCAAAGTTGTACGCTGGTGGCGGCGAACTCACCGACCATTCGAGAGTCCACGCGTCCCAGGGATCGTTCCCGGCCTTCGCCCCTTTGAAGTAAGAAATAATGAGGTTGGCTACAAAGATCAGCGTGGCAATGCCTTGAATGAATGCGCCGATGCTGACGAGCAGATTCAAAGTATCCCAACCGCGTCCGGGCTCGTAGGTGTAGATTCGGCGCGCCATGCCGAGCAAACCTGGAATGTGCATGAGATCAAAACATAGGTGAAACCCGATGAAGAAGATCCAGAAATGGAGTTTGCCGAGGCGTTCGCTCAGCATTCTTCCCGTGATTTTTGGGTACCAGTAATAGAACGCCGCGAAGATTCCAAACAGAAATGATCCTGAGAGGGTATAGTGAAAGTGCGCTACGACAAAATACGAACCAGTAAGCTGCCAGTTAAAAGCCGCGCTGCCCAACATGATGCCGGTGAGACCGGCGATTAAAAAATTAAACAAGAATCCAATGCAGAACAGCATTGGCGTCTTAAAGATGATCCGTCCCCCCCACATGGTGCCAAGCCAGTTGAAGATCTTAATGCCAGTCGGAACAGCGATAGCCATCGTCGTCAGCACGAAAAAGGCGTTGCCGTAAGAGCTCATCCCAATAGAAAACATGTGATGCGCCCAAACACTCATGCTGATGAACCCGATCGCTATGGTGGCTCCGACCATGACCGGATACCCGAACATAGGTTTCCGCGAAAATACCGGAATGACTTCCGACAAAACCGCAAAAGCGGGAAGAATCAGGATGTACACTTCCGGATGTCCGAAAATCCAGAAGAAGTGCATCCATAGCGTTGCGGACCCTCCGGCTTGGGTGTCAAAAAAGTGTCCACCCAGATAGCGATCCACGCAGAGCATTATCTGTGCCGCCGAGAGCGGTGTGATGGCCATCAGGACCATGCCGGACACGACAAGGTTCAGCCATACAAGCAAAGGCATGCGGCTCAGCTTCATGCCCGGGCAACGCATGCAGAGAATCGTCGCTATTATGTTGACTGCCGTGCCGATACTGCCGAAGCCGGCCACCAGCAGCGAGATCGTCCAGTAATCTGAGCTGTGCCCCGGCGAGAACGCACGCGACGTCAACGGAGCGTAGGCCCACCAGCCCACATCGGGTGCATTTCCGGCGCCATACAGCCCGCTTCCGCCAAGGAAACTGAAGTAAAGAAGAAATCCCCCTAACGCCGTCAGCCAAAAACTGAAGGCGTTCAGGCGTGGAAAGGCCATGTCCCGAGCCCCGATCATCAACGGCACCAGGTAGTTTGCCAACCCGAACAGCACGGGTATGCCTACGAAGAAGACCATGGTCGTGCCATGCATCGTGAATATACGGTTGAAGACTTGCGGCGAAACAAAGCTGTTGTGCGGATACATCAGCTGGATGCGTATGATCATGGCTTCCGAGCCGGCGACGGCGAGAAACAGCAGGGCATAAAGGATGTACAGAATGCCCAAGCGCTTGTGATCGACCGTAGTCACCCACCCGTGCAGCGTCTCGACCCATGGCCGGCTGCCTACATCTGTTCCCTGATGAATGGCCATCGCATCCGATGACATAGCCCGTCCCTCAAACCTTTCTCTCTAGCGCAGCGTCTCTAGATAGCGCACGAGTGCGTCCAGATCGGCGTCGCTCAATTTCATGGCAGGCATGAGCGAGCCAGGCTTAATCGCATCCGGGTTCTGGATCCACAGGCGCAAATTTTCGTGCGTATTCAGGGCCGCACCAGCCGCGATTGTGTCCCGGCTCATCAAGTGCGTCAGATCCGGACCGAAGCGCCCCGTCCCATTCGTACCGCCAACTGCGTGACAATTTATGCACGCAGTTGTTTCAAAAACACGCCGTCCCGCACTCGCTTTGTCGTCGTGATTTGCAGGCTGTTTTTGTGCCTGGACCCACGCAGCGAACTCTTCGGGACTATCGACCGACACTCGGAGCAGCATCTTCCCGTGCTGCGTTCCGCAGTATTGGGCGCACTGGCCGACGTAGACGCCAGTCTGGTGCGGGTCGATCCACGTGTGATTTACGCGATTCGGGATCAAGTCTGTCTTCCCCGCAAGTTGAGGAACCCAAAAGCTGTGATCCGTGTCAGCGGAAAGCAACTTTAAAAAGGTGGGCGTTGGGTGAGCTGGATCGCTCACCGGAACGTGCAGTTCGTTAGCCGTGACGACGCCCAAAGCCGGATAGCGGTACTCCCACCAGAACTGGTGGCCAATGGCGGTGACCTCCACGGCCGTCGCGGGTTTCCGGGCATCCTCGATCGCATGAATCACGCGTGCCGTCGCGAGAAACAGGACCAGCACAATCAAGACGGGAATGATGGTCCAAGCCAGCTCAATTTGCGTGCTCCCGTACACCTGGGCAGGTTCGCGTCCAGCTGTCAGCGGCTTGTCACGGAACTTGACGACGGCGTAGACCAATAAGGTGACGACGACGAGGAAGATCAGACCGGTGATAGCAAGGACGAAATAGGAATGATCACGGATGGACTCCGCTGGTGTCGAGCGGGGATCAAAGATGTTCGGGACCGGGTTATCGCTACGCGGACTCGCAGTGCACAACCCCGCTGCAAAGAGCATTCCGGCCAGGAGAACAAGTATTCCCGTAGCCCGACCGACAACCACTCCCCAATCCGTCTTGTGCGTAGTCCTGTGCATTTTCCTCGGTCCTGCCATGCCGTGCGAGGCTGCGCTTTCGCGCAAATCGTTCTGGACTCCTGACCGCGATGTTTCACGATGAGCAGCGAACGCCGTTTTCCAGTCAAGTATGTGCAGACCCATTGCAGGAAAACACTGATTCGCAGATCTGCGCTAGAAACTCGAGCTGAACGGCCGCCGACGCGAGCCACGCCGCATTCGAGCGCCACGCGGCTGCTTCAGGCAGGTGCACCCCGTGTTCCAATCCATTCCTTTCTGAGCACGACCATTTATCTTGTTTCATTGGAGCCGTTTCCGGCGGAGACCTCGGCTAGGCAGTGAAGGGAGCAAATGGGCCTGCGGTCATCGGATTGACGATCTCGTCAAAGCCTTGGCTGAC
>WNFA01001820.1_pt1 | contig 23126 bp, 16 predicted proteins | sample 5400481 | NCBI WGS metagenome assembly WNFA01 (sample SAMN13153340, study PRJNA577476) | soil metagenome | isolation source: 120 cm saprolite under Douglas fir tree site 2 hole 1 replicate 2 | place: USA:California | collected 2015-04-18 | reverse complement strand
ACCTGGCGTTTGTGATGATGACGGCTTACGAGGAAGGACTGGATGCTGATGTTGCCTACCGTGCCGACGAGGTAGAGATGCCCCTTGCGCGAGTTATCTCCGATGCCGGTTTGCGCCAGTTCCACACTGCCGAGACAGAGAAATATGCCCATGTGACCTATTTTATCAATGGGCGGCGCGAGACTCCGTATCCAGATGAAGACCGTTTACTGGTGCCGTCTCCGAAAGTGCCCACGTATGACCTGCAACCAGAGATGAGCGCAGCGGGCATCACCGATACGGCGGTCGAGCGTATTCGCAGCGGCCAATACGACCTGGTGATCATGAACTATGCCAACGCTGATATGGTTGGTCATACAGGAGTGATCGAGTCTGCAATCAAAGCGGTTGAGGCAGTAGATACCGGTGTCGGGCGCGTTGTGGAAGCAACGTTGGCAGCAGGAGGAGGTTTGCTGATTACCGCCGATCATGGCAACGCCGAACAGCTCATTTACTATGATACGGGCAAACCACTCACAGCCCATACGACCTATCCGGTACCGCTGTATTTGGTAGTGCCACAACTGGCACAAGCAAAGTTGAGGACGGATGGAATTTTGGCGAGTGTAGCACCGACGATTTTGCAAATCATGGGTATTGCGCAACCGAAGGACATGGCGGGAAGATCGTTGGTTTTGCCGTGATTTGTGTAGACCTTGGCGTTGGTTTCTGCAGCAGGCGGACAAAAACCAACGCCAAGACTAATAGGGTATATTGTCAAGTAGGTGCGTGAGTAATGAAGCAAGACAGAAAGTGAGGCAGGAACCAATGGCACACCAGGAACAGCCCACCATCGCTGAGGGGTGGGAGTTTCGCCTAGTCAATGATCACCTGTTGATGACGTCTCAGAGCGATCCCGCCACCCAGGTCCAATTGAGCCCGCAAGCGGCCTTCGCGCTCTTGGGCTACTTGTCCAGGCATCGGGATACCCTCTATTGGGCGGCGCAGCAGGGGCAGAGGGAGGAACCTGAAGACAGCTCTCGTGAGCCATCCGCTGACGAGGAGGAATCAGCACTGTAGCGCATCTATCCTTCATGCAATTTTGAGGTGCTTAACATTGATGCACCTTCCCGCCTAGGTTCTTGAATTTAAATGCGACTGCCCTGGGAGAAAGGATGAAACAGATGGAACCAACCAAAGTACAAACCAAAGCGCGGATGCCCCGCGGAAAGTTCAATGGGATCAATGCCGTGGCCGATGAACGTGGGATCATCGCCGCAGCAGCGATGGATCAGCGTGGTTCCCTGCGCAAAGCCATTGCGAAGGCGAAGGGGAGTGATGCCTCGGAAGCCGCAGTGAGCGAGTTCAAGGTGCTGGTGACCGAGGTGCTCACGCCCTACGCCAGTGCGATTTTGTTAGACCCGGAGTACGGGCTCGAAGCGGTGAAGCATCGAGCCAAACAGGCTGGTGTGTTTCTCGCTTACGAAAAAACCGGCTACGATGCCACGGTCAAGGGGCGGCTGCCCGATCTGCTCCCGGAATGGTCGGTGCGGCGGCTCATCGCAGCGGGTGCCGACGTAATCAAAATCTTGCTGTACTATGATCCCGACGATACGGAGCAGATCAACACGGTGAAACATGCCTTCATCGAGCGAGTGGGGGCCGAATGTCGTGCCTACGACGTTCCCTTTTTCTTGGAGGCTATTGCCTACAGCGACGAGATTGGCGATGAGAACGGCTTCGCGTTCGCTCCGGTCAAACCCTCCAAGGTGAAGAAGTACATGCAGGAATTCTCCCAGCCACAGTACGGAGTGGACGTGTTGAAAGTCGAAGTCCCGGTGAATATGCGCTACGTTGAGGGCTCGAAGGCCAACCCAGATGGGCAGGTCGCCTATAGTCGGGAAGAGGCCAAGCAGCACTTCCGCGAGGCCGCAGCCGCTACGCGCCTGCCGTTCATCTACCTCAGCGCCGGTGTGAGCGACGAGGTCTTCCGCGAGACGCTGGAGCTGGCCGCCGAAGCTGATACGCCGTTCTCTGGGGTGTTGTGTGGGCGGGCGACGTGGCAGGACGGGATTCCCGTGTATGGGCAAGGCGGGGCCGCGGCATTACGGAGCTGGCTAGAAGATCAGGGGGTGCGGAACATCCAGGCATTGAATGAAGTGCTCAGGAAGGGGGCGAAGCCGTGGTGGGACTTCTATGGGGGCAAAGAGAACATTGAGCTGGTAGACGCGCAGGTGTAACGCCTCAGTCCCTGCACTAAACAAAACACCGAGGAAGGAGATGCAGGCATGAAAGCTGAAGATGTCATGACCACCAAGGTGATCACGGTCACAGAAGACCAGACCAAACAGCAGGCGGCGCGCCTGCTATCGCAGCACCGTATCAGCGGTCTACCCGTTGTCAACAATGATCATGTCGTGGTGGGTGTGGTGACCGAGTACGATGTCATTGGCAAAGAAGGGCAGACGGTCGGTGAGATTATGACCCGTGGGGTCATCAGTGTGACTCCAGATACCGACCTGGAAGAGGTCAGCCATATCCTCGTGCATCAGCGCATTAAGCGTTTACCAGTGATCGATCGAGGCAAGTTGCTTGGTATTGTCAGCCGTGCCGACCTGGTCAGAGAAGTGGCTATGAGCTGGGTGTGCCCTGTGTGCGGGGAAGTGGTTCGTAGTGAGGAACAGCCGGAGCGTTGCCCCCGCTGCGGAGCAAGGAATGTGCCTGCTTCGCTTGAGCCGGTGCCTCCAGGATCATAGTTCTATTGACATCCCCCGTTTCTCCTAAGGAGCCGGGCTTCCCGCCCTTAATTAAGAAAGGATCAGGTGCCTCTTGGACACGACAAGCAAACAACAAGTGGATGCGCAGGGCGCTGCAACTGTCCGCGAGCAAGCACAGGCCCCCATCCCTCCAGGGGAAGATCGCGATACCCTGCTCCACTACTACCACCAGATGTTGCTCATTCGTCGCTTTGAGGAGAAAACGGGCGAAATGTATACCAAAGCCCGTATCGGAGGCTATTGCCACCTCAATCTAGGCGAAGAAGCGACCGTCGTCGGCTTCTGCCAGGGTTTGGAGCCGACAGACTATGTGTATACCAACTACCGGGAGCATGGCTATGCCATTGGCCGTGGCATCTCGCCTGAGGCCGTCATGGCCGAGTTGTTCGGCAAGGAGACGGGCTGTTCCCATGGCCGTGGCGGCTCCATGCATTTATTTGACATCCACAAACACTTTATGGGCGGCTATGCCATCGTGGGTGGGCAAATCCCGCTGGCGACCGGGGCGGCCTTCGCGCTTGCCTATCGCGGCACCCTGTCTGGGGGACAGGTATCCCACGAAGTGGTAGCCTGCCAGATGGGTGAGGGTACCACCAACGGAGGTCCCTTCTACGAATCGCTCAACCTGGCTAAGATTTATCATCTGCCCATCATCTATTTTGTCGTCAACAACCTGTATGGCATGGGCCTGCGCGTGGAACAGGGGTCAGCCGTCAGTGACATCTACCGCAAGGGGTGTGCCTTTGACATGTCCAGCGAGCGCGTGGACGGCATCGATGTGCTGGCCGTGCGCGATGCGATGCGCCGAGCGGCCAAGCTCGCACGGGAACAGCACGAGCCCAGCCTGATTGAGGCGGTCAGCTTCCGTTTTCGTGGGCACTCGGTCGTGGACCCTGATCGCTATCGCGATCCAAAGGAAGTCAAGGCAGGACGGGCTGCTCACGACCCCGTTTCTGCGTTTGCTGCACGCCTCACCGCGGCTGGTCTCATTGATGAGCCGGGGCTCCAGCAGATTGAGGAGCAGGTGGACCAGGAAGTTGAGCATGCGGTCCAGTTCGCTGAGCAGAGTCCTGATCCACCGGTGGAAGGTCTCTTTGACTATATCTATGCACCGGCTGAGACGTCGTCAGGAGGAGAGTAAGTATGGCTCAGATAACTTATCGACAGGCGCTGCATGATACGCTGCGCGAAGCACTGCTGCGGGACGAGAACGTGTTCTTGATGGGGGAGGAGATCGGTAACTTCGAGGGCTCCTACAAAATCACGGCGGGTCTCCTCAAGGAGTTTGGTCCCAAGCGCGTGGTGGATACGCCCATCTGCGAAAATGGCTTTGTGGGCATGGCGACGGGGGCGGCGATGCTGGGGCTGCATCCCATTGTGGAGATTATGACCATCAATTTCATCATCCAGGCGATGGATGAGATTGTTAACCATGCCGCCAAAATCTACTACATGTTTGGTGGGCAGTGCCCCATTCCCATGGTCATTCGCACGCCAGGCGGAGGGGGCCAGCAATTGGCTGCTACCCATTCGCAGAACCTGGAAGTCTGGTTTGCCCATATCCCTGGTCTCAAGGTGGTGGCACCTTCTACGCCAGCCGACGCCAGGGGGATGTTTCGCACGGCGGTTCGTGATCCTAATCCGGTGATCTTCCTGGAGAACCTGGCGCTCTATAATGTCAAGGGCGATGTCCCCGATAGCGACTTTACGGTTCCCTTTGGGCAGGCCAAAGTGACCAAAGAAGGCAAGGATTTGACCGTCATCAGTTATTCGCGTATGGCGGCAGTGGCCCTCGATGTCGCACAGCGCATGGAGCAGGAGAACCAGCTCAGTGTCGAGGTCGTGGACGTTCGTTCGTTGCGCCCAATGGATACCCAGACCATTGTCAACTCGGTCAAGAAAACGAACCGCGCCATCGTCTTTGAAGAAGACTGGCGCTCGTTCGGCATCGGCGCGGAAATTGCCGCGACATTGCAGGAAGAGGCCTTCGACGACCTGGATGCGCCTGTCAAGCGCGTGGCGAGTGTGGAGGTCCCGTTGCCTTACTCCAAACCCTTGGAGTTGGCTGCTCTGACCGGAGCGAAGCAATTAGTCGCTGCCATTCAAGACCTGACACCCCGACGGAGGAGGTAAGACAACCATGTCCGAAATCACTATGCCTCGCCTCAGCGATACTATGCAAGAGGGCACGATTGCCCGTTGGCTCAAGCAGCCAGGTGATGAGATCAAGAAGGGCGATATCCTGGCCGAAATCGAGACAGACAAGGCGACGATGGACCTAGAAGCCTACGAGGCAGGCACACTGCAACAGATCCTGGTGCAGGCAGGGGAGACGGTCCCCATCGGCCAGGCGGTGGCCCTCATTGGAACCGGTGCGGCGGTCCAGCCGCCTGCGCCTGCAACTGCCAGGACCAGTGCTGAAGAGACACGTCCCGCACCGGCACCAGCAGCAAGTACGAGTGCCCAGGGAAAGAGTCCTGGGACGGGAGAGAGGAGCGACGGTGCGTCGAGCAAAGCCTCTCCCCTGGCACGTCGGATGGCCGAAGAGCACAGCATCGACCTGAGTCAGATGCAAGGGACTGGCCCAGGCGGACGGATTGTGCGCGATGATATTGAGGACCTGCTTGAGCAGCGCCAGAAGGCCCCTGCTGCCGTTCCCGCTGCACCTGCTCCTCCACCAGCGGCTCCTGTACCTGTCGCCCCAACAGCAGCGCCGAGCGCGCAGCCAGAGGCAGAACTCGTGAAGCTTTCACGCGTGCAGCTGCTCATCGCACGCCGTCTGACCGAGTCAAAACAGACCATTCCGCATTTTTATGTCAGCAGCGAAGTCGATATGACGGATGTCCTGGCAATGCGCCAGACCCTCAATGCGAACGTCGGCGAAGACGGGGTGAAGGTCACCGTCAATGATTTGATCGTGAAAGCCTGTGCTTTTGCCCTGGAAAAGTTCCCCGAGGTCAACAGTTCCATCAAGGAGGATCATTTCATCCGCTACAAGCACATCAATGTTGGCATGGCTGTCACCTGGGCATGATGGACGCCTCGAACTTTATTGCGGTCATCAACCCCCCGCAAGCCGCGATTCTGGCGGTGGCAGCCACGCGCAAGCAATTCGTCCCAGTGGATGGTCAGCCGGTGATCCGTGATCTGATGACGATGACTATGTCGACAGACCATCGTATTCTCTCCGGGGCAACGGTGGCCCGCTTCCTCCAGGAAGTCAAACGGTTACTGCAAAATCCATATAGTCTTCTAGGGTAACTATTCAGAAGGGGCTTGGCGGCCCCACTGTGGTCGCGTGGAATGGGCAGCCGTACCGAGTAGGGGCGATCCCTTGCGGTCGTCCTTAGCACGCAGAGGAGAAAGAGCATGGCAAGTACGCAGTATGATGTCGCGGTGATTGGCGCGGGCCCTGGTGGCTATGTTGCTGCCATTCGCGCTGCACAACTTGGCGCAAAGACTGCCATCGTCGAAAAGCAGTATCTGGGCGGCACCTGCCTCAACGTCGGGTGCATCCCCTCTAAGGCGATGCTGCACATCGCCGAAGTAATGCAGAGTATGGCCTCGATGGGCGAACTGGGCATCGAACTCTCGCAGCCAGCCAGGTTTGACATGAGCAAAGCCGTTGCGTTTACCGCCAACGTCGTCAAGCGCATGACTGGCGGCATCGGGACACTGATGAAGGGCAACCATATTGATGTCTTTGATGGGCTAGGAACCGTCGAGGCCTCGCGCACCGTCACTGTCACCAAGAGTGAGAGTGCCAAGAGTGACGGTTCGCTGCAACAATTTAGTGCGGACAAGATCATTCTTGCTACCGGTTCTGTGCCGCTCATGCCGCCATTTCCCGGCATTGATGGTCGTAATGTGATCAACAGCGACACGTGCTGGCACCTGCCAAAGCTGCCGGAAAGTATCATCTGTGTCGGTGGTGGCGTAATCGGAGTCGAACTAGCGTGCATGTTCAATGGCTTAGGCTCGCAGGTCACGATTGTCGAAATGCTGCCCAACATTCTTGCTCCAGTGGATGACGAGGTACGCAATCTCCTCGTGCGTTCGCTCAGCAAGCGCGGCATCACCATTGCCACGAATGCCAGGGTGGAGTCCATTGCCGACGAGGGCAACCTGAAGAAGGTGACAGCCAGCACACCACAAGGGGAAAAGAGCTTCAGCGGGGAGTACGTGCTGATGGCGATAAGTCGGCGTACCAACACGAGCGGACTCGAGCAGCTCATGGAGCAGGGGCTCGAGAACGACCGTGGCCGCGTGCGCGTCAACGAGAAGATGGAGACGAACCTGCCTGGCATCTATGCCATCGGCGACCTGGTGCATGGAGCTGGGCTGGCTCACGTTGCCTCGGAGGAAGGTGAAGTGGCGGCTGATAACGCTATGGGCCATGCAGCGAAGATGGATTACAACGTTGTCCCCAACCCCATCTATACCTTCCCGGAGATTGCGTTTGTCGGCCTGACGGAGGCCCAGGCCAAAGAGCACTATTCCGACGTGCGGGTCGAGCGCTTCCCGTGGGCGGCGAATGGCAAGGCCGTTGGCAGTGCCCATACCGAAGGCTTCACCAAAGTCATCCTGGGCAAGTACAACGAGATTTTGGGTGCGCATATCATCGGCCCAGATGCGACCAACCTGATTACGGAATATTCGGTCGCTATGCGGAATGAGCTCACGGCTGATGAAATTATTGGGACGATCCACCCGCATCCAACACTCAGTGAGGGGCTGCGCGAGGCGGTCCTGGCAGCGGAGGGGCGTCCGATTCATATTCCGCCCAAGCAGGCTGCACGAGCTAGATAGTACACGTATTAAGAGCGCTTCTCCAAAAGAAGTGTTCTCCAGATGTCGAGGGCTTGGAGGCCCTCTAGCGGTGAGAGAACAAGGACACCCTGCCAGAGGAGGTGGCTGATATGAAGGACATACCAGATACAGAGACGAAGACTGCCAATGAGCGTCTGATCACACCACAGAGCGTTGAGCCTGCCCGTGAATCTGTTCCTGTGGTCATGCCCCGTGTCGTGATCGTCGGGGCTGGCTTTGGCGGCTTACAGGCGGCACGCGCCTTACACGACGCGCCCGTGCAGGTGACGGTGATCGACCGCAATAACCATCACCTGTTTCAACCGCTCTTGTACCAGGTCGCGACCGCCGTGCTCTCCCCGGCTGATATCTGCGCCCCCATTCGCGGCGTGCTCAGCAAATACAAAAACGTTGAGGTATTGATGGGCGAGGTGACAGGGGTGGATGTGCAGCACCAGCTGGTGCTGCTGCAGGAGCAATCCGTCCCCTATGACTACTTGATCCTGGCCACCGGCGCACGCGACAGTTACTTTGGGCACAACGACTGGGCACAAGTCGCTCCGGGACTCAAATCGGTGGTCCAAGCCACCGCCATTCGACGCAACATCCTGCTGGCCTTTGAGAAGGCCGAAAAGGAGCCGGACCCCGAAAAGCGCCAGGCGCTGTTAACGTTTGTGCTGGTGGGCGCTGGCCCCACGGGAGTCGAGATGGCCGGGGCGATTGGGGGCCTGGCACACAAAACCCTGGTCGCCGACTTTCGTCATATCGACCCCAAGCAAACGCGCATTGTGCTGGTGGAGGCGCTCCCACGTATCTTGATCGCCTTTGATGAGCAGTTAGCCACCAAAGCGCACCAGGCCCTCACCCGTCTGGGGGTCGAAGTCCGCACGAGTTCGCCGGTGGAAGCGATCGACAGCGAAGGGGTCGTGATCGCCGGGGAACGTATTTCCACCAAAACCGTCATTTGGACGGCAGGGGTGGCGGCCTCGCCTGCTGGTCAGTGGCTGGGAGCCGAGACGGACCGAGCGGGCCGCGTCAAGGTGGACAGCGATGCGAGTGTGCCTGGCCTTACCTACCCCCCAGGTAGGATGCCCAACATCTTTGTGATTGGGGATACGGCCAGTTTCACTCAGGATGGCAAGCCGCTGCCAGGAGTGGCGCAGGTGGCGATCCAGCAAGGCCAGTATGTGGCCTCCGTCATTGCGGCTCGGGCCGCGGGCAAAGCAGCGCCCCCGCCATTTCGCTACGTGGATAAAGGGAGTATGGCCACGATCGGACGCTTCTATGGCATCGTCTCGATCGGGAAGTTTCGCACTGCCGGGGTGCTAGGATGGTTCTTGTGGCTGCTGGTGCATCTCATGTTCCTGATCGGCTTTCGCAACCGCCTGATGGTCATGTTCCAGTGGATGGTGTACTTCACGACCTTCAAGCGTGGTGCACGGCTCATCACCTTCGATGATACGTCACGTCCCCTGTAGGGGTGCGTTATCCAGAAGCAAGGAGCTTCAAATACGTCAAACGCGGCATAGCCCCGCGTGATGGTCTTTCGCCTGCTCATCTCTCCCACCATCCCACCACGCTCCCTTTGCTGATGAGGGCACGATGATTTTCCATGAGCCTTTTCGAGCATCTCCATCCTTCCCCAAAGCATCCTCATTCAGAACACACGGCACCGCGTAGATCGTTGTAAACGATACGATCAGAGTATCACACATTCCCGTCGGATGTGCCACGATTTTGTAAACGATTTTATAACTGACCCTACTAGACCATTGCTATACTGCTGGATTTAGGGGCATTTTCAGGGAGATTCTGTACACAAGGAATTCTTTGGAGGAAAAACCTTGACAAATTTATTGTAATCGTTTACAATAGTTATAACAATGATATTCTTTCTAGTGCAAGTGTGGCACCGTGTACGCGCAGGAATTTGACGTATGCGTGCAAACTGCTCCCGAAAGAAGGGGGACCATCGTCTTTCAGGTTGAACAGCGTGGATGATTCTCCTCTTGTAGCCGTGTTACCCAACAAATACGAGAGGTGAGATCCACTACAGTAGGTAACACCCTGTTGGGTAACACAGTACCGCAAACGCAAACTAATCCTACAGTCCCACTTAGAGGGTGAGATATCTCCAGTGGCTCATTGCCGCTATGGAAGTTTTTGTCAAAGACTGAGCCTGAGAAGCCATTTCATAATAAGGGCTTTTAGCTAAGTGGGACTGTAGGACTAATGCTACGTTCCTTATGTTTTTGTCATCATTGTATTTGACGAACATAGCACTAAGGAGGATCAGATGCCAAAGCGCGCATGCTATGCGGTCACTTGGTCATCCTCAAACCAGGCATATGAACTGTATGAGGGCCAGGGAGATGATGCACTGGACTTGATCGCTGACAGCCTTGCCTGGTCGGTGTGGGTGAGCCAGATCTCCTCGTTTGCCTTCCAGGGCCAGAATGGCTCCTGCACGGCACGTAAAGAGCGCAAGCAGCGGGGCGGGGGGTACTGGTATGCCTACGCACGAGTCGAGGGGAAACTGAGCAAGCGCTATCTGGGCAGAGACACTGATCTGACTCTGACTCGCTTGGAGCAGGTCGCAAAAGGATTCTGGTTCGATCACCCGCGCGTGGGTGCGCAGGACAGAGCTCGTCGCGACAGCGGCGTTGGCGGGCGGAAGATAGAGCATAAGAGCAGTGTTGATGGCCGCAAGGCCGAGGTGTCACCTGTAATCTCTGGTCTGCCGACCGATCCACTGCTTGCCACCAAACTCCATGCTCCGCGCCCGCGTCCCCACCTGGTGCATCGCCCCCGCCTGCTCCAGCGACTGCAGCAGGGCCTGGAACAGACATTGATCCTCCTGTCGGCCCCGGCTGGCTTCGGCAAGTCCACCTTGCTCGCCGACTGGCTGACCGCGTGTACCATCCCTGCTGCCTGGCTCTCGCTCGAGCCTCGAGACAATGACCCGGCACGCTTCCTCTCCTACCTGCTTGCTGCCTTGCAGACCTCTGACCCTCAGCTAGGAGCGAGCGAACAGGCCTTGCTCCACCCATTGCACCGCGCATCACTGGAGAGTGTGCTGACCTTGCTGATCAACAACTTGCAGGCCAGGACGACCGGGGACCACGAACACATCGTCCTCGTCCTGGACAATTACCACGTCATCACAAACCGGTCCATTCATCATGCCCTCTCCTTTCTGCTGGAGCATCTGCCTCCCCAACTGCATCTCGTGCTGGCCACCCGCGAAGACCCGCCGCTCCCACTGGCACAGTTGCGTGGCCGAGACGACGTGCTGGAACTGCGGGCCGCCGATCTGCGCTTCACGCACGAGGAAACGGCTACTTACCTCGTGGAGGTGATGGGACTGCCGCTGTCGGCAGAGGAATGTGCGCTGCTGCAGGCACGCACCGAAGGCTGGATCACTGGCTTGCACCTGGCGGCACTTTCCCTGCTGAACCACGACGATCGGGCAAGCTTCATCAAGGCGTTCAGCGGCAGTCATCACTATGTGATGGACTACCTGCTAGAGGAAGTTCTGAGCCGTCAAAGGAAAGCCGTCCAGGACTTTTTGCTGCAGACCGCGCTGCTGGAGCGCCTCTGCGCCCCGCTGTGCGATGCGGTGCGGGCACAGGACGGCAGCCAGACCTTGCTCGACTTCCTGGAGCATGCCAATTTGTTCCTCATCCCCCTCGACGACGAAAGGCAGTGGTATCGCTATCACCACCTGTTTGCTGAGACCCTGCGCCAGCGGCTGCAGCAGACGGCCCCGACGCTGGTCCCAGAGCTGCATCGTCGCGCCAGTCGCTGGTATGAACAGCACGGGCTGTTTGCCGAGGCGATCTCCCATGCGCTGGCGGCTCCTGCTCCTGAGGAGGCTGCCCGCTTGATCGAGCAGTGCATCTGGACGTTCGTCTTGGGCAATCAGATGCGGGCGCTGTACGAGTGGCTGCAAGCCCTCCCCGAGAGCCTGGTCCTGGCCCATCCCGCGCTCGGTCTGCTGTATGCTCTTGCACTGATGTACACCAATCACTGGGAGGCGGCCTCAGCTTGTCTGCAGACGCTTGAACGAGGGGTTGGCGATGGCTCGGACATGCAGGAAGGACGGAGCCTGCTGGGCCAGGTGGTCGCATGTCGGAGCCTGCTGGCCCGTCTCTCGGGCGATCTGGAGGAGTATGTGGTCCTGGCTCAGCGAGCGCTGGACCTGTTACCCGAGACAGATACCACGCCCCTCATGCGCCTGTTGCGTGGTGGGGCTCTGCTCGGTGCCGCCCACGCCTACCTGGTGAGTGGGGATGTGACGTCTGCGAGCGAACATTTGCTCGCCAGAACACTTGCGTTCGCTCGTGCCTCCGCGGACTATCAGCTGTTGATCCCGCGAGGACTTACCCTGTTAGCCCGGCTCCAGGCGCTCCAGGGGCGGCACAAGCAGGCTGCCGTCACCTATGCAGAGGTCGTGCAACTGGTCAAGAGGCCAGAGGAAGTGCAGATGCTGGCCGACAGCCCTGCCTACTCCTTTGGTCTGGGCGAGCTGCTGCGCGAGTGGAACGAGCTGGAGGCCGCCGAACACCACCTGGCACGGGGCATGGACCTGATCAGGGGGATGGTGTCCATCGACGCCGATAAGGTGTGGCTGGGCTACGCGGCCTTGGCCCGCTTGCGGCAAGCACAGGGGAAGGACGATCAGGCACTCGCCACGTTGGACATCTTCCTGCAGCGGGCACAGCAATGTCACTTCGCCCCGGTGCTCCTGGCCCAGTGTGCTGCCTTGCGAGCACAGCTGGAGCTGGTGCGGGGCCAACTGCAAGCTGCGCGCCACTGGGCAGAGAGCAGTGGCCTGTCTGCCAACGATGACCTTCGTTACCTGCCCCCCAGGCAGGATTCCCCGATTTATCGTGGGTACCTCCGCGAACGCGAGTATCTGACCCTGGCGCGAGTCCGCATCGCAGAGGAGCGCGTCAGCCCGACCGAGACCGGCCTCTCGGCGGTGCTGGGACTGTTAGAGCGACTCCTTGGCGAAGCGGAGGCCAACATGCGCATGCACAGCGTGCTCGAAATCCTGCTGCTGCGTGCCCTGGCCCTCGAGGTGCAAGGCGACCGCACAGGAGCTCTGGCCGCTCTGGGCCGCGCCCTGGCATTGGCAGAACCGGAGGGCTACCTGCGCCTCTTCCTGGATGAAGGGCCACCGGTGCTGGCCTTGCTCCACGAGGCGCAGCGGCATGGTCTGGCACCAGGATACGTCGCGAAACTGCTGGCGGCGGGGTGCAAAACGAGATCGACAGATTCCCACCGCCAGGCTTCCCAGCCCAGTTCGCTCATGGAACCGCTCACAGCGCGTGAGCGCGACGTGCTGCGGCTGGTCCTGGATGGCGCCTCCAACCGCGAGATCGCCCATCAGCTGACCTTGAGTGTGAACACGGCCAAGAAACACGTCTTGAACATCTGTGGTAAACTGAATGTGCAGAGACGCGCGCAGGCGATCGCGAAAGCGCAGACGCTCCATCTGCTCTAAGAGCAAGTGAGCAAAGGGATGCCTCCAGGTGTGCTTCCATCAGACGGCTTTGCGCCACGAGGCGATTCATGGCCTATGTAAGGAATGGCTCTCGATGGGGTCGGCTTCATCTTACTCGTTTCCTCGGCAAAAATCACCCAGGAATTACTCCTTTTGGGTACTGCCTTGTCCCCCTGTTGTCAGCTACACTCCTCGGAGAGACCATCGCGCCCGCACGATAAATCGGCGGGCTACAGTAGCACCCCGATTTATCGTGGGTGCCACCCTGGGAAGGAAGAGCGATGCCAGTCTACCAAATTCGTATCAAAGAGCAGTTGGGTCAGCACTGGTCTGCCTGGTTCGGAGGGCTGACGATCACCACCGAGGCGAACGGAGAAACGGTCCTCACAGGCCAGGTGGTGGACCAGGCCGCGCTTCACGGTCTGCTGAGCAAAGTGCGCGACCTCCAGTTAACGTTGCTTTCGGTGTACCCTATAGAGAAGGATTCACCATCCCGAAGGGGAAGTCAGGAGCAAACTGAAGGAGTATCTTAAGTACTGCTCCACACACAATGATCTCGTAACCCCACCATAGGGTGGTCCTCTCTCATGCATGAACCCTTTGGAGGCATTATGATCACCATTGATGAGCGGCTGATCCGCCTGCAAGCCAAGGCGACGAATAAGCAGGATGCCATCCGCCAGGCGGGTCAGCTCCTGGTGGATAGTGGGCACATTGATGCGGGCTATATTGCCAGCATGCTCGGCCGAGAAAAAGTGGCTAACACCTATCTCGGCAACGGCATCTCGATTCCACACGGACTGCCCAAAGACCGCGACTTGATCAAGCAAACGGGCATTGCCATTGTACAAGTGCCTGCGGGCGTGTCCTGGAATCCCGGCGAAACCGCGCGTCTCATCGTGGGCATCGCTGCTAAGTCTGACGAGCACATTGAGGTGTTGCGACGGCTCACCCGTGTATTGGGCGACCGGGAACAAGTGGCCCGCTTGACGCGAACAACCGACCCGCGTGACATCATCGAGGCCTTGACTGGAGAGCGCCCTGCTCCCCCCCCCAGGAGCGAGGTTGTGGCTGATTATGCGAACTACATCGATGCGGTGATCCTGAACAAGACCGGACTGCACGCGCGTCCTGCCGCCACCTTTGTCGATCTCGCCAAGCGCTATCAGGCCGAGGTCCGGGTGCGCCGTGGCGATTCCGTAGCCAACGGCAAAAGCCTGATTACCCTGCTGCAACTAGGCGTCGAACATGGCGCGACCATTCGCGTGTCGGCACAAGGTGCCGATGCCAAGGACGCCCTTGATGCCCTGCAGGCCGCCATTGCCGTGGGGCTTGGAGATGAGCCAGAAGAACAGCTCCCCCCAGGTCCTGGCAGCAGCATTCAGGGCTGGGCTCCCCAAGCTGCAGCCGCGACCATTGTCGGCATTGCTGCTTCCAGTGGACTGGCCATCGGTCCTGTGCGCCAGTACACGCAGCAGTCGGTCGCCGTCGTCGAAGACCATCCCAGCGATCCGACCACCGAAGGGAACCAGTTGCAAGACGCCCTGACTGCCGCACAAGATGAGCTTGACCAACTGCATGAGGACGTTAAAACCCGCCTGGGCTCTGGCAAGGCCGCTATTTTCCGCGTTCATGCCGAATTTCTCAACGATGCTACGCTCGTGATGCAGACGATTGCGCTCATCTATCAAGGACACAGCGCCGCCTGGGCATGGCAGCAGGTCATCAACGAACGGGTGAGCCAGATGCAGAAACTCGACGACCCGGTGCTGGCTGGCCGCGCTGTCGATCTGAGTGATGTAGGCCAGCGGGTCCTGCATCAGCTGGTCGGTACAGCTGACAAGCCATCAGTGACCCTGCATGCACCCACCATTCTCATCGCAGAAGACTTAACTCCCTCCGACACCGCTGCACTCGACCCAGATATGATCCTGGGGTTGTGTACCGCCAGAGGTGGCCCCACCTCGCACACGGCCATTCTGGCTCGGGGGTTCGGCCTTCCTGCTGTTGTGGGCGCTGGGGATGCGGTGCTTGAGGTGGCCAGCGGCACGCTGGGCATCCTGGACGGAGAGAGTGGCAAACTCTATCTCAAGCCGAGCGACGCCGATGTGCAGATGGCCAGGAATCTGCAACAGCAGTTGCGACATCAGCAAGATACTGCCAATACCACCCGCTTTGCTCCCGCGGTCACCACCGATGGCCACCGGGTGGAGGTGGCAGCCAACATCAATCGCGCTGCCGATGTCGCGCAAGCTATCGAAGCGGGAGCCGAGGGGGTAGGGTTAATGCGCACGGAGTTTCTGTTCCTGGCCCGTGCTTCCGCTCCTTCAGAAGACGAACAGTTCGAGGCCTATCGAGACATGGCCCAGGCACTGGATGGCCGTCCCCTGATTATACGCACGCTGGACATCGGTGGCGACAAAGAGGTGCCGTACCTCCACCTACCTAAGGAAGAGAATGCCTTCCTGGGCGTGCGCGGGATCCGTCTTTGCCTGGTACGCTCCGACCTGTTCATCCCCCAATTGCGGGCCATCTATCGTGCCGCCGCCTATGGCCGCATCCAAATCATGTTCCCCATGATTGCAACACTCGAAGATGTGGAGCGGGCACGTGCCATCACCGAACAGGTCCGGCAGGAGTTGAACGCACCGCCTGTGCCTCTTGGCATCATGATCGAAGTGCCATCCGCAGTCATCCTGGCCGATCACCTGGCCCAGGAAGTCGATTTCTTCTCCATCGGCACCAACGATCTGACCCAGTACACGCTCGCCATGGATCGCTTGCATCCGCAATTGGCGAGGCAGGCCGACGCGCTGCACCCGGCGGTGCTGCGCATGATCGAGAAAACCGTGCAGGCGGCCAAGAAAGCGGACAAGTGGGTTGGGGTGTGCGGTGGTCTTGCTGGTGACCTGAAGGGAGCGGTGATCTTGATGGGACTGGGCGTGTCGGAGCTGAGCGTCAGCGTTCCCAGCATTGCGGCGGTGAAGGCACACATCCGTAGCCTCTCGCTCGCAGACATGCAGCGCATCGCCCAACAGGCCTTGCAGTGCCGCACGGCGGCGGAGGTACGCAGTCTATGAGAATCGCAACCGTGACGCTCAACCCGGCGATCGACCAGACGGTGCGGGTGGATCATTTTCACCCCAACACGGTCAATTATGCGCAGGCGATGCAATTCGATGCTGGCGGCAAAGGGGTCAACGTCGCCTCGTTCCTGACAGATGGCGGCTTCACAGCCAGCGTGACGGGCTTTCTGGGCCAGGACAACGTCGATATCTTCGAGCAGTTCTTTGCCAGCAAGCACATTGACGACCAGTTTGTGCGCATTCCTGGGCGCACCCGCATCGGGGTCAAGATCGTCGATGAAGCCAACCAGCAGACGACCGACCTCAATATGCCGGGTCTGTCTCCTCCCGCGGAGGCGGTGGACACCTTGTTCCAGACGATTGAACGACTCAGCGCGTCCTGCGACTGGTTTGTGTTGTCAGGGACCCTCCCGCCAGGGGTGCCCACAACGACCTACGCCACCCTCATTACCCAACTCAAAAGGCATGGCAAGCAGGTGTTGCTGGACACCAGCCGGGATGCCCTCAGGGAAGGTGTGCTGGCACGCCCCACTATTGTCAAACCAAATAGTGACGAACTGCAGCAGCTGACCGGACACTCGCTCACGGATGAAGTCGCTCTTGAGCAGGCTGCTCGCCAACTCCTGGGTGACGGCATTCAAATGGTGGTCGTTTCCATGGGCGAGCGAGGCGCGATGTTTATCGATCCAGCCACCACCTTGATCGCTGTCCCGCCCACGGTGATGGTGAAAAGTACCGTTGGGGCTGGGGATGCAATGGTGGCGGGGCTCATCGCAAGCCAGGTCCAAGGGTTGAGCCTGCCAGAGTGCGCTCGACTGGCCACGGCCTTTTCGCTTGGAGCGATCACCTCTGTTGGTCACAACCTGCCTGCTTCTGAGGTACTGCAGGCATACGTCCAACAGGTGTCCATCCACACCTGGGCCAGCGTTCCTCGTAGTGTGTCTTCGTAGTGCGTCCGGGAGGGCCATCCAGCGTGAGGCTCTCCAGAGAGTATCCGCTTTGCTGGGCTTTGTGCCGTATCAGGCGGTGATGAAAGCTGGTAGAGTCGGGTCAGCAGATGAATCGGCATATCACGTGATCTTATCTTTTCTACCAAGGAAGGACGAAGCAACATGGCAAACATCGTCGCAATCACCTCATGCCCAACAGGCATCGCCCACACCTTTATGGCGGCGGAAGGGCTCCAACGGGGAGCGGAAGCCCTGGGTCACACGATTAAAGTGGAGACCCAGGGGTCGGTAGGTGCGCAAAATACGTTGACCGAGGCCGACGTGCGGGCAGCGGACCTGGTCATCATCTCCGCCGACACCAAAGTGGATATGAGCCGCTTTGCGGGCAAACCGGTCTATGAAACCTCCACCAATGCCGCGATCAAAGATGGTCAGGCCGTGGTCAAGGAAGCACTGGCCCAGGCGGCGGCAGGTCCTGCCCCAGTCGCCACAACGGACTATGCCCAACAGGTACAGGCAGCGAAAGCGGTGCAGGCAAAAAAGCGTAGTGGCCCCTACAAGCATCTGCTGACGGGCGTCTCGTATATGATCCCGTTCGTCGTCGCCGGCGGCATCTTGATCGCGCTGGGCTTTGCGTTCGGCGGCATCAATGTAGATAAACAGACCAGTGGCCTGGGGTGGGCACTCTTCCAAATCGGCGCGAATGGCGCGTTCGTGCTCTTTGTTCCCATCCTGGGAGGTTTCATCGCCTACTCCATCGCTGATCGTCCTGGTATTGCTCCTGGCATGGTCGGTGGGCTACTGGCGAGTACCATTACTGGCTCCGGATTCCTGGGTGCTATCGCGGCAGGCTTTCTCGCTGGTTACACGGTCTATTGGCTCAACCGATGGATCAAATTGCCACCCACCCTGGCTGGTACCAAGCCGGTGCTGATTCTCCCGGTGCTCGGTGTGCTCATCGTCGGCTTGCTCATGATCTTCGTGATTGGCCCGCCCGTCCACCTGCTTAACGTCGCGTTGACCAACGGGTTGAAGGGTCTGGGGACAGGCAACGCGGCGCTGCTGGGCCTGATCCTGGGCTTGATGATGGCCTTCGATATGGGTGGCCCGGTCAATAAGGCAGCATACGCGTTTTCGGTGGGGCTGCTCGCCAGCCAGGTCTATACACCAATGGCCGCGGTGATGGCCGCTGGCATGTCGCCGCCGTTGGGGCTGGCGCTGGCGACCGTCCTGTTCAAGAATCGCTTCACGCATGATGAGCGGGAAGCCGGCAAGGCAGCGTGGGTGCTGGGGCTGTCCTTCATCACCGAAGGGGCCATTCCCTTTGCCGCAGAAGATCCGTTCCGCGTGATCCCTTCCCTCATGATCGGCTCGGCGGTGACCGGAGCGTTGTCGATGATCTTCGGCTGTCAACTGCGTGTCCCGCACGGGGGGGTCTTCGTCCTGCCCATCCCGAATGTGGTCACCAACCTGCCGCAGTACCTGCTGGCGATTGCGATTGGGACCGTCGTGACGGCAGGTGCACTGTTTATCCTCAAACGCCCCATTGCTGCTGAGGAAGAAGAGGCTGTGCCAGCGGCTGCCTGATGCGCGGCGAAAAGTGGGCCACGAGCAGTGCTGCTCCTCGTGGCCTGTCAACTCTCATGCACCTTAAAAATGAAATCAGGGACCATGAGCAGGGACTCTTCATCAGGCGCCTGTTCACATGGGCGGGAGGTCTAACACGCGCCGGTACAGCTGGCTATAGGCGCGAGCGCTGGCAGACCAGCGCGAATCGTACGCCATCGCGCGTGCGACGAGATCAGGCCAGCGATCGCGCCCCGCATAGAGCCGTAACGCGCGGCGCAGCGCATCGAGCAGGGCGGAGGCCGTATACGGCGTGAAGCTGATCCCATTGCCAGCACTAGGGTCGTCATCTAGGTCGGTCACCGTATCGGCCAGGCCACCGGTCGCATGGACAATGGGCAGCGTGCCATAGCGCAGCGCGATCAACTGCCCCAGGCCGCCCGGCTCGAACGCGCTCGGCATCAGAAAGAAATCCGCACCCGCATAAATGCGGTGGGAGAGGGCCACGTCGAAGCCGATGCGCGCGCGCACGTTGCCGGTGCTTGTGGCGAGATCGCGGAACAACTGCTCGTACTGCGGGTGCCCGGTGCCCAGCACCACTAGTTGCAGCGGCAGGTCGCGCAGTTCAGTGGCGATCGCGGCGATGAGATCGAAGCCCTTCTGATCCACGAGCCGGCTGACGATGCCCACCACTGGCAGACCTGGATCGTCCGGCAGCCCGAACTCCTGCCGCAGCACCATACGATTGCGCGCTTTGGCCGATGGTGCATCCGCCGCGGTGTACTGAACTGCCAGGTTGCCATCGGTCGCGGGATTCCAGGCGTCCCAATCGAGGCCATTGGGAATGCCAAAGACGCGCGGATGGCGCTGGAAGAGGACCTCATCGAGGCCCCAGCCATAGTCCAGTGTCTGGATCTCTTCGGCGTAGCGGCGCGAGACGGTCGTCAACACATCGGCGTACATGATGCCGGCTTTCATCCAGTTCACGTCGCCCCAGAACTCCAGGCCGCTCGGGGTGAAGACGCGCGCGCGGTCCAGCCCTGCCTCATCCAGAATGGAGGGGTCCCAGCGTCCCTGGTATTGCAGGTTATGCACTGTATAGACGATGCGGGTCGCTCCCTGGCGCAAGAGGTGGCGATAGGTCGTGCGCAGGTAGGCGGCGCAGGGGGCTGTCTGCCAATCGTTGAGGTGGATGATGTCGGGGGCAAAGCGAAGTCCCGGCAGCGCTTCGAGCAGGCCCCGGCAAAACAGGAGGAAGCGTCGCTGCTCGTCGCGCTGGTCCAGCCCGAGGTAGAGCCGCTGATGTCGGCCAAAGAGTCCCTCATGATCAAGCAGGTAGACAATCACCGGCGAATCGGGGAGCGTGGTCTGCAAGATAGACACTGTGCCGTCAATCCCAGCCATGGAGATCGTCCGCACGACTCCCGTAGGTTGGAGCGCCCAGCGCATGGGATCGATGGTCCCGTAGCGGGGCAGAAAGATGCATACCTGGTGGCCTAAAGCCGCCAACTCTTTGGGCAGACTCCCGATGACATCGGCCACGCCGCCCTCCTTGGCAAAGGGAACTGCCTCCGTAGCGACCATCAGAATCTTGAAGTGCATATCGTTTGTCATGCTACCCTCACGCTTACTCAGAGGTTGGAGGTCTTCCGCCATATTGCTGATGAAAGTGAATGGGAGCATAATGCAGATTGACGGGGATATAGGTTATGTTGCTGAATCCGCTTCTCAAGCATACTCCATACCTCGTTACTTATCAATAAGCAGGCCGTATTCATTAACAGTTTGATTAGCCCGACTGCCGCAGCAGGTCGGGCTAATCAAAGGCGGAAGACCCGTACGCAGAATTTGTTGTTTGTTATCATACCATATGAGGAGAACGGTTGCGCGAGGAAACCTGCTGGGGGACGAGGGCAAAAGCGCTCTTCCCCCAGAAACGGGAGCTACACTCGTGGGGTATAATGAACCGTCCCCTCTGTGATGTGCAGGGGTATGGACTCCATGCAGAAAGGATGGGCTGTGCTATGAGTAAAGTGTTAGCAGTCATTCTGGCCGGGGGCCAGGGTGAGCGGTTGAGCCTCCTCTCCCAAAAGCGCGCCAAGCCCGCGGTCCCGTTCGCCGGCAAGTACCGCATCATTGATTTTGCCCTGAGTAACTGCGTCAACTCTGCTATCTCTGAGGTCGCCGTGCTGACCCAGTATCGCCCCCACTCGCTGCACGATCATATCGGCATTGGCAGGCCCTGGGACCTGGACCGGCAGCAAGGGGGCGTTCGCTTGCTCCAGCCGTATATTGGGCGCCAGGAGTCAGATTGGTACAAAGGCACGGCTGACGCGGTCTACCAGAATCTGGACTTCATTCTGGAAGCGCGCTACGACTATGTGCTTATCCTCGCCGGTGACCACGTGTATCGCATGGACTACGGGCCGATGATCGCCTTCCATCAGCAGCGCAACGCCGATGTCACTCTTGGCGCAGTGGTCGTGCCCCTGGAGGAAGGTCACCGCTTTGGCATTCTAGAAACGGATGCCGAGGGGCGGGTCATCTCGTTTGTGGAGAAGCCCCCAGAGCCGCGCGGTACGCTGGGGTCGATGGGCATCTATGTGTTCAGTCGCGAGACGCTGACCCGCGTTCTCATCAAGGACGCACGGCCCGCTGAAACTGGCGGTACCCCCACTCAGCATGACTTCGGCCGCAACATTATCCCGGCCATGTTGGCGCGGAGCGAGCGCGTCTATGCCTATCCCTTTACGGGGTACTGGCAGGATGTGGGCACCGTGCAATCCTACTGGGAGACGCATATGGAGCTGCTTGGTGACCGCCCCGCCTTCGACCTCTATGATCCATCGTGGGTGATTCACACGCGCAGCGAGGAGCGACCACCGGCTCATATTAGCAGCAGGGCGCAGATCGCCAGCAGCCTGATCTCGCACGGCTGTATCATCAAGGGACAGGTTGAGCGGAGCGTGCTCTCGCCGGGCGTCGTCGTCGAGGAGGGCGCGGTTGTGCGGGACTCCATCGTGCTCTTTGACTCCGTCATTGGTGCCGGTAGCGTGGTTGACCGTGCGATCCTGGATAAAGAGGTCGTCGTCGGCAAGCATTGCCAGATTGGCTACGGAGATGATCTGACGCCGAATAAGCTGGAACCCACCCGGTTGAACACCGGCATCACGCTCATCGGCAAACGTGCGCACCTGCCGGATAACCTGAAGGTTGGCCGTAACTGCAAGATCGGTACCGACCTGCGCCCGGAGGACTTTTCGACCGACACGCTGGCCAGCGGTGAGACGGTGGAAGACCGTACCTTTGCGCATGGTTGGGAGCGCGAGCTGGCCCGGCGACTACCCATCGCGCCGTAGCCCCCCTTGCGGTCGCCAGGGGAACACAGAACGAGGAGGCCGGTCATGACGGCACAACAACACGATAGCCCCCACGATAAATCGGGGGAGCACGATGAATCGGCCCCCTACGGTAGGTCCCCGATTTATCGTGGGGGCACAGTAGCTCCCCGATTCATCGTGGGAGATATTCCCTCCATCTTGAGCGACTTCGACCTGCACCTGTTTGGACAGGGGAAAGAGTATCGCATTTATGAGAAAATGGGTGCCCATCTCCGCGTCGTCAACGGGGTGACAGGCGTCAACTTTACGCTCTGGGCTCCCAATGCGCGCTCTGTCTCTGTGATTGGCGACTTCAACGCCTGGCGACATGGGGCCACTCCCATGCACCTGCGACACCAGGATTTGGGTGTCTGGGAATGCTTTGTGCCGGGGTTGACCGCGGGAGCACTCTACAAGTACGCCATTACCTCGCGCTTCAACGACTACACAGTTGAGAAGGGTGATCCCTATGGGTTTGCTGCCCAATTGCGCCCGAAGACCGCCAGTATCGTCGCCGATATCCACCAGCACCCGTGGCGAGATGAGGCATGGATGCAAGAGCGTGCCGAGCACCAGCAATTATCTTCACCGATCTCCATCTATGAGATACATGTAGGCTCATGGCGGCGCGTCCTTGATCAACCGGGGGAACATCGCATTCTAACCTATCGTGAGTTGGCACACGCGCTGGCTCCCTACATCAAAGACCTCGGCTTTACCCATGTAGAACTGCTGCCGCTGACTGAGTATCCCTATGATGGCTCGTGGGGGTATCAAGTGACAGGATACTATGCTCCTACCAGTCGCTATGGCTCCCCGGAAGATTTTCAGTATTTTGTGGACTACATGCATCAGCAGGGCATCGGTGTCTTGCTCGACTGGGTGCCCTCACACTTCCCGAAAGACGGCTTTGCCTTGAGCTATTTTGATGGTACCCACCTCTACGAATACGCCGACCCGCGCAAAGGCGAGCATAAAGAATGGGGCACCTATGTCTTTGATTATGGCCGTTCCGAGGTGCGCAATTTCTTGCTCGCCAGTGCCCTGTTCTGGTTGCGTGAGTACCATAT
>WNFA01006172.1_pt1 | contig 23149 bp, 19 predicted proteins | sample 5400481 | NCBI WGS metagenome assembly WNFA01 (sample SAMN13153340, study PRJNA577476) | soil metagenome | isolation source: 120 cm saprolite under Douglas fir tree site 2 hole 1 replicate 2 | place: USA:California | collected 2015-04-18 | reverse complement strand
TCGGTCGAAATGGGCTGCCAGACCATGTGCTCACGCACCAATGGCCGAGGAGACCCTGGCCAGATGGACGAGGGCAGCACGGTCTGAAATTCTTCCTCGCCCTCGTACTAAAAAATTTTGCAAGCGTCGCGGTTTCCGATAGATTCGCTCTATGTCCCAAACTCCACCCGTAGTGCTGACGATTGCCGGGTTCGACCCCTCGTCAGGCGCCGGAGTCTCGGCCGACATCAAGACGATCGCCGCCCACGGCTGCTATGGGATAGCTGCGATTACGGCCATCACCGTCCAGTCCACGGCTGGGATTCGGCGAGTGTCACCGGTTGATCCCCGCCTACTCACAGATACACTGGACGAGCTGACCAGTGACATGAAGGTTTCTGCGGCGCATATCGGGATGCTGGGATCGGGTGAAATTGCCTCCCTGGTGGCCCAGTTCTTGGAAAAAGCCCAACTTCCCAACGTGGTTTTGGATCCCATTCTGAAGTCCTCCACTGGCGCCAGTCTGCTGGACCAGGCGGGAGTCAGCGTTCTAAAGGAAAGGCTTCTTCCCCTTGCTACCGTCATAACCCCCAATGTGCACGAAGCGACCACGCTGACCGGAGTACCGATTGAAAACGTAGAAGATATGAAGCTGGCTGCGCAGCGATTGCAGGAGATGGGTGCCCAAGGTGTCGTAGTCACGGGCGGCCATCTGGAAAGGGCGATTGATCTGTTGAGCTTGAAAGATCAATACGTGCAGATCTTCAAGTCAGACCTTTTGCCCTCTACCAACACCCACGGCACCGGGTGCGCGTTTTCCACCACCATCGCCTGCCAACTGGCTCAGGAAAGGCCTCTTTCCACGGCAGTGCTCTTGGCCAAGTCTTATATAACCGCGGCCATCGCCAACGGATATCCGATAGGCAAAGGCTTAGGCCCGGTCAATCACATGTATCAAATGAGAAACCATCCGCGGACAATGGGAATGGCAAAGAAATTGGCTTCGGGGAAGGACTAGTTCTCCGGCTTCCGACTCTTCAAGAGGATTCCCGCCAGAAAAGCCGCGCAGGCGGCCATTAACCACTGGATGCGCCAGAGCTGGATGGCCTCAAAATCTGAGTAGTCGTGAACGCTCATCAGACCCATGGTCAGCGCGATAATCAGGAAGCCGATTCCAACCAGAAACGCGCACAGCGAAGGCAGAGGCAGACCGATCCAGTTACTGACTCTGGAAAAATCGAGCGCCCGCCCGAATTCAAAATACTTGATCCAGTTCCGGGCCGGGGGCGCGTCGGCACGGTGGCGGCCGCTGCCACAAATGTGACAAAACGCCGCTCCTACCATGAACTCGGTGCCGCATCGCCGGCATGCATCCGCGAGCTCTGCCGCTGGTTGGGTTGCCGGAGGGCGCCAGAATTCATGTTGTGCTTCGTGAACTACGTTAGACATATAGAAGACCTTTACATTTGCGAGGCAAACCTATGACCAAAGCCGATGTGCAACAACTGCAATGTTTCCAAAGCTTTGAGCTACAACAGTCTCGTCCATTCAGCGAACAGACAGAGAAAGAATTACCCGCATCGTGCAAAGATTGTTGATCGGCGTTTGTCGTTCGGCATCTATCGATCGTCTCGGGTACACTGAAATGGTCAGCTTCTGAGAGCTTCCATCCCCTTGCTTCGGCCTATCACATTGCGCCTGTACCTGGCAGTCACGCTCTTTCTAAGTGTCTGGGGACAACCTTCGTGGGGACAACAACCCGCCGTCAGGTCCAACGGGGGGCCTTCGTTCCGCTCTGCCGACCCGCTGAGTGCTGCCGCCTTCGATCACTTTTATGACATGGACTATGACAGCTCGATCCAGGAATTCACCCAGATCCAAAAGCGTCATCCGGACGATCCCGACGCGGTGAATCACCTGCTGACCGCCGTGCTGTTTCACGAGCTCTATCGCATCGGAGCTCTCAGTGCGGGAGAGTACTCGAACGACAGTTTTGTGGATACTAAGCATCGCGCGGCTGATCCGCATACCTGCGAACAGATCAAGTCGCTGGTGGCGAAGGCTCTGGCGATGGAAGAGAAGCGGCTCGCTGCCAGCCCCAAAGATGCCGGCGCATTCTATTCCCGCGGCGTCACGCGAGCCGAGTTTGCCACTTACACCGCATTGATTGAGCGCGCATGGTTTTCAGCATTGCGCAATGCCGTCGGCGCCCGGCACGACCATGAGAAAGTTCTGGAACTCGATCCCAATAATGTGGATGCGAAACTCATCGTCGGCGCGCACAATTACGTTGTCGGAAGTTTGCCCTGGGGCGTGAAAGCTGCTTCCTCCGTGGTTGGACTTGGAGGCAGCAAGGAAAAGGGTCTTGAGTATCTGCATCAGGCTGCTGCCGCCAACAGCGAGACCAGTGTTGACGCAAAAATCCTCCTCGTCGTGTTCCTGCGCCGCGAGCGCCGGTTTGACGAATCGTTGCAAGTTATAAGGTCTCTGGAGCCGCAGTATCCTCACAATGTTCTGTTCGCTCTTGAAGAAGGGAACCTGCTGCGCGCCAAGGGCCAGGATCGGGACGCTGAAACGGTCTATCGTCGCGTGTGGCAGGACGGTCGCGATGGAAAGTATTCCGGCCTCCACTATGAAATCGCCGCGGTCGCTCTGGGCGACTTGGCGCGCAGCGAGAAGGACTACGCTGGCGCGGCAACTGCCTACGACCTCATGACCCAGGTGACGAAACCCGACCCGGAAATGGCACAGAGAGCCGCTGTCGGAGCCGGCGAGATGTACGACCTGTTGCGAAAGCGCGAGCTGGCGCTCAAGAGATACGAGGCTGCGGTCGCGGTTGACTCCGGCTCACCCCTGGCTGAGACCGCGCGCAAGAGAATGAGGCAGCCGTACAGCGGGAGCTAGACGGCCCTTCTTGTTTTTGCCGGAACATCAACCGACGGCGGAAACGCTGCCGGTTTCTGTGCCCAGAGGTGATCAGGCTCGGTTCCAGACGATATCCGCGGCCTCCAATTGAGGGAACCTTTTCGACCCTTTGGGCGTATCCTACGCGTGGAGGCGTCTATGTATTGCAACTATTGCGGCAAGTCCATTCAGGATGACGCCAACGTATGTGCGTATTGTGGAACTCGCGTCGGTGGGTCGATTGCCCGGAAGCGGCTGGTTCGTCCCCGCGAAGGACGCAAGGTCGCTGGCGTGTGCCTAGGCATGGCAGAATACTTTGACCTCGACGTTACCCTCGTCCGCGTAGTCTGGCTGGTTATGGCCTTCATGACCGGAGTCGGTTTCCTGGGATACGTAATCGCCTGGATCGTCATGCCCGAGGAGCCTTACATGCTTCCAGCGCAAGCGCCATCAGGGCAGCAGGCAACGAATTCGTAAGCTCGATCAGGTGACAGTCGCCCATACCCCACCGTCACTTTGCGTCGCTGAGTGGCCGGGGCTATCATGAGCCATGGCCAAAGCGAAGAAATTCGACATCGAAAATCCGACCCCCGTCTCGGACGATGAAGACGAGGAAACCCTTGCCGCTATTGACGAAGGTCTTCGCGATGCCGCGCAAGGCCGAACCGTGCCAGCCCAGGAAGTTCGCCAGCGCCTGCCCCAGTGGATTACCAACTCTTCTACACGCAAAGAGCGTTAAACGATCTCGCGGAGATCGTCGGTCATATCGCCGAGGATGATGCCGAGGTGGCAACGCGCTTTGGGAACTCTTTGCTTGACCATTTGGATCTACTTCCGCGCTTTCCTCACATGGGCAGCACCGTTCGCAAGCGTCCCAGGTACGCAAACTGGTGCATAGCCCAATTTTGGTTTACTACACCATCCAGGAACCGGAACGCCGCGTCGACATACTTCACTTTCGGCACGGGTCGCGGAAGCCCACAAGGTTTTGACACTCGTCGGGTAGTGCGATGTGATTAAATTCCACAATGCCGCGCATCACCAGCGACGATGCCGAAATCTTCTACGATGTGACCGGCAGCGGGCCGCCAGTTGTCCTACTGCACCCTTTTCCCGCAAACCACGAAATCTGGCAGCCAATCGCGCAGATGCTGGCTTCCCGTTATTGCCTGATCATGCCCGACCTGCGCGGGCATGGAGAATCGTCGCTCGGCAACGGCCCTGCGACCATGCAGAAGCACGCCGTGGACATCGCCCGCGTAATGGACGATGCGGGGGTTGACCGCGCTCCGCTGATCGGTGTCTCTATCGGCGGATACGCGATCTTCGAATTCTGGCGCCGCTTTCGCGATCGCGTGACCGCTCTCGTCCTCTGCAATACCAAAGCTCAGGCCGACACGCCCGACGCCCGCGGCGCGCGTCTGCAGGCTGCCGGCGATGTGCTCCAGCGCGGTACCACCCGATTTTTCGAGAGCATGACGCAGAAACTTCTGGGCGAGACCTCGCGCCGCTCGCGTCCCGACCTGGTTGAAGGCGCGCTGCGTATGATGCGCAAAATGTCCGCCGAAAATGTCGCTGGCGTACAACGCGGCATGGCCGACCGCCCCGACTCGGTTGCTACGCTGAAGACGATCACCGTACCAACCCTGATCATCACCGGAGACGAAGACGTCATGACCGGCCTCCCCGACGCCGAGCTGATGAAGCAGCACATCTCCGGAAGCCAAATGAAGATCGTCGCCAAAGCCGGCCACTACTCGCCTTGGGAGCAGCCGGAAGAGGTGGGCAGACTGCTGAGGCAGTTTTTGGATTCAGTGCATCGCGCGTGATGCGGACATCGCTCAATAAAACCGATTCCTTTATAGTGAAAGAGGAATGTCCCAAAACAAATCTGTCGTCATTTGCCCAGCCAAAACCTTCGCCGGATCAGTCCGCCTGCCCGGTGACAAGTCCATTTCCCACCGCTATGCCATGCTGGGCGGGATCGCCGAAGGCACCACCAAGCTGGAGAATTTCTCGACCGGCGCAGACTGCGCCAGCACTCTCGGATGCTTGCGCCCCCTGGGAGTGAAATGGGAAAGAAACGGCGGTTCGGTTGTAATCCAGGGCCGCGGCGCGAAGTTGCAAGCACCCAGCGTTCCTCTCGACTGCGGAAACTCCGGCTCGACCATCCGCATGTTGAGCGGGGTTCTTGCCGGGCAAGACTTTACGAGTGAACTAGCCGGGGATGACTCGCTCTCCCGCCGGCCGATGTCCAGAATCATTCAGCCGCTCGAAATGATGGGCGCGAAAATCGAAGCGGCCAATGGGGGCCGTCCGCCGCTGCATGTGACCGGAGCGCGGCTGAAGGCGATTGACTACAAGCTGCCCGTCGCCAGCGCCCAAGTGAAAACATCGCTGCTATTTGCCGGGCTCTATGCCGACGGTACAACCCGCATCGAGGAGCCGATTCAGACGCGCGACCACGGCGAACTAGCGCTGCAGGCCTTCGGCGCGCAAATTGATCGCCGCATGAGAGAGGTCAGCATCAGCGGAGGCCAGAAGCTGCGTTCCATCGAAGCAACGGTTCCCGGCGATATCTCCAGCGCGGCATTTTTTCTCTGCGCTGCCGGACTTTTTCCTGACTCGCAGCTTTCCATCCCCGGCCTGCTGCTGAATCCCACGCGCGCGCGCCTGCTCGATGTTCTGATGGGGCTTGGGCTGCGCATTACGATGAGCGAACTGGAGGAGCAGCACGGGGAACTGGTTGGGACATTGCTCGTGCAGGGCGGGACTCTTAAAGGCGTACGCATTGCCGAGGGAGACGCTGCCGCGCTGATAGATGAAATCCCGGTGCTGGCGGCGATTGCTCCCTACACTTCCGACGGAATCGAAATTCGCGATGCCCGCGAACTACGGGTGAAGGAATCCGACCGCATCGCTTCAGTCGCGACCAACTTGCGCTTGATGGGAGCCGACGTAGAAGAGTTCGACGACGGCCTGCGAATTCCCGGTGGCCAAAAACTGCACGGGGCTTCGCTGGATTCTTTTGGAGACCATCGCATCGCGATGGCGTTCGCAGTGGCGGCTTTGCGGGCGGATGGAGCGACGGAGATCACCGGAGCGGATGCCGCCGTGATCTCGTACCCCGAATTCTTCAATGCGCTGGAGAGCCTGGTACAGCGCTGACAAAGGGTGGCGGAGAGATGCGGGCGCCGCGCCACCCAATCCGACACCTCTATCTACTTAATCTCTTCGGTCTTCCCGTCGTACTTCACCATTCCGGTCTTCTGATTCTCCTGATCGATATCCTGGTTGGTGATTGTACGGGTGGCTTTTCTGCCGCTCTTTGCCGCAGCGGAAGCTTCCACCGGGCTTGAGGCTTCTTCTACCGAAGCGAAATAGGTCCAGTTCCGCGAGCCTCCCTCGGCGTGCTCGTGTTCCCGCCGTTCCATCCGCATCACTGCGTGCATCTCTCCTCGGTGCAACGGCCTGGCCTCAAGCGAGACTGAGGGGCTTGAATACACTGGCGCGCCGCCTCCCGAATACCACACCGCCTCGGTGTAAACCGAACTTGTATTCCCGTTGACCAGCGAGAGCGTGGAGTTGGCCGCACCCGCGATCAATCCGGTAGTGGCGTTCGTGGCTCCAACCGGAGAAGGTGAGACCGTCTGCAGTGAGATGCTGGGAGTAGTGACCAGCGGAACATAAGGCCCGCAGCCGTAGTATCCGGCACAACCACTAACCATGGGCATTTGGCCTAAAGCCAAACTGGAAAGAAACAAGGTCGCACAAAGAACCGTGAATAGACGCATTCTACCCTCCTGGGACTGCTGACCTCCCAGGTTGCAGGTCGAGTGCCAGTTAGCTCGGCCTTTGCCTATTCCGCGAGATTTACCCGTCTTTCCCGTGGATTTGGGTGCTGTTGCAGGTTTCTATGTGTGGTTGATCAGATGGAAGCCGGAGGGCAGTGCAAACAGTTGCGGAAAAACTGCAGCAGAATTGTAAAAAGCAGGTTTCAAAGTTCTCAAGGTTTGACATGTTTCAGGATTCGCAAATCCTTATGAGTTGAGGATATGCCATTGGCAACTGAAACCTTGAAACCCGGTCCTCTAGCTTCCCACATATCTTGCGTACAGACTCCTGGCCACTGCGGTGTCAGTCGTGCCTTTGATAATCGCCCGCCCGTCGGGAAAAAGCGTCATCTCGAACGGATCCTTCCAGAACTTCAGCACGAAGGCATTGTGACGGACACTGCCGTGGGGCTTCAGGCGCTCGCTCATGTCGCCCAAATCGATTGGGCGATGCTGCTCGTGAATCTGCACCGAGTTCCGTCCGCAGAGTGTGACGTGCGGACGACCTTCTCCGTCCAGATACGGAAACTCCCGCCCTACGCAGGTCCGGCAGTCCGGCCTGGGCTTGGCGGCGGAAACCTCGGCACGCTCATTTCGCCAAAGATCGTAGGAGAGAAGAGTCCGCCGTAGTTGTTGCTTTGCCCCGGTCAGCAGTTTGATCGCTTCGGTTGCTGCGACGGACGCCGCAAAGTTCACTGCGGAATTCAAAATCCCCGCGGTCTCACAGGTTTCGGTCACGCCGCTCGGACTTTGCGGGAAGATACAGCTCAAGCAAGCGGTTTCGCCGGGGATCACGTTCATGGTGATGGCATAACTGCCGACCGCCGCGGCGTAAACCCAGGGCAGGGAATTCTTCACGGCGTAGTCATTCACCAGGTATCGCGTTTCAAAATTGTCGGTTCCGTCGAGGATAAGGTGGACGCCGCCTAGCAGTTCATCCACATTTTCGGGACGCAGATCGCTGACGTGCGGTTCAACCGCTACCTGCGAATTGAAACCTGCGATCTTCCGGGAGGCTGCGATTGCTTTCGGCAGCGACTCGGCGGCGTCGGCCTCGTCGAACAAAGTTTGCCGCTGCAGATTACTGGCTTCCACGTAGTCGCGATCAATAATGCGCAGCATTCCAACTCCAGCCCGCGCCAGCAGCGAGGCCAGCGCCGAGCCGGTGGCTCCGCAGCCTACAATGGTTATGCGGGCCTCGATCAGGCGCCGCTGACCTTCGGTGCCGATGCCGGCAAACAGCACCTGCCGCGAATATCTTTCGTCGAGTTCGGGTTTCATTAAAGCGTTACTTTATCTATCGGGATGAATGACCACCCGGCTGCGAACCATCGCATCCACTGTGGGTATTGGGTCTGACATTTATTATAAGGGGCGATGGCGGGAGGGCCGCGCAACGTACGTGCCCTTGCGTCCCATCCAACCTTACAGTCTTCTCGAAGTTTCGCGCAGGAGTTTTATTGTTTAGAGAGGGTCTTACCCGTGGCTGTGCGGTGCTCGCGATTGCCTCGTTTTTGTTCACGGGGAGGCTTTGCCCTGCGCAAGCGGGCGGGGCCGATACTTCCGCTGCGCCAGTGCCCGCTCAGATCGACAGTGACTCGGACTGCTTCGGCAGCGTGGTTGGGAAGATTGCGTTTCTTGGTGTCAGTGATTCCGACCAAGCCATGTTGCGCGGCATGCTCCCCGTGCATGAAGGAGACGCGCTCGACCGCAAGCGGCTGCAGGACAGCATGCGAGTGCTCTTCGCGACCGGCCGTTTCGCGGACTTGAAAGCCGAGTGCGAACGGTCCGGCGATGGCAAAGCTACCCTTTCCTTCGTCAGCAGCCCGAATTTCTTTGTGGGAGGAGTCACCGTGGATGGGGGGCCAGGCAAGCCTTCGGATTCTCAGATCGTAAACGCTTCGAAATTGCAATTGGGCGAGCTCTACACTTCCGACAAAATGGACCGCGCCCTCACCAACATCCAGCGCCTGATGGAAGAAAATGGCTTCTATCGTTCCGCGATCACGCACTCGGAACGGCAAAACCCTGCCATCCAGCAGGTCGAAGTCGCTTTCCACATTCATTCGGGAGATCCGGCGCGGGTGGGCAACATCACCCTCTTGGGCAAAAGCCTCTACTCACGCGGCCAGATCGAAGACATCGCTCGCCTGCATCCCACCGATATTGTTTCGGCGCAGAAAGCGTCTAGCGCAATCGAGAGAATTCGAAAGAAGTACCAGAAACAGAACCGCTGGCTGGCGCAGGTGAGCATTGGAGAGAAGAAGTATGTTCCCCAGAGCAACACCGTGGACTATACCTTCCAAATTGAACCCGGACCGTTGGTGAAGATCAGTGTCGATGGATTCAGGCTCAGCAAAGGCACGGTGAAACGCAGCGTGCCGGTGTACGAGGAAGGCGCGCTCGACGACGACTTGCTCAACGAGGGCCAGCGCAATCTTCTCAATCATATGCAGTCGCGCGGATATTTTGATGCCAGTGTCGATCTGCACCGGGAGTCCGACCCGCATCAGAATGGACTGCGGGTGATCTATCAAATCGTTGCTGGAGAAAGGCACAAGGTCGCGAAAGTGGAAATCACCGGGAACAAGTATTTCTCGCGGGCTGATGAGCTGCGCTCGGCGATGCAAGTGCAGCCGGCGAGTGTCCTGCTTCCGCATGGACGATACAGCCAGGCCCTGCTGAGAAGTGATGTCCGCGACCTGGAGAACAAATATCGGACGAATGGTTTTGCTCAAGTGAAGGTTGAAAGCGACGCCAAGGATGAACATCGCGGGCACAAGAACCTGATCGAGGTCGTGATTCACATCACTGAAGGCCCGCAAACCCTGGTGGGTTCGTTTCAGATCACTGGTAATACCACCAACATTGCGGATGATCCATTTCCGATCTTGAATACCAGTCCCGGCCAGCCATTTTCCGATTCCCTCATCGCCGAGGACCGCGACCATTTATTGAATTACTACTTCAATAATGGATTTCCCAACGCCACCTTCGAGGCCACCGCCAAGCCCGCCCCTGACAATCGCATGGATGTGACTTTCAACATCCACGAAGGCGAGCGCTTCTACATCGATCGCGTGCTGGTTTCAGGTCGCGACTTCACCAAGCCCTACGTCATTGATCACGAACTGCAAGTAAAAGCGAATGATGACCTCAGCCAGATCGATCTTTTAAACACGCAAAAAAACCTCTACGACCTGGGCATTTTCAGCCAGGTGGATACCGCGGTGCAGAATCCGGAAGGTACGGAGACTCACAAGAATGTTCTGGTGCGGGTGCAGGAAGCCAAGCGATACACGTTCAATTACGGACACAGCCGCAAGGGACCTCGGGAGTTAGCCCGCTGGCGTCTTTGGACGTCAGCCGGCTCAACTTTCTGGGTCGCGCTCACACCATTACCTTCGAATCCAGAGTCGGACAGCTGCAGCAGAGGGGCCTGATCAGCTATGAGGCGCCGCGCTGGTTGAACAATCCGAACTTGAAACTGACCTTCACCGGTTTTTTCGACCACACCCGGGATGTAACCACCTTCACCTCTCAACGGCTCGAAGGCGTTGTGCAGGCCGGACAAGTGATCAGCAGACGCAGTGACGGAGAGCCAGTTAGCACCATTGATTACCGCTTCAACTATCGCCTGGTACAAGCGACCCATCTCTCGGGGACGATCACTCCCGACCAGATCCCTTTACTCTCGCAGCCGGTTCGAGTTGGTGAGCCCAGCTTTGGTTACATTCGCAACCGGCGTGACAATAACCTGGAAACCACCAGGGGAAGTTACATCACGGTGGATGCAGGAGTGGCCGGGCAGTACTTCGGCTCGCAAGCAGATTTCAGCCGTGTGCTGGTGCTGAATTCCACGTATCACGCATTCGGAAAACGGAAACAGCAGTTGGTGTTTGCTCGCTCCACCCGGGTGGGAGTAGAGAACGCGTTTGGCAACACCATCATTACCCAACCCGGCCAGGTGACGCCTGGGAATCCGACTCTGATTCCGCTGCCAGAACGCTTTTTTATGGGCGGCGGGAACTCACACCGCGGTTTCGGCCTGAATCAGGCTGGTCCCCGCGACCCGCTTACGGGTTTCCCCCTTGGAGGCTCTGCCCTCTTCCTGAACAATTTCGAACTGCGCTTTCCTCCACCCACGCTTCCATGGGTCCAGGACAATCTGAGCTTCGCGGTCTTTCATGACATGGGCAACGTGTTTACCGACGGCACCCACATGCTGAACAGTCTGCTCCATTGGCATCAGAACACCAGCTTGTGCTCGCAAACCGTTGGCACATTGCTGGTTACGGGGTCGGGTGCGACCCTGTGCCGCTACGATTACGTTTCTCACGCCATCGGGCTTGGGATTCGCTACAAGACGCCTGTCGGCCCGGTACGATTCGACCTCGGGTATAACTTGAATCCTACGATTTATCCAGGGTCCAGTCAGGTGCTTAACTCTAATCCCGCGCAATACACCTTCACCGGAACGAAACAAACCAGCCCCTTCAACGTTTACTTTAGTATTGGGCAGACATTCTGATGCGTAATCGAGCAGCCCTTCTCGGATTGTTATTGTTCGCCGTGCCCGGCCTGTATGCCGGCGAAGTGCTCGATGGCATTGCCGCTACGGTGAACGGACACGTCATATTGCAGAGCGATTGGCAGGATGAGGTTCGATACGAGTGTTTCGTCGCTGGGCGAACGCTCCAGGGCTTTACCACCCAGGACCGCAAAGGTGCTCTCGACCGGCTTATTGACCAGGAGTTGTTGCGAGAACAGATGACTTCGGCGGACATCCAGTCGGTCAGCCCGGAAGAGGTCGAGAAGCAAATCGAAGCCGTAAAGAGCGACTATGCTCGCGACCACGGCACGCAGGCTTGGAGCGCCGCGCTTTCCGCCTACCACCTTACCGAAGCTGACATAAAGAACCACACTGCGATGGAGCTTTCTCAGTTGCGTCTGGTGGACGCCCGCCTCCGCCCGTCCATTCAAGTGGATGCTACCGCCATCCAGGCGTACTACAAAGATCATCTGGCACCGCAAGCCGCCGGCGGCCAGCAAGTCAGCCTTCAGCAAGCAACTCCAAAGATCCGCGAACTGCTGATCCAGGAGAAGGTGAACCAGTTGCTCAGTTCCTGGCTGGAAAGCTTGCACTCGCAAGCCCAGATCCGGATGTTTGTTTCCAATACTTCTGATGCCCAAGGCCCGGGACAATGACCAGACCGGGGGGACGGCTCCGCAGAATCGGGCGCTACTTTTTCTACGCCTGCATGTTGTTCCTGCTGGTCTTTTCTGGCCTGCTTTGGTATTCGAGCACTGAATCGTTCCAAAAAATGATTCGCGGACGCCTCGTTGCAGCCATTGAGAGGGCGACGGGAGGGCGGGCGGAACTCGGTAGTTTTCACGTTGTCCCGCTGCGGTTCCAGGTGGAAATCCGTAACCTCACCATTCATGGACGCGAGTCCGCCGGCGAGGTCCCGTATGTGCACCTGGATAGCCTGATCGCGACAGTGAATCTCTCCTCGGTGCTGGGCGCAAAGATCGGCTTTCATTCGCTGGTATTGCAGCATCCTGTGATTCACATCATTTTCTATTCCGATGGGAGTACAAACCAGCCCACTCCCAAAGAGCGAGGCGGGGCCAGTGTCGAACAACTGTTTGCCGTTTCCATTCGCCGGCTGGAGGTCCACAGCGGCGAATTGCTGTGGCAGGATCGCCGCCTACCTCTGGACTTCGCTGCGAACGACATCTCGGCCAGCATGAACTACTCCTTTCTACACCGGCGTTATTCGGGCAGACTGGCGATTGGCAAAGCCGAAACCCAGTTCGATGGTTATCGCCCGGTGGTCTGGTCCGGGCAGGCGGGGTTTACTCTCGGCCGAAACGGAGTCCAGGTCAGCTCGCTGCAAGCCACTTCGGAAGGCTCACGCCTTCAGGCCAGCGGAACCATGGCGAACTTCACCAGTCCGGTGTTCAAAGGAACCTACGACATCCTCCTGGATCTGACCCAGGCCGGCGCGGTTGCACGCCAGCCGCAGTTCAAAGCAGGTAAACTTTCGCTGGTCGGAAGCGGTTCCTGGTCTGGCCAGAACTTTTCTTCATCGGGAACATTCGGGCTGCGCGATCTGTTTTTCCAGGACAAGACTGCTTCAGCCAAAGAAGTGTCGGCTTCCGGAGAATTCTCAATTGACCCGCAAAAGATTTCGCTTTCGAAGGTGGAAGGCAAACTGCTGCGCGGCAGCTTCGCCTCGGACGCGGAGATTTCCGGCTGGCAAACTCCCCAGAAGCGAGGGCAGAACGCGAAAGACGAACAACGAGGCGTGGTCAAGCTACGAGTGAAGGACGTGGTTATTTCGGAAGCGCTGGCCAGCCTGGGACCGCGGTTCCACCTATTCAGCCGGCTCAAGATCGCTGGGAACCTCTCGGGTATGTCAGAGATTAAATGGAGACAGTCTATCGGTAACGCGGAGGCACACTTCACGGCCGGAGTCGCGCCCCCAACCCGGCTGCTGGCGGGCCAGATTCCACTGACCGCGACCGCAGACGCAACCTACAGCGCGCGAACCAGCGAGCTCCAGATCAGCAACCTGCAGGCCTCTACCCCTGCAACCCAGTTGCGAGCGTCTGGCGCTCTAACTTCTTCGTCCGCTCTCCACATTTCCTTTACTACTGACCTGAGCGAATGGCAGCCGATCATGGCTGAACTGTTTCCCACGGGCATGCCCTTCAGGATTCACGGCCATGGTGCTTTTACTGGAACCGCTTCCGGTAATCTTTCCAGCGTGAAGCTCGCCGGCAACCTGCGAGTCGAGGACTTCGATACCGCGGCCGCGACTAAAACCCACGCCGAACCAGTTCACTGGGATTCCCTCACCGCCGACGTACAAGCTTCGGCCCACAACCTCGCGCTGCATAATGCCGTCCTGCAACATGGAGACGCAACGCTCAAACTGGACGGCGCTGCCGGTTTGGTGGATTGGAAGCTTGTCCCCGGCAGCCAGTTCAACCTCCGTCTGGATATACAGAATGCTGACGTCGCCGAACTGGCCAGTCTCGCGGGACTTGACTACAACATAACTGGAACACTGGATGCCAGCGGCGAACTCTCCGGAACCGTCTCGAAGCCACAAGGGCAAGGGAAGGTCGTCTTGTCGCATAGCTCCATTCAAGGCCAAGCGTTTGATTCGGCAAGCGCGTCCCTGGAGCTCAAAGGAACCCATGTCCTTTTCAAAGACCTGCATGTTGCACGCGGAGAGTCGCGAATCGCCGGCAGTGGCGGCTATGATTTATCGGCACACAGTATTCAACTTGCCCTGAACGGCACGAATTTTGATCTCGCCGAACTATCACCGCTGGAAAGCTCACGCATTACTATCGGCGGCAAACTCGACTTCTCGGCGCAGGCCTCCGGCACCACCAGCGAGCCACAAGTGAACGCCGACCTGCGCCTCCGGGAAGTCACTCTTAATGGGGAAGTGTTCGGGGACTATGCGCTGAACGCGGTTTCACATGGCATCGATCTGCATTTGACCGGGCATTCGGAATTCAAAAATGAGGAACTGCTGGTGGACGGGAACATCCGGCTGCGCGAAGACTGGCCCGCGCACATTCAATTTCATTTCACCGGTCTCGACGTGGATTCGTTCCTCGAAGGCTATCTTCGCGGACGTGTAACTGGCCATTCTGCGGTGGCCGGCAATCTCCTGCTGGAAGGACCACTCCGCCGGCCAGAGGAACTCAATGTGGTTGGTGATCTGACTGACTTCAAAGCGGACGTCGAAAAAGTAAAGTTGCGCAATGAGGGACCGATTCACTTTGCACTATCCAAACGAGTACTGAAGATCGAAAGCCTGCACATTCTGGGCGACAACACGGATTTATCGGGCAGCGGTTCCATGCAGTTGGCAGGTGGACGGGCGCTCGATTTCCAGGGTCGCGGCAAGCTCGACCTCAAGCTGATCCAGACTTATGATCCCGATTTCACCAGCTCCGGAACTTTGACTGGAGAAGCTACAGTGACCGGCACTCTGGATGCGCCGCTGGTAAATGGAAGGTTGCAAATGGAAAATGGCGCAATTTCAGACGTCAACCTGCCTAACGCCCTCACCGAACTCAACGGAACCCTGACCTTCAGCCAGAACCGGGTGACTGTGCAAAGCCTGACCGCACGCACCGGAGGCGGGATGGTAAATTTCACCGGCCACGCTGATCTGGTTGGCAGGCAGATCAGCTTTGATGTTGCGGCAAAGGCTGACGCCGTCCGCTTGCGCTATCCACCGGGAGTCAGCTCCACCGCCAATGCTGATCTCCACTGGAGAGGAAGTTCCTCGGGATCGCTTCTCTCCGGCGATATCACGGTCATCAAGCTGGGATTCACTCCGGGCTTCGACTTCGGTGCTTATCTCCAGCGCAGTGCGCAGTCGGCTGGCTTGCCACAGACCGACCCCGTGCTGAACAACATTCGTTTGGATCTGCACGTCGTGACCACGCCTGAGTTACAGATGCAGACGAGCGTTGTCCGTCTGCAAGGAGAGGCGGACCTGCGGGTGCGGCGAGGTGTACCTGAACGGTACCAAGTATCGCGTCGAACGAGGTGGGGTCACTTTTGGCGCAACTGTGGGCAGTAATGCCGGTTCGAGCACGCCTTTTCTGGATCTCGAGGCCACTACCCGGGTTCGCGATTACGACATCACACTTTCGATGAACGGCCCGGCCGATAAACCCAAGTTGAACTACCGTTCCGAACCACCGCTGCCCACCTCGGACATCATCGGCTTGCTTGCCTTTGGCCAGACCACCGAACAGTCTGCGTCACTGCAGCAGACAAACCAGTCTGCGTTCAGCCAGCAGGCTTCGAACGCCTTGCTGTCCGCGGCGCTCAATGCGACCCTGAACAATCGCACCCAACGCCTGTTCGGAGGCAGCCGCATAAAGATCGACCCTCAGGGACTGGTCACCGAAACCTCGCCCACCCAGAGCGGTCCCGCCGTAACTATTGAACAGCAGGTGAAAGACAATTTAACCGTCACCTACACCACCAACGTGGCCCAGACTTCGCAGCAGATTATCCGCGCGGAATACAATGTCACGCGGAATGTTTCTGTCGTTGCCATCCGCGATCAGAACGGGGTAGTGAGCTTCGATGTAAAAATACGGCGCCGCAAGCGCTAGCTCTCTTGCATCCCGCGACAACCTGCAATCATCCTGAAAGTTGCCATGTTATGGCCTAGCGCTTTTTCTGAAGAAGAGCAATACGCCCGCGAGCGCCGCCGCATGGTGGAAACCCAGCTTCGCAATCGCGGCATCGGTGATGAGCGGGTTCTCGAAGCCATACGGCGAATTCCTCGCCATGAATTCGTTCCCCTGGACTTCAGATCGCAGGCCTACGGCGATCATCCCATCCCGATTGGCGCAGGCCAGACGATTTCACAGCCGTTCATTATTGCGCGCTCGTTACAGGCCCTTTCCCTGGATGGATCGGAATCAATTTTGGAAGTGGGTACGGGGTCCGGGTATCAGACTGCGTTGCTGGCAGTGCTCGCGCGGGTTGTGTACTCCATCGAACGCTATGCTGCGCTCGCCCACGGAGCCGAAACAATTCTCACCCGCCTGGGCTTAAGCAATGTGAGAGTCGTAATTGGCGATGGCAGCCACGGCTGGCGTGAATTTGCACCTTTTGACGCCATCGTGGTATCGGCAGCCGCTCCCAGCGTGCCCCAGAGCCTTCTGGATCAGCTTTCCAGCAATGGAAGAATGGTGATTCCGGTCGGGCCCCCGCAGGCGCAGGAGCTGCAACTCGTGCGCATGCATGATGGCAAAGCTGTCGTCGAAGTGCTCGAGGGATGCCGCTTCGTTCCGCTGATTGGAGCCGAAGGTTACTGACCATTGCCCCGGATCCGACCTTTCATGATGGGCATACGTATGGAAGTGAAAGTCTTCAGCGTGGACGACAAGCTGACAGTGGCGAAGTGAACGGTCCTGTAAGACATGAACCGGGCCCAGTGATCCGGTTTTTTCTTTTACAATGCCAGTGTGCCGCTCCTCAGAAATCTGCGAGTCACACTGGAAATGATCAAATGGGAGCATTCCGTATTCGCGCTCCCCTTCGCGCTGTGTGGGGCGATGCTGGCTGCCGGGGGCGTACCCCCTCTGCGTCAGCTTTTGTGGATCGTGGTCGCTATGGTGGCCGCACGTTCTGCGGCGATGTCGTTCAACCGTCTGGCTGACGCCTCCATAGATGCTGCCAATCCTCGCACCCGTACCCGCGCGCTTCCGGCAGGAGCTCTTACTCAAGGCTTCGTCAGGAATTTTGTCGTACTGTCCTCGGGCGCGTTCGCGCTGGCGGCGTGGGAGTTGAACCGCCTCGCGTTTCTTCTCTCGCCGCTGGCGTTGACAATCCTTCTGCTCTACTCCTACACCAAACGCTGGACCCGCTGGTCCCATCTGGCCCTGGGATTCGCTCTCGGTGTCGCGCCAGCCGCCGCCTGGATTGCAGTGCGCGGCTCACTCGACCCGCGGATACTGCTGCTCACCGCCGCCGTTACATTCTGGGTAGGAGGTTTTGACGTCCTCTATGCATGCCAGGATTTGGAGTTCGACCAGCAGGTGGGGTTGCATTCGATCCCTCGCTATCTCGGCATCGGCAACGCGTTGTGGATTGCGCGCCTGTTCCACCTGCTGATGTTGGTACTGCTCGCCGCCTTGATCTTTGTGTTTGGCCTCGGCAAGTTTGCATTGGCCGGCCTGGCCGTTGTTTGCCTGCTGCTGGCCTACGAGCACAGCTTAGTATCCAAAGACGATTTGAGTAAATTAAACGCCGCATTCTTCACTATGAACGGAATTATCGCGGTCGTATTTTGGATTTTTCTTGCGGCGGATCTGTTGCTGCGCAGACCGCACGTACAGTAGTTGCGGGTGCCCCAGGCGTGAAGAATGAGCCCTTGATCGCACCTCTGACCACTAGCCACTGACCACCAGCCGCTTGTATCATCAAAGCGATGCCTGCGGCACACTCATTCCAAACTGACGACCCCCGCCTCGCGCCCATCCACGAGAAGGTGCTGGCGCGCGAGAGGCTCAGTTCCGACGACGCCCTGGCCTTATATCGTACCGGCGATATTCTCGCCGTCGGCTGGCTGGCAAACCAGGTTCGCGAGCGCATGCACGGTGACAAGACATACTTCAACGTAAACCGCCATATCAATCCGACAAACGTTTGCGTTGCCGCATGCCGCCTGTGCGCTTTCGGACGCAAGGAGGATGCCCCCGGCGCCTACACCATGGCCCTCGAAGAGGCATTCGAGACCGCTGCTTCCGGCTACAGCGAAGCGGTTACGGAGTTCCACATTGTCGGCGGGCTTCACCCGGATCTGCCGTTTCAGTATTTTCTCGATCTTGTGTCCGGGCTGAAGCAGCGCTTTCCGCAAGTGCATCTGAAGGCCTTCACCATGGTCGAGGTGGCATATCTGGCTAAGCGTGCCAAGCTTTCGATTGCCGAGACCCTGGAGCAACTGAAAGCCGCCGGAGTGGATTCGCTCCCCGGTGGAGGCGCCGAGATTTTTGCTGATCGTGTGCGTCACGTCATCTGCGACCACAAGATTGATGGCGATCAGTGGCTGGACACTGCGCGCACGGCCCATAAGATTAGGCTGAAATCTAACGCCACCATGCTCTACGGACACGTAGAAAACGACGAAGACCGCGTCGACCACTTGATGAAGCTGCGCGCGCTGCAGGACGAAACCAGTGGTTTTCAGACTTTTATCCCACTTGCATTCCATCCCGATAACACCGTGCTTGAGCATCTACCAAAGACCACGGGCATGCTCGACATCAAGCAGATCGCCGTCAGCCGCCTGGTGCTGGATAACTTCCCGCACATTAAAGCCTACTGGCAGATGCTGACGCCAAAGATCGCCCAGATAGCCCTGCGTTTTGGCGCCGATGACCTCGACGGGACCGTCATCGAGGAGAAGATCTACCATGATGCCGGCGCCACCACTCCGCAAGGCATGCGCCGCCAGGAGTTGGTCCGTTTGATTCGTGAAGCCGGCCGCGAACCAGTCGAACGCGACACTCTGTATCATCCCGTGACGCGGACCGAAACCTCGGTCACGGTCGCAGTCTAATCTCCGGCTACTCCGCAGGTCTTATCAATTCAATGTCAATCCGGTTCGATGTCGGGTAGGGTCCGGGCCCGCAAACCAGCCTCCTCCGCAGGTTGTGGAACGGGCAACGAGATCTCCAGCGTTCCTAGGCGCCGATTCACACCCGGCCTCCCATTCTCTAACTGAAAGGTTTTAGACAACCACGGATTTACACTTTTTTACAAACTCGAACCGGCGAAAGGTTGAAGCGCCGCGCGGACCGGAAATACCCAGGATCTAAGATGTTTTCGCACTTTTCTCTCCGTCTGTCGGGTGTAGAATCGAGCTGTAGCGGGGCAGGGCTTCACGGGACCTTCTCCCGAGTCGAGGCAGGCAATGAATGTTCATATCAGCTACAAAGTTCCAAGGACTCCCGACATAGACAAGGAAATGCATCACTGCACCGCGAAAGTCCAAAAGCGGTTGCAGGTATTTCGTCCCGAATTAATCCACCTGAAGGGCCTGCTGGAGCAGAACTCTGCTCGCGAAGGCACGACGGTGTCTCTGAATCTGCGATTGCCGTCCGGACAGATGGCCGCGCAGGAGTCAGCTCCGACGGCGACGGCAGCGGTCAAAGCCGTTTTCGACGACCTGCTCAGCCAGATCAGCCGCCATAAGGAGCTTCTCCGCAGCTCGCACCGCTGGAGGGGGCGGCGCGCCGCCAAGGTCAGGTCCGCCGCCGAGGTTCCCTTCGAACAGACTCTGGCGGCCATTCCGCCGCTGACCGCTACGGCCGACGATGTTCGCTCTTATGTGAATGCGAACTTTCGCCGCTTGAGCTTGTTTGCGCAGCGTCAACTCTTTTTTCGCGAGAGCTCGGCGCAGTTACAGCCTGATTCGCTCAACCCGGAAGAAATTGTGGATGAAGTTGTGGCCCGCGCTTTGGACGAGAAAATCGAAAAGCCAGACCGCATGGGCCTGGAGCCCTGGCTTTACCGGCTGGCCATTCAAGCGATGGACGATTTGCAGTCGCGTCTTTCGGAGGCGGAATCTGACGTCCACCTGCAAGGCATGCGCCGCCGGCGCAATGAACGCGCCAGTGATGAACCGCATCTGCAGTTCCATCAACCCGATGAAGCTATGACCACCGAGAGCGGTATCGCCGATGCCCGCACCGCGACTCCGGAAGAAATCGCGTACTCCGACGAAATGATTACGCTCGTCCAATTCGCCCTTCGCGGAGCCACTCCGCAAGACCGCGAAGCCTTCGTTCTGCACGCGCTCGAGGGCTTCTCCACTGATGAAATTGTAGCCATCACCGACCGCCGGCCCGACCAGGTCGAGGAATCCATTCGCCATGCCCGCGAGAAGCTGCGCCAGGCTTTTCCTGACAACAATCCGTTTGACATCAAGCGCCTTCAACCGACAGGAACGAACTGAGCACGACTCGGGGTATACACATGATTTCTCGTGAAGAGTTGCGGCAGCTGGCTGGGTTCGAATGCCGGCATCCCTACGAACTCGCCATCAGCTTCTATTTCCAACCCAGCACGCCTCAAGATAAGTCCCACCGTGAAGAAACGATTTTCGCGAAAGACCTCATACGGAAGACGCTACAGGAGTTGCAACTCAACGGCCGCAATCCCCAAGTGATCGAAGACCTGGAGAGGATCCTGCAATTGGCCGAAAGTCTTCACGGCAATCAGGCTCGCGCCAAAGCGGTTTTTGCCTGCGCCGGCCGCAAGCTGTGGCACGAATTCGATCTGCCTCCCACGCCCGGCGTAACCCGGCTGTTCGTCAATCGCCGCTTCCACTTGAAGCCGCTGGCCCCGGTCTTCTCGGAGCACCCGCGCCTTTGGGTGGCGCTGATTGATCGCCAGGCGGCTCGTTTTCTCGAAGTGCAGTTCGATCGCATCAACGAACAGGGCTCCATGTTGGATCCCGTGCCGCGCCATGGACGCAGCGACGGGTATCTCGGCTACGACGCGGGCCATTGGCAACGCCACACCGAGGACGAGGTCCGCCGCCATTATCTCCGAGCCGCTGAACTCCTTAAGGTTGCCGAGGAGCGGAAGCAATTCGAAGCCTTGGTCATCGCCTGCAATGATGTCAATTGGCCGGACTTGCAGAGCCAGCTCCACTCCGGTGTTCAAAAGAGGCTGCTCGGCCGTTTTTCCGCCGATTTCGGCACCCTCACCAACGAAAGGGCGGCGGAGGAGGCCCGCCGCATTCTACGGGAGTCATTGCAACGGCACCATCAGGCTTTGGTGAGCGAGACCTTGAGCGAGGCCAAGAGCAATGGACGCGGCGTGACCGGGCTGCGAAGGGTATTGCGCGCGACCGAACAGGGCGAAGTGGAAACCATCATCATGGCGCAGGAGTACTCGGCCCGCGCCGTCGAGTGCACGAACTGCGGCCACCTCGACTCGCACCTGGTCCCGTATTGCCCGGTTTGTGGGCGCGCCACGCGAAACCTGGATGATGTTTGTGAAGCCCTGGTCCCGGCGGCGGTCAAGAGCAACATCGGCCTGGTTCTGGTTCCGCAAGACGAGGCCCTGGACCGCGTGGGCAACATTGCCGCCCTGCTCCGTTTCCGCGCCGACCGCAACAAGAACCAGTTGCAGGCCGCGTCGTGAACCGTGTGGCTTCGCAATCTTTTCCTGCCCAGTGGTATAACTAATCCTTTCGCCTGAGTTCCTTGCGAGGAAAAACACCATGACCATCTCACGCCGCGACTTCCTCGCCTCGACTCTGGCTGGATCAGTTTCTCTTGGTGTCTCTACCCAAGCTGGCAGCTCGCAACAACCTTCAGGATCGCGCAAGGATGGGTCCAAACACGCTGCCAAGTTGCCCGTCGTCATCTGTGCGGCCAACGGCTACAACTACCTCGACGAGGCCTACGGGCTGCTGGCGAGCGGCGCAGACACACTTGATGCCGTGCTCAAAGTGGTTCAAGGCCCGGAGAATGACCCCAATGACGAGAGCGTCGGGCTGGGCGGTCATCCGAATGAAGACGGCGTGGTTGAACTCGATGCCTGCTGCATGCACGGGCCTACGCGGACTGCGGGTTCGGTCGGCGGGGTGCGCAATATCAAAAACGCGTCGCTGCTTGCGAATACTGTTCGGGTGCACACCGGACACGTCATGCTTGTGGGCGAAGGCGCAGAACGATTCGCCGTCGCGCAGGGATTTCAGCGCGAGAATCTGCTCACCGATAAGTCGCGCAAAGAATGGCTGCTGTGGAAAGAGACTCATTCCGACTGGTGGGGGCCCGGTATCGCCAGCCCCGATTGGCGCAACCGCTTTCGCGCGCCGGCCCACGCGGAAGAATGGGAGCTTCGCATTCGCCGCATGGAAGAGATCGCCGCTGAGATCGGCATCCCTCCTGGACTCCGCATGGATGCAATCCGCGCCGTTGTCTTTCCGCCGACCGGAACCATCCACTGCTCAGCGCTGAATGAAAAAGGGGAAATGTCAGGCTGCACCACCACCGCCGGACTGGCCTGGAAAATTCCCGGACGCGTTGGAGACTCGGCAATCATCGGCGCTGGATGCTACACCGATCAGGACGTAGGCTCCGCCGGCGCGACCGGCAGCGGGGAAGAGAACATCAAAGTCGCCGGAGCACACACCATCATCGAAAACATGCGCCACGGCATGTCGCCATTCGACGCTGGCATGGATGCCCTTCACCGCCTCGTCCACAATTACAACGGAGACAAGGAGCGGTTGCAGTTCCTCGACATGACTTACTTCGCCCTGCGAAAAGACGGGGTCTATGCCGCGGTCTCGCTCTGGGAAGGCTACGAGCCCGGCAAGCCTCACCAGATCGCGGTGCATGACGGAACCAAGCGTCTGGAAAAGACTGTGAACCTGTTCGCGGGCGCCTCGCAGGACTGGCCGCCGCTGCCGAAAGTGCCGAGCTGAACTAAGGATTATGAACTCAGACCCATTCATCGGCACCTCGGAACTTGACCCAGATACTTTGGACTATCAGTTCGGCAGTCCGGGCAGACGCGCGACCTACGTCATAGATGCCGCTCCCGGCGGGCTTTCTGTTCCATCTTGACGCAAAGGACGCCGATAAGAATCCCGTCAAGCCGACCCACAGGGGCGAACTGGACGGACGAGACCAGCCACTTCCGGGTGGAGATGCCGTGCTCGTGCTGACCCGTTTCGGGGAGAATATGATCGAGAGCACCCTGACGCGCCAAGGCAAAGTGGTTGACCGTTGGAGGCGTTTTCCCGATCGCGGGGCGGCTACGAAGAGTGCTGAGGCGCAATAGTTTGGCTCAAGTTCATGTGGATGATTGGCGAGGACCGCGAGTATCTACGCAAACCTCACCTTCACATCCG
>WNFA01001622.1_pt1 | contig 23151 bp, 25 predicted proteins | sample 5400481 | NCBI WGS metagenome assembly WNFA01 (sample SAMN13153340, study PRJNA577476) | soil metagenome | isolation source: 120 cm saprolite under Douglas fir tree site 2 hole 1 replicate 2 | place: USA:California | collected 2015-04-18 | reverse complement strand
AGGTCATCACCCAGATCGAGGTGTTGGGGGCACCGCTTCCACCAACACCTCGAGCTGGGTGATGACCTTGGGCGCCGATACCAACCACGCTATCTTCCCGAAGGGCAAACTCGCTGGCTTACAACAGCGAGATATGGGTGAATGGCCCGTGGCTGACCCCGTAGGCAACACCTACCAAGCCTATCGCGAACACTTCAAGTGGGAAATCGGCTTCGCTCAGCGTGATTGGCGCTACATGGCGCGGATCGCCAACGTAGACGTGACCCAGCTGACCGGTGTCTCTGCGGCGAACTTGATCAACCTCTTGGTCCGAGCCCTCTATCGGTTGCCCACCGCACCGGTCAGTGCAACCACAATCCAAACCTCTGACACCCCTGCAGTCCGTGCAGACATGGGACGCACCGTCATCTACTGCAACCGCATCATCCGGACTTACCTCGACCTTCAAGCGATGAACAAGACCAACGTCCTGCTCCGCATTGAAGAGTTCAACGGCAAACCCATCACCACCTTCCGCGGCATCCCGATCCGAACCGTTGACGCGGTTCTGTCGAACGAAGCCCAAGTTACTTGAAAGGAACACAAAATGATCCTCGACGGATTCCTCCAGTTCTCCTCGGCTCAGACCATTGCGTCTACCGTAGGTACCATCAATAGCACCAACGACATCGACCTCGGCGTAGGCCTCGTCGGCAACCAACAAATTCCAACCTTTGCCGCAGGCGGTGGCGCACGAGATATCGGCATCGGCGACGACCCGGCGATGAAAATCCTCTGCCAGATCTCCACCACCGTCACCTCAGGCGGTGCCGCCACTCTTCAGGTCTCCCTTCAAGGCGCTCCTGACTCTGGCACCGGCACGGAAGGCACCTTCACTACATGGTGGTCTTCCCCTGTCTACGCCCTCGGCACCCTCATCGCTGGCGCTCGGCTCTTCGACATGGACATGCCGCGGCCACCCGCAGCTATCGCCATCCCCCGTTTCCTGCGTATGATTTATGCAATCGCAGGCGCAACCACAACTGCCGGAAACATCACCTCCTACATCGTCCTCGACCGGCACGACCTTCCGGAACAATCCAACGCGGTCCTTGGCGGCTACCCCGCCGGCATCAACATCGCAAACTGAGGGGAATGGCAATGACCAAACTTCGTGCACTTCTGGCGGGGGTGGTCATTGCCGCCCTTGCCTTCACCTGTGGTGTATGGGCCCAACCCGTTATCCAAACCGCAATCACCGGAAGTGAAGTCTGGACCGTCGCTCAAGGTCCAGGTGGCCCCGGTGCCTTTATCAGCATCGACACCGTTCGCGGCTCTGAGCCAATGACTACCAAATCCGGTAGTGGCGCAGCTACATCCACTGCTCCTTCAGGCACCCTCTGCTGGGTTGGGACAGCCCCAACGACATGGGCTGTTACCCTTCCCGCCGCACCAGCCAACGGTACCTTCGTTAGGCTCTGTTCCGACACAACCCTGACCACAATGGTTACAGTCACCGCCGGTACAGGCGATACCTTAACCACCACCTTCTCTTCCCAAACCCTTACTGCCAACGCATCCTTTCCCTCTTGGCAGTATTTCACCGCAACCAAGATCTGGTATAGGGTGCAATAATGAAAAAGCTCCTCCTTCCCTCCCTTCTCGTCCTCCTGGGTCTCGTTGCTTTCGCTGGGGCCCAAACTGTCAATCGCTCTATCCAACTCTCCCAGGACCCAACCGGTCCCGTTGGCTACGACGCCGTCCAAGGTGGTACCTACTTCCCGGGCCATATCAACTCCGCTACCCGTGTCGGCCCACCGCCTTCCGTTGGCACTTGCGGTACCACCCCATCCGTCGTCGGCTCTGACAATGCCGGGAAAATCACCACTGGCTCATCTGCCACCACAGCCTGCACCCTGACCTTCGGCACCGTCTTTGCTGTAGCCCCAGCCTGCATGCTTTCCACAACCGTGACCAATGCTGGACCGTTATTCATCGCCACAACCACAACCACAGCGGTGCTTAACTACGCCTCCGCTACCTCTGCGGTTATCTCCTACATCTGTATTGGTCAGTCGTAATGAAAAAGCTCAGCGCTGCACTCTTCCTCTGGCTCGCGCTCTTCAGTGCAGCGCGAGCCGAAAACGTCGTTGGTCCCTCCGCTCAGGTCCTCTGCAACAAGGTCGCCAACGTCGCCATAGGCCCAACCACAGCAACCCAAATCGTTGCAGGCATCGCCGGTCAATCCATCTTCGTCTGTGGTTACCAAGTCAGCAACACAGGCGCAACCGGTAGCTTCACCCTCATCTCTGGTACCGGTTCCACCTGCACCTCCCCAACCACTATCATCACCCCACAGAACGTCACCTCCACAGCCCCAGCGACCTACAACGTAGGTGTAGCCCAGATGCAGGTCGCACAAGGCGCTACTCTTTGTGTCACCCCTTCAGCAGCCGGAATCGCCACCACCGTTTGGTTCTCCCAATTCTAGAAAGGCAGCCAATGTCATGACCATACTCCGCGACGCTATCGAACACCTAACGGCAGCCGAAAAGCTCCTTGAGGAACTAGGCCCCCTCGAAGACGCCACTGATAAAGCCTCCATCGAATACGACCAAACCACCTCGGCCCTGACCGAGATCAAAAGCCAACTCAATGATGCCAAGGCAGGACTCTCCATCGCTCACGTCAAGAACCTCCGCGACTACGAAGAATCCATCTTCGGCAAAGCTCAGCAATCCAAAGACCTCGACGCTAAGATTGCAGAACAGCAAACCCGCTTGGACACCTTAAAGGTCGAGGTCGCCTCTGCTGAAGCCCGGCATCAACAGATCGAAGACTCGATCAACTCCTTGAGGCAACGCATTGGCTGACATCTACCGAACAGAAGTTCCCGGTGGGATCCTCTACACTCCGATCGAAGTCTCGGCCTCAGGCACCCTTGTGTTCGGCGTCTCCGGGCGCAAAATCGTTGTCCTCTCCTTCTACTTCGTGTGCTCCGCTAACACTAACGTCAAATTCCAAACCTCCACAGGCGCCATTGACATCTCTGGCCCGGCCTACTGCATCGCCAATGGCGGCTGCGTCAATGGCTTCAATGCTGGAGGCTGGTTCCAAACCCTCGTAGGCGATAGCCTTCTCATCAACCTCTCTACAGGTGTCCCGATCGGTGGGAGCCTCAGCTATATCTTAGTTTAACCCAAGGAAAACACCAATGCCCAACTATGGCACATCCAACATAGCAGCCACCACTCCCACCCTAACCGCCGTCGCCACCACATCAAAAACCATGCTGCAAATCGCAGCGGCTACCGCTACCCTTCGTAGGGCCTTTCTCTACGAATGGACTGTAGGCCCGGGCTCCGTCCCCAACGCAACGGACTGCGAACTTGTTTGGACGGTAATCAAACAAACCACCGCAGGCACTGGTGGCGTAACCCTCACCATGAACGCCATAGACCAAGCTGACGCTACTGCTGGCTCTGTCGCCCTCGGTAACTTTACAGCCGAGCCAACCGGTGCTGAAACTGGCATTCTCGATACCCTCGGTGCCAACCAACGTGCATCCTATCGTTGGGTAGTCGCACCGGGTGGCCCTGGTGAACTAGTCGTCCCCGCCACCAACCTTGCCGGTCTAGGTGTCCGTACCAAATCCTCAACCTACACTGGAAACGCCATCGTTGGCTGCAAGTGGCGTGAGTGAACCATGCGCAAAGCTCTAACCGGCCTCGGGACCCTAATCGGCCCTTATGGCGAAATCACTGAATGGCCAACCTTCACCTGCGGTCATTGCCAAAACGTTCGGCGGGTCAAACCATTCTGTGACCCAGCCGACCTTGGTGGGCTATGCAAAATCTGCATGTCTGTTGTGTGTGAGGAATGTGTAGGCAGTGGCTGTGACCCATTTGAGAAAAAGCTCGAACGCGAAGAAGCCCACTACCATGCTACTCGTTGGATGAATGAGGTATCAACATGACCGTGGCTAACCCACAAACCCAAGCCATTCAAATCGCTAACCAACTAACGGGCCTGTCCTCTCAACTCATGGCCATCTACACCCAGATGGTCATCCTAGACGCAGCCTGGACAGATCAAGGCATCGCCAACGTCCTCAACGCCATGGGCACAGTGGTCTTGAACACAGATGGTTCGACTGGTACGGTGGATGTCTCTCCTAATGTCACTCACCCTCTCGACCCGGCTAAATATCCATCGCTGACCCGTTCGCTATCATCGAACCAGATCACGTCTCTGAAAACTATTCTGGATAACATCGTCACTTATGTGAACGGCAGCGCGGTGAGTGCAACGGCGAGTGCACGAGCTATCTTGAATACCTCTGTTGGGGGCTGATCCATGGCCGGGCCAAATTTCCTTTGGGGTAACGTCGGCACCGTCATTCATCTCTTGACGACGGAACTAAACACGCTCGGTGCAGTGGGTGGTACGGTTTATGGTCCTGAAGTTGGTGGCGCGAATAGCGCGCAGCGTGGTCAACTCTACTTGCACATTGCATCAAGCTCTCTAGCTTTTGTCGCGAACTCTTATGTCGGCGTTTACCTAGTTCCGTCAACCACCACAGCCTCTGGCGCGACCTATCCGACCTATACTTCTGGCGCGGCTCCAGTTTATTCCGGCAATGGTTTTGTCGGCAACATCAATATCAACCCGAAAACGCAGGCGGCCAACGTAGTTGACGAAATCCTTCCTGGCATCATTATCCCGGCAGGATTTTTCAAATGCATCCTGATTAACAATTCGCTTGCGCTTCCAGCGTCCGGCAACACTCTCGATCTCTATCCGACACCAACACAGTACTAAACGATGGGACAGATTAATCGCCTCAGCCGTGGACAAGCCAAGCCATACGCAAGCGTCCCGCGTATTGACTGGGCGCACCCGCTTGCCAAGAATCTAGTTTCCTATAACTACGATCTTGGTGGCCAAGTCATTGATCTGGTCACCGGCGGCATCGGTATAGAAACTGGTGGGACCGGAACACTTGCCAGCAGGACACAATCGAAATTAGGTTACGGGTATAAATACGCAGGAACTGCTTCCTGTGATGGTGCTGAAGCTGCGCTTCCAACTGTGAAAGCAGCTAATCTGATTACTACAGCGCCCTACGCTGTTGCGGTTGGAATGTTGCCAACAGGTTCTCCAACAGCTTCCACTTCAATCATATCGATCATGGACCCGGCCAATAATTTTGGCTTTCAACTCAATGTTCCCAGTACCGCAACTCAGTTTGAGGTCAAGTTTGCCGGTTCTGCAGCTACCCCCGAGGATTACATAACAGCAGCAAATACCAATTCAGTTGGTGTATTTCACACCGTAATCGGCAACGCGGCTACCTCAACCACCGGAAGCGTTTATGTCGACGGGAAGCAAGACGGGACATTTTCCGGAAACACCACAACGTTTACCTCATCGACGTACCAACTACTCTACAACCACATTTTCGTCGGCGGTAATAGCGGTAGCGGCGGCATCAACGGATTCGTCTATTACGTCGCCCAATGGAATAGAACCCTAACCGCCGCAGAGGCCTCCCTTCTTCATGGCGACCCCTACTGCCTCCTGATCTATCCAGAAGACGAGATGTTCGCGACGCTAGTTGGCGTCACCCCATCCGCAACAATTTGGGTTCCGCAAGGTGATAACAACGCCCTCATAGCTGCCACAACCCGCTCTAAAATCTCCGCTATTGCCCTAGCTGCCGGGGCAGTTTGGGTACCAAACGCGATCAGCAATCCACCCAATTCCCAGCCCGCTGGTTGGTACCAGCCTCTTAGCACACCGCTGCCAGTCGCCAAAGCTCAGTTAGGTTCATTCTTCGTTCCATTCAACACTCCACAAGTAGCCGTGAGCGCTCCGTGGGGTTGGCAATCAATCCCCTCTGCTGCACCCGCTATCGCGAAGGTCCCAACCACCTCCACCTTAACCTTTGTTGTTCCGCCATTCCCCGTGCCGAAGGGCTGGGAGTCCCGTCCACTCACCGCACCACCCATTGGTCAGGCCCAGCAGGGTTCATTCTTCGTTCCATTCAACACACTTCAAATCACCCCAACGCCATCTTGGGGCTGGTATCAATCTCTATCAGTCGCGCCCGCCGTTGCCAAGGTCAACGCTCCAAACCTACCCTTCATTACTCCACCCTTTGTGGTCCCTTCTGGATGGCAATCAACCAGCGCCCTTGCTCCACCAATTGCCGCGCCACAGTTAGGTTCATTCTTCGTCCCCTTTGACACCCTCCAACTCAACACCACTCCGTTTGAGTGGTACCAAGCCCTTGCCACCACTCCCTCAGCACCACCAGTCCAATCAGGCTCCGCAATCCTATCCTACAACATCGCGCCAATCATCAACACCATCTCCGGTATGGGTTGGTTCCAAATCTTAGCAACCACTCCGCTTGGGCCTCCATCTCAAATCGGCGCCACGTTCGTTCCCTTCGATACCACCCAGATCGCTACCGCCGTCTCCCCCTATGGCTGGTACCAACCACTATCCCTTGCACCTCTGGTCGCGCAGGCAATCTACACTCAGCCCATCTGGGTTCCAGCCCCGTTCCAAACCTTCACCCTTGCTTGGCAACAACCACTCTCCGCTGCACTACCAGTCGCCATTGCACCTTACACACAACCAACTTGGACTCCATCCCCGTTCACGACTTTCACTTTAGGCTGGCAACAACCTCTAGCAACCACTCCACTTGCACCGCTTATCCAGCTTGGCTCGACATCCCTTTCCTATGCTATCCAACCCCTTTCCAACACTGTTGTTGGCATGCCTTGGCAGCAACCTCTATCCACTCCAATCCCCATTGCTGTCGTTTACCAAAGCCCATCATTCGTTCCATACGACACGGCCCAAATAATCGTCACCACAACCCTCATCCAACGCACCCTTACCGGTGTAGGCTTATAGGAGACTTCAATGGCACGATGGAAACTTACTGAGCCGCATTATTTGAGCGTGCCAAGTGAAAGGTGGGAACATACCACAACCGATTCCCGTACAGGCAAACCAGTTCGAAAGATGTACAAGGTCCCAAAACATCTCGACCCACGGCTCGAAGATGACTGGAACTATCGACCAGAAAACAATAACATGGATGGCGAGATCATCGTCTGTTGGGAAGGTAAGGGTCTTTCTCGTGATATCATCTTTGAAGGCAACCCCACACCAGGAATGCTCCCAATCGACGATGAGGCCAAAGAGGTTTCAGGGAAATTCTCTTGGACCCCAACTCAAGGCATTGACGAGGACTCTCAACGTCAGAGCTTCTACTCTCGTCTTGGCGATACCTTGATTGAGCAAATGAGCGAACTCAAAGTTGCTCGGGAGTTGTCTCCAGTCAATTCGGGGATGGAGAAGTTCATGGAAACTATGCTCGTGATGATGCAGCAGAACCAGCAGATCCTTGCGGCTCTTGCAGGTAAGGCTTCCGTCCCGAACCAAGTCATCGATGAGGAACCGCCTTTAGATGAAGTCGAGCCTACCGAAGTCGAACTTGCTGAATCCTCGCGTCAAGCCGCTGAACGCCAAACTGCTTCGGAACAAAAGGCTCTCAACCGTATGGCTTCTAGGAGAATCTAAATGGGCTCCCAGACCGATCTAGACCAAGGTGGTACCTTCCGGCAGTACGAACGTATCTGGTTGGGCCCGTCAGTCGGCTGGATCAACGTCCCTCAACAGGCAGTGCTCCCCATCACCACAAGTGGGGCAGTATCCGTCTCCCGAGGAACCAATCTTGTAACAGTTAACTTCAATGGCTCCGTCACCCTCAATCTCCCTTCAGCCAAAGCCTCAGCCCAATCCCCTCAAGCCATCCCGGGCCAGTGGGTCTTGGTCCCCGTAACTGTAGTAGACATAGGTGGCTTCGCTACTGCCAACCCCATCACTATCAACCCAATTGGAGCGGAGCTAATCTCTGGCCTTGCCACAGTCCAACTAGCTACCGCCTACGGCTCGATAATCCTAAAACCAATCCTCGAAACAGGTGGATGGACCTTACTCCAATGAAACGCTTCCTCCTCGCTCTCGCTCTTCTCCTCATCTCATCTGGGGCCTTTGCTCAATGCAACGGCATCTTCGCCAACGGCACCGTTTGTGGCAACAACACAGGCACGAGCAACACCCCTAGAGCAGTGTCTCCAGCCTCTCTTCTTGGCGCTGCTGGAGGCACCAACGGTCAGGTTCAGGTCAATAGTGCAGGCATTCTTGCTGGTCTAACTAATACCCAACTCACCGCCGACATCAACCTCTTCACCACTGGCCTCTCTGGTGCAACTCCAGCTTCTGGAGGTGGCACTACCAACTTCCTTCGGGCCGATGGTACATTTGCGGTGCCCCCAGGTATAACCTCAGGTACCGTTACCAGCGTCACTTGTGGCACCGGTCTCAGTGGTGGCACGTTTACCACTACGGGTACCTGTGCCGTGTCGCTCACGACTGCGTCCAATTCTCTCGGCGCCGATGTTGCGATGAACAACACTAGTAACTATTTCGATGGTCCCAGCACGGCACAGGGTACAAGCGGGACATGGTTAGCAACCGGGACTATTACTTTTACAGACCCTACAAATCCTTCAAACGTTGATTGCAAGCTTTGGGATGGAACAACTGTAATCGCGAGTACCGAACAGAGATATGCAACTGCCGCCACTGGTGTATCGATTGCGCTTTCAGGCTCTTTGGCAACGCCAGCCGCGAATATTCGTATCTCGTGCAAGTCAAATAGTACGACAGCTGTCATCGCTTTCAACAAATCAGGAAACTCAAAGGATAGCACGTTAACCGTGATACGGACTCAATGAGTGAAAGGTGATCTGAAGTGACATTAATTGTACGCTTTATAGTGCTTATGCTGCTTCTACTAGGAACGAATGCCTGTGCCTCCCCACGCAAAATCTGGACCATCAGCCCGATCGAATGGAATGGTATCATGCAGACGCCGATCTGCCATGACGGACATTTCTTCTGGGATACCGTCACGCAGCCCTTTGCTAACCGCGAAGGCGTCCCTATCCAGATCAAGAAGATCACCATGGAGATCGCGGGCGCCGCTGGCCTGGAAGGTGACTACGCTTCGCGCTTATGGATTCAGGCAATGACCGGTCCTAGCTCCACCGCCATCTCAACGGGCTTCGAAGTCTACGGTTCAATCATGAACGACATCCCGCGTCGTGTCTTTGATTTCGGAGCGGATTATCTACCAATGGCGGCAAATGAGTTTCTCTGGTTCCGTTGGGAATGCGGCTACTTCCCACAGCTAGGATCCCACGACAACCATCAGTTCTTTCCCAGTTACATCATCGAATATATTTTAGCGCCATAACTCAGGACAATTTTCATGGCCGAACCAGAACACTCCGCTGAGGTCTACCTGAAGCGTATCGACGCCAATATGAAACTCGTTCGGGAGATGCTAACCACTGTTGTCACCTACATGCGTGATGCCGAATCTGAAGTCTCCGAAAAGATGCGCCGCTTCATCATGTACATGCACGATGTTCATGACATAGCCCACCTCTATGAAGAACGTGGCCTTCCTGTCCCTCGCCACGTGATGGCTGAATTAGAACGTTGCGACGACCGCTATCGCCAACTTCTTGAAGAGGCCCATATCGACGGTGGCGTGTTTGAGAAGGTCCGTAGGGACATGGCGGAAGACCCAGCCAATCGCTGGGACCACACGAGGCAACTATCTAAACCAAAGGAGAATGGAACATGAAACAAGGACGCGCAAGCATCTCAGGCCGTCACGACGGCAAGGTCGAGCCCAACCCCAAGTTCGTAAACCCAGGCGCCGTGTCCTACCTCGGCGAGAAGGTTGGCAACCACTCCACCGACACTGGAGACTTCACTTTCAAAGCCACCCCGTGGTCAGGTGGCCGCGGATACTCAGCCCCTTCGATCGGCCAAAAACGCCATAAGACCGGCTCACAAGGAGAGTACTGATGAAGTTTGATCTAAATGAAATCTCTGCCCTGCTTCACATTCACGAAAAGGCCGGTGGGCACCCCAAGCTGAAGCCCATCGCGGATGCGGCAATGAAGCATCTTGAGACTATGGCTGAGGAGACTTCGAAGCCAGTAGAGTCTGAACCCTCTAAGGAAGTGGAACAGGAAGATGATGGCAAGGAAAATCCTGCTGCAACTATTGAAAGGAAACTCTAATGTCCCGTCCTATTCTTGGAGGCTTCGGCTCCAACTCCCGTCAGCCTCAGGCACCCGTAGCCGATGACGGCGGTATCTTTCCTGATGATGTCAAAGACGTGATGAACTACTCCCCGCCGCAAGGCCCAAAGAATATAATGGACCCAAAGTCCCCGGGTCTCCACGGTAAGAACCATGGTATTGGCAATGGCTGTGAATACGATGGGGCCAAGTCTGGTTCCCCAGGCATCGGTGGCACAAACCACGGCTGCTGTGGATCGCAAGGAAAATATTAAATGACCGCACAGGTCGACATGGCAAATCGTGCCCTTCAGACTTGGGGGTCGCGAACCACTATCACAGCCGCGCAACTGGTGGCTAGCTCCAACAATGAAGCCATCCAGTTCAACATCATCTACGTCCCATTCCGGCGCCGTCTGCTCCGGATGGCGCCGTGGGCCTGTGCGTTCAACACTGCGAACCTTAACTTCATCACCTCCGTCCCTGGCACGCCGGAGAATACATCTGCGGCAACCCAACTTTGGCAAAAGGGTCAACCAGCCCCGCCTTGGGCTTATGAATACCAATACCCTGTTGACTGCCTCCGCATGTGTTGGGTCACTCCCCAAACCGCCGTGGGCTTTGCTTCTGGCGTCCCCATAACCACAGCCGTAACTGGTGGTTCCCCTTCCTTCTGGCAAGGCCCGCCGGTCAAATACAACATAGCTGTGGATCAATTCTTTGGCGTTCTCTCAGCCGTCGTCGCCACAGGAGGCTCAGGCTATGCCATCGGAGACACTATCACTCTTGCTCAAGCACCCCAAGGAACCGCTCCTGTTGGAGCCCCGGTGGTTCTTACGGTCCTTACAATCGGCGGTGGCGGTTCTGTTGCTACTGTTAGCGTTGTTAATGTCCTCCGGGGAGAGACTCCATCAGTTGGCGGCAGCTACTTCACGATTCAAGCTAATCCTGTTGCACAAGGGTCCTCTTCAGGCACAGGCATCGGTGCGACATTTACTCTCACTCAAGCCACAACTGTGACTGATCAACGAGTAGTGTTGACGAATCAAGAGTTCGCCATCGGCAACTACGTCAAAGACATAATCGACGAGAATGTCTTCGATGATGATTTCCAAGAGGCCCTATCCCTGATCGTTGGGGCACGGCTCTGCATTGCGCTTAGCGGGGACAAGTCTTTGGCGAACTCAAAGATCGCTGAGGCTAACGCCATGATAATCGAAGCCCGTGGCACTGACGCCAACGAGGGCCTTCGTGTCAACGATGTGACACCTGACTGGCTCCGCATTCGTGGAATAGACTTTGTCGAGGACTACAGCGGCCCATACAATACAGGTTTCAACTGGGGTAGCATCTGGCCTGGGTTCACATGAGCGACAATGTAATTCAAACTTCCTTCAACTCGGGCGAATGGTCCCCGTCCCTCTATGCTCAGGTAAATCTGAAGCAGTATCATTCCGGTGCGGCTCTGCTCCGGAACTTCTTCGTCGACACTCGTGGTGGCGCAACCACTCGGCCCGGCACTCGCTACGTTGCAACATGTAAATCCAACGGCATCGTCCGGCCCATTCCTTTCCAAGCCTCATTTACAGTCTCCTATCTTTTAGAGTTCGGTGGCGGCTATGTCCGGTTCTTCAATAACGGCGCACCGATTCTAGAAGCCGCAAAGACAATCACGGCTATAACCCAAGCCAACCCCGGAGTCATAACCTCCACTGCACATGGTTATTCCAATGGAGACTGGATCTTTATCTCCACCGTAGTTGGGATGACTCAACTAAATGGCAACACCTATATCGTAGCAGGTGTAACCGCTAATACCTTCACTCTCACCGACCTCTTTGGCAACGCTGTAAACACTACCACCTTTGGCGCTTATACCTCCGGCGGCACTGCACAACGAGTCTATACCATCGTCTCTCCCTATCAAGCCTCTGAAGTCTTCGGCATCCGTTACACTCAGAACGTAAATCAACTAATCCTATGCCACCCCAACTACCAACCATACGTTCTAACCCTTATCTCCTCTAACAATTGGACCTTAGTCCCTTTAGCTGTGGGCCCAACCATCGCCACGCCACCTACTCAATCAGTGACTACCACCTTAGGTGTTGGGACCGTCAACTATGCCTATGTCATAACTGCCGTTGACTCCAATGGCCAAGAATCTCCCCCAACACCATTTGCCGTTCTTGCTAATGCAACCGACATACGTACAAATCCCGGCACTAACACAATCGCCTGGACTGCCGTAGTAGGCGCGGCCAGCTACAACGTTTATCGAGCCCAGCCACGCTATACCTCTGCCGTACCGGTCGGGTCGCAATTTGGCTTTATCGGTAATGTCACCGGTACGAATATGATCGACTCCAACATAAACGTGGACTTCTCCCAGGGTCCACCTATTCCTCAAAACCCATTCTTCGGCTCCAGTGTACAATCAATTACTATGACTGGTAATGGTACTTACACTGTCATTCCAACATTAACCCTCACCGCCCCACCAGCTGGCGGCTCTCAAGCTACCGCCTCGGTCGTTGGTTTGCAATTGTTTTTGCTCTCGGTAGGAGCACAAGGCACTCGTTTCATTGTTGGTGAAATCTATCCAGTTTCTGGATCTACATCAACTATTATAATAAACAGTGTCGGTGCTCAAGGTCAGGTACTTTCTGTAGCGATTCAAAACCCCGGATTGTTTACCTCCGGCACGCCACCAGTTACTGCAACTTTTTTGCCTTATAGCGGCTTCGGTGTCGCCGCGTCTATAAATCTTGTTTGGGATGTTGCTGGTTTGCAAATAGTTGCTCCAGGCGCCGGTTATATCGTTGCCCCTTCTGTTACTTTTAGTCCTACTGGTGCAACTGCCACCACTACCCTTGGCGCTGGCAGTTCAGGTAATCCAACCGTTCCCGCCCTTGCAAATCAACGCCTTGTCCTTGCTGGGCCTGTTGGTTCTCCTGGTCAACTAAATGCTTCCCAACCCGGTAACTACTTCAACTTCAACATCAGCGAGCCGATCCAGCCTGATGATGCAATTCAACAGACCTTAGTTGCGGGGCAATTGAACACGATTCAAGCCATGATCCCTATGCCTGCAGGCTTAATAGTCTTTGGTGATAAGCTTGCTTGGCTAGTCAATGGAGGCAGCGCTGGGTCACCCTTTAGCGCCACCAGTCTTGTAGCCAACCCTCAAGCCTATAATGGCTCCTCTATACTACCACCAATCGTAGCCACATCCGATATCCTATACGTTCAGGCTAAGGGATCCGTAGTCCGCAACCTCGTCTACAACTTCTACACCAACGTTTACACCGGTACCGATATCTCCATTCTCTCAAACCATCTCTTTTATAGTCTCATCCTAACTCAATGGGCATGGGCCGAGGAACCCTTCAAGCTTGCTTGGGCTACACGTAATGACGGTCAACTTCTCTGCCTTACCTTCTTAAAGGATCTGGAAATCGTTGCTTGGACACACTCTGATACACAGGGTGCGTTCATTGGTGTGGCATCAATCACAGAGGCCTCTACAATTGGTAACGTCGATGCAGTTTATCATGTAGTCCAAAGGCAAATTCAAGGTGTAACCGTAAACTACATCGAGCGGTTTGTTGAACTAACCTACCCTGGGGATTATAAATCCTCTTGGCAAGTGGATGCTGGGATTGGCTACAACTCCACCCCAGCTGTAACCTTCTCTGGTGCTCAACACTTAGGAGGTCAAGTTGTTACTGGTCTCGCCGATGGAGTCGTCATCAACTTCACCATGCCCACTTCTGGCACCTTTGTCTTTGGTGGTGGTGGGACCGCGGGCCTTACCGCTATCGCTTCGGCCTCAATCGTCACCGTAGGCCTTTCCTTCCTGCCCCAACTCGGCACCCTTCCCCTCGATCTTGGTGAACCCACGGTCCAAGGCAAACGCAAAAAGGTCTCGGCCGTAACCGTCCGTGTCCGCAACGCCCTTGGCCTAACCGCTGGGCGGACCCTGGTCACAGGCGTACCGATGCAGGACCTTGTGCTTGGCAACGTTGGGACGATGTCCAATCAAATCGTAACAGGGCTGGTAACCGGTGACGCCCGCGTCATAGTCGATCCGCAATGGGACGTCTTTGGTCAATATTACATCCAACAACCCAACCCCTACCCAGCCTCCATCCTCGGGGTGATCCCAGAAATCGAAGTTGGGGATGCGAATAAATGACCACCATTATAAAAAAGCTAGATGAGTCACTATCAGAAATGATCTTCCAAGACTGCGGTCCTATCCTATCCCAACGCGAGAATGAAATGCTCGACTACTGTCAGCGTCTTGGCGAGGTCTATATTGGCTACGTCGACGGCGACCTCGTCTGCTGTTGGGGACTGATCCCGCCATCATTCCTTTCCAATCAAGCCTACATCTGGATGTGGGCCTCCGGCTCCGTGCCGCATCAGTTCCTTTTCGTCCGCCATTCACAACGGCAAGTGAAGAAGTTCCTTGAGCGCTACGATTCTATCGTAGGTCAATGCAAGCTAAACGCCCACTCCGCACAGCGATGGCTGAAGTGGCTTGGGGCAGAGTTTGGTGATCCTCGCGATGGCACTCGGCCTTTCGTTATCAATAGGAGCACCTGATGGATCCTATCTCTGCCATTGCTATTGGCAGTATGGCTGCAACCGCAGGTGGTGCTGTCATCAGCGGTATTGGCGCCGAAAAGACAGGCCAAGCCAACGCAGCTGCGTACCGTTACAAAGCAGGCGTGGCTCTTCTAAACAAACAGATCAACGAACAGAACGCTGCATGGGCTACACAAGCTGGAGGGGCCAAGGCTGAGGTCGAAGGCCTTAAGTCTCGCGAAGCTATCGCCTCAACTAAGGTGATCCAATCCGGCTCTGGCTTTGACGTTAACTCCGGCTCGAACGAAAGGGTCCGCGAAACCCAAACCGATGTGGCTCAGTACGACCAAAACGTCATTCGTTGGGACGCTGCAAAGACTGCTTGGGGGTATGAAACTAAAGCCACTACGGACGTGGCTGAGGCCAACCTAAATCAAATGGCCGCGTCGCAGGCTGAAGAAGCCGGAACCTTAGGAATGTTTGGTTCCTTCATCTCCGGAGCCGGGAACGTTGCAGGGAAATGGATGCAGGGTAAGTCAACGGGAGCATTTGGCTAATGGCACTGCAAGTACCGGGACTAGTCCCTGATCAAACTCCCTCAATGGGCGGCGCTCCTGAAGTTAACTTGGCTGTGCCGGTTGACGCCTTTGGTGGCGCTGTTGGCCACGCCCTCTCTGGCCTAGGCCACGACATCGAAGGCGCCAGCGACAAGATCTGGCATCAAGCAATGAACAACCAGAACCTCCAGAATGAAACGGAGGCCAAGTCTGCCGACGCCGATTACATGATGAAGGCAGGAATGCTGCACGCAAAGTTCAACGCAAAGGAGGGGAATCAAGCATCGACTGAAGCCCTTGAGGCTCATATCAAAGAACTGCAAGATCTCCGTGTAGCTACACGAGGGAGCCTTTCGAACCCTATGGCCCAGAAGATGTTTGACGGCTCTTCTCTTTCCTTCATGGGCCGGACTATCTTCAATGCCGCAGGCCACGCAGCGCAGCAGACTAAGGTTGCTGCAAACAACGCCTCCACTGCACGTGTTGCGGCTACGCAGGATGCAATCTCCGCTTCACCTACCGACGAAGTCACCTTTCAGCGCGGCAAGCGGGCTATTGAAAGTGAGGTCGAAGCTCAAGGTCGGAACTCTGGCTGGTCCGAAGATCAAACCTCTGAAACCTCGAAACAGAAGGTCTCCGAAACCTTAGCGAAGCGTACTGCCTCCCTTGCTCGTACTGATGCTATTGGCGCGCAGAAGATGTATGAGCAGTCATCTAAAGCTGGCGCGCTCTTACCGATGGATGCCCTAAAGGTCCAAGCCACCATCCAGACTCAATACCGTCAACAAGGTTCTCGGATCATTGCGGATCAAGTCCTCGCTAACGTTCGTGAAGGCAACGACGACGGAGACAAATCCCTATCCGACTACATCTCTGAAGGTATGGCTAAGGTCAAAGAAGGGGACCTAGACAAAAACGATCCTCTCTTCGGGGACTTTGTCCGTGAACGTATCACAGCCGATTACAACAGGCACAAATCCGTTATCCGTGATGGTCAACAGAACGCGGAGCAGACCGTCGCCTCAGCTATGATGACCGGAAATAAAGAAGGCATCCTTCCCAAATCCGTGGACGAACTGCGCCTTATAGATCCAAAGGTCGGCGATGCTTGGGATGTAATGAAGCCCACCCTTCAGCGAAAATACATGGCCGCGCTTGCTAAGAACGCTCAAGGTGAACGCGTAGCTTGGACAGATGATTCCCTCCGTTCCTACCAGCAGATGAAAGGACAAGCTCATGACGATCCCATTGCATTCCTATCTCGCGACGTTATTAGCGAAGCAATCCCTACTTCGGGAAAGCGAGAGCTTATCAATCTTCAACAACGCTTACGGTCCCAGTCTGAAAGCGATCCTCGTGTTGCAAGGGCTATATCAATCCTCACACCCGATCTCCGTGCGGCGGGGATTGATCGAGCATCTGATAAAGAAGGATACTACCAATTCGTTGGCGGCCTCCAGGATCAACTCGATCAGTTCCAAAAGGATAACAAGAAAGTACCAAAAGCTGAAGAGGTCAGAAAGATCGGCGCCCAGCTGATGCAAGAACAAGCGACTGGTCGCCGCGGTTGGCTCTACTTCACCGACGAAACCACTCCAACATACCAGCTACCCGTTCCAGACGAAGAGATGACTCGGCTCCGCAATGACCCGGACTGGGCCGCACAAGGCGTGAAGCCCACTGACAAAATGCTCGAACGGGTCTATCGGGCCCAGAAGTTCAGAGAGCTTTATGGTGGCTCTGCCAAGTCCGATAAAGGCAAACCTGGGGTATCATTCCCACCTAACGCACCGAAGTCAGAATGAGTGAAGTCAGAGATTATCTCGAAGCCTCTGGGGCTATGGCGAAGACCGCTAATGTAGCGTCGCTTGATGATGACCCGGAGCAGGCGGCACGATCGCTTGAGTTAGAGGAGGCTTCGGGAGTTCCGGCCACAGCCATCTTTGGAGATGTTGACACTTTCGAGCGACAGCACAAAGCAGCGATGGGTTCAGCCATCATTGCGGATAACGCTCACATAGCAGAATATCTTAACTCACATCCGATGGCGCCGCGGCTGTCTCATGATGACCTAGGTCAACTCGATACAGCTTCGCAGGCTATCTCTAATATGGGTGTGGAGAGCCGTCTCCAGAAATGGCTCCAGGATGACTCCATTTCCCAATCCTTTATGAAAGGCTTTGGCGATCAGCCGATCGACACTCAACGGTTCTATCAAGGCTTTGTGTCCAAGCACGACATCGACTGGGCCTTGCACACCACCCGACTCCAAGCCGCTACCGCTGGGGCTGCTTCACAGGTACTTGGCCTGGGTGAGATCGGCATGGAGGGCCTGTCTCGTGTAACCGCAGGCCTACTCCATATGGGCTTTGATGGAATGTCGGCCATCTTCGGGGAAAGCGCTGCCCGGGATCTTACAGCTATAGCTGAATTAGCCATGATGCGTGGGGACATCGGTGTCAAAGCTGGAGGAGGTGGCGCTGAAGGGCCCATGCGTGTTGGTCAGGCTGTTACTAAAGTGTTCAGAGATCTCCACAGTGCCCTTAAGATCTCCGATCATTACATCGAAGCCGGAGTGGAACCCCCTCCTGGAGTCCACCCACTTATCGATACCGCCAAAATAGAACAGGCCAAGCAAGATGGAAAAGCCCTCAAGGATGCCCTTTCTGAAAGCGCCAAGTCTGCGACTCGTGATCGATCGCCCGATTACTACGTCAACTTCGTCCGCCAGCATGTGGGCGAAAGGGAGACCGATCCCCTCCAACTGGTCCGTGGCTCTGGTGGCTTTGAGCCTCAATTCTCCCTTGGGGATCGCAAGGTCACCCTTCAGCGGCAGGTGGCTCACGACGAGCCAACACAGAAAAGCATGACCTTAGTAGGCATGCATGACTTCGACCTTCTCGACGAGACCGGGAAGAAGATTGGTGTCCTAAACCTCTCCGAGCAGAAAGGCGGGAAGCAGATCTACGTGGAGATGATCCAAGCCGGTGGCACCCCGAAGATGTACGATCCGAACTTCCTCGGTCCGGCCGTCATCCGTGATCTTGGTCGACAAATCAAAGCAGAGTTTCCAAGGGCCTTTGGGCCTGATGGACTTGGCATAACTGGCCATCGTGTAACTGGTGCACGAGAGAAGGCCGGGACTTGGGAAGCCAAGTCGGCGATGCCTGTCATCAAGTTCTCACAAGAGGCTGAAGGCTGGGGGTATGTGGATGCTGGACCCACTCTACGCGATCTCTTTCAGGAAGCCGGCGGCAGTACTGTCGAATCTTCACATTATGAACTTCACTACAACCCAGAGCTTGAGCCGCACAAGGCTGCACTCGATGTGGCTATCCGCGATGAGCTTGGCCGTATCGTTCCAAAGCAGGCCCAGGTCTTTACTCCAAGTCAGATTAGTCTCCCTGGAGGTGGCGCCGGTCGTATTGGAGGATTTGCACAACAGTTCAAAGATCAGAATCCTTGGATCGTTGTGGCTTTGGACAATCCGAATGCTATGGGTGTGGCTAGACATGAGAGTGTGCATTACCTGCGTCAGCAAGGCTTCTTTCGTTCTGGTGAGTGGGAGACCCTTGAACGAGCTTCGCGACAAAACGATTGGCAGACTCTTCATAACATCGGAGGACGGTACAAGGAATTCTCTGAAGAAGCTAAGATGGAGGAGTCTATCGCTGAGGCCTACCGTACTTGGAGAGATGCTAAAGATAAGAACATGACCCCGCCCGGGATCGCGAGGATCTTCCAAAGGCTTCAAGAGTTCTTCGATGCCCTTCGCGCACGTGTGAAGGAGATCACAGGGAAGGATCTCTCCTGGGATGAGATCTTCCAGAAGGTTGACACCGGAGAGGTCGGTGGCAGGGAGGGCAAAGCACCGCTAAAGGAAGGTGCGTTCCGGCCCCAAGCCTCTAAAGAGCCCACTCAATTCCGTCGAGCAGCTAATGATAATGTTGAAGGGTTTAATGAAGAGCTAGAAGATGCCCGTATGGCTACATCCTCAGCTGAACGGATAAAGGAAGGTATAGCAAAACTAACTGACGTGGAGAACGATGCACGTAATGCGAAGATATTGAAGGATATTCAAGACGTTATAGATAAGGAGCCTGATGGCTTTGAGCCTCAAGCCTCTCAGGAGCCCAGCGAAGGGATCTTCGAAAAGGCCAAAGCCATGGGGGTGACCCAGGCCCATATGGATCGGATGCTCAATCTCATAGCGAAGCGCAATGCCGAAGACCTCACGAAGGCTACCACCCGTGCGGAGAAGCAGCAGAAGCGTTCTCAAACCGCGGAGTGGAAACAGCGCCGGACTGATCTTCGGGATGAAGTCCGTGAGCAACTGGCTTCGCGCCCCGATCTCGCTACTGACGAGTTGTTCGCCAAAGGCGGGATCAAGCTTCACCCTGACTTCCTCTCAGAGGAACAAAAGGCCTCCCTCCCCAAAGACTATGTCCAAAAGAAAGATGGAGTTAACCCAGATGACCTCGCCCCCTATTTTGGTTACACGTCAGGTGACGCCCTGGTTGAAAGGTTGGGAATGCTCACGTTCGATCGAAAGTCAGCCGGCATGTCCCAACGGGATTACTTTAATCGGCTTGTGGACGTTGAAACAGATCGACGACTCAACGCGGAGTTTGGGGATCTTGGACAGAGCATAATGGATGCGGCAAAGGACCAAGCCCTCTCTGAGACCCAACTTGATTTGATCCATGAAGAGACCCTCGCTTATGCCCTCGCGTCTGGGCAAGAACCGAAGTTCACCAAGGAACAAGTCCGGGAGATGGTGAAGGGTCAGTTCGATCTCACCCCTGTAGGGCAGATCTCCTCTGACCGTATCATCCAAACCGCAGGGAAGCATGGGCGTAAGATCGAAGAGGCCGGGTCAAAGGGAAACTGGGCTGAGGCCTACCGCATCTCCCAACAACGGGAGTTTGCTATCATCGCCGCGAAGATGGCACGAGAGTATGAGCGCCAGCAGGCCCAACTCGACCGTACCGCCAAGACCTTCCGCAACAGGGAGGTTGGGAGTGTCGAACAGGAATACACAAATTGGGTGCACGATCTCTTAGGCCGTGCAGGGTTTGGTAAAGTCAAGTTCCTTCAAGGAGATCTTGTGGAACGTATCGGCCTTCAGCCCCAGGACAATCTAAAGGACTTCGTCGCAGCCAAGGAGGCTGAATGGATGGGGAACCGGACCCTTCCGATCGCCGATACCTTCACTGATCCCAGCTTCCAAACTAAGCTTAAGGACCTTCCCTACGCCGATTTCAAAGAGTTCAAGAACGCCATCGACCTTCTTGTAAAGGCCGGCCGGGACGAGAAGAAGATCTATAGCGAAGGTGGCGCCGCCGACCGAGCCCAAACCATCGCCGAGATGCGAACTAAGCTAAAGACCTTCCCTCAACAATTGCTTCCTGATGAGCGGAACTGGCTTCAGGAAAAGGCGCAGCAGCCGAAGAAGTTCGTTGCCGGTCTGACTGCCATTCCAACCCTACTTCGGCGTTGGGAACGCTACGACCCGCGAGGGATATTCAGCCGGTACATCACCTATCCAATGCGTGAAGCAGACAACACTCATAGTAGCCTTCAACGGGAAGTATCCAAGTCCCTAAAGGAAGTAGGCCCAATAAAGGACTCCGAGAAACTAGTCGACTCCCCCTTCAACGACCCCAAGACTCGAACCGAAGAGAACCCAGACGGCACTCCATGGAACGGCTTCATGCGAAAGCACGTGCTTGGGATCCTTGCTCATGCCGGTAACGCCAGCAACTGGCGGGTGCTGGCGCAGGGCTATGGGGCGGATCCCATAGCGTTGATGAAATGGCTAGAGGCACATACCACCAAAGAGGATTGGGCCCAGGCGCAGAAGCGTGGAGACCTAATCTTCAAACAATTGATCAAGAAATCCGACGGGGTCTACGAGCGAACCGAAGGGGTACCGGTGGAGAAGATTCCCCTTGAGCCAATCACCAATGTCCATGGAACCTTTGAAGGATGGTACCATCCACTCGATGCCGATCCGATCCGGAAGGAAGTTTGGACCAAGTACGAAAATGGCCAGTGGTCCCGCAACACAGTAGGCAGACGAGATAGTGTCTTGGATAAATACGGCAAGTCCTACGCCACCACTGCCAACGGCTACACCAAGAAACGCTCAGGCGCGGTGTACCCCTTAGACCTCGACATCACCGCGATGAACGGCACGATCAACCAGATGATCCAAGATATCGCCTATCGGGAGCCCCTACTAGAGATCCAAAAGATCTTCAAGAACGAAGCCTTCCGGAATGAAATCGATAACCACTATGGGGTTCACTACAAAGACCTCCTTGACCCGTGGCTCCAGCGCATGGCCGGTCAAGCATCCATCCCAAGCGCTACCTGGAAATGGGCTGGAGAGTGGAGTGAGTACCTGAGGCAAAATGTGATCTCCACATACATTGGAGGTAACATTTACACCGCCCTAAAGCACGGTCCAACTGCGTTGGTGATGTCATCGCGGGTGGTTGGGGCAAGGGAGTTCCTGCCTCAGTTCGGCAAGCAACTAGTTGAGCGCCTAGCCGGGGACCCCTTACGGAAAGCGATGGAATTGGTAGGGGCAGACAACTACGCCGAAGCCGTCAAAGGCCTCTACGCCCAAAGCCCTGAGCTTGGCCTTTCAATGTCCGAGTTTGCAATGAAACATAGCGAAGCCCTCCAGCGTCGTGAGCGCCATTGGCAAGACACAATCGCCGGGGAGACCAAAGAACTGAAAGGTGAAAGCACCCTCCGGGAGAAGATCATCCAGAAGGGCTCTTGGCTTGTGGCTCAATCAGATATGCTCTCAGCTAAGCCCACATGGATAGCGGAGTTCAACAAACGTCAAAGAGAAGGCCTGAGCTTTGGTGAATCCGTGAACCTTGCCGATGACGCAGTCACTCGCGCCCATGGCACAACTGGGCGCGCTGATATACCGGAATTAGTCGCTGGAGGTGGCCCGGCTCATGGTTGGCTCACCTCAGTCTACGGCTTCATGGGCACCCGAATGCAACGCATGATCGAGATCGGGCATCAGCTGAATGATATTCATCAGCTTAGGAAAGAGAAGGAACTCAACGAGGCCTTCAAGCGAGCGCCGAAGCTTCTCGGAGACCTGATGACCTTCGCCGTGTGGCCGATCATTGTGGAAGAGGCCGTGGTAGGGCTTGGTACAGAAGATCGCCGAACAGCGCTTCAGCGATTAGCTAGTGGCCTCACTCTAGGGATGTCTAGTTCTGTGCTTTATCTCAGGGATTTAGTTCATGGTCTTACTGCTGGTCACGAGCCCGGAGTTGGGCTGTTATCCTCCGCAGGACATGACACCGCAACTGCCGTTAAGGACCTACTGAAGGGCAAAGAAGCCTTTAGCAAACAACATGCGGGTAAGACCGTCGGGGATATCCTAACGCTGCTGGGTGAAACTAAAGGCGTCTCCCCGAAGGTCGTTGGCAACGCAGCTCGCTTCGGCATCGACCTTGTGAACAAACAAACCCATCCTCGCTCGGCTTCAGAAGTCTTCCGTGGTGTCACCCGAGGCACCACCAAACTGAGGGTAGAGAAATGATAGAGAACTTCAAAGCTTCGCTAGAGGCCCTTCTTCATAGCGAAGGCGGTAACGATGACGATCCGCAAGACCACGGCGGCCGTACGTCCCGGGGGGTGACTCAACGAGAGTACGACGCTTGGCGGGTGGAGCAGCATTTGGGACATCTGGATGTATGGCAGGCGCCACAGGAGGACATCGAGGCCATCTACCACATGGAGTATTGGAACCCGTGGTGTGACCTGATCCCACTTGGCACCGACTACATGTTCTTCGACATGTG
>WNFA01004303.1_pt1 | contig 23170 bp, 20 predicted proteins | sample 5400481 | NCBI WGS metagenome assembly WNFA01 (sample SAMN13153340, study PRJNA577476) | soil metagenome | isolation source: 120 cm saprolite under Douglas fir tree site 2 hole 1 replicate 2 | place: USA:California | collected 2015-04-18 | reverse complement strand
AACCGGTAGCGCAGCCGTAGGAACTCGCGGCAAATTCCCTCGACGCGCGGGCCGAAGCTCCAGGGCTCGTGGCGCTCAGTACCGGTCACCGAGTGGCCGCGGCAGAAGGGTGCCAGGGCACCAAACTGCATCCAGCGGGCGAACAGCTCGCCGCTTGCATTGCCGAAGAAGCCGCCAATGTCAGTGCCGACGAAGGGCTGACCCGACAGGCCCATGTTCATGAGTTGCGGCATCGCCATCTCCAGATGCTCCCACCAGGAGTTGTTGTCGCCCATCCAGCAGGCGCTCCAGCGCTGCACGCCAGCGAAGCCCGAGCGCGTAAGCACGAAAGGCCGCTCGTCGCCGAGGTGTCGCCGAAGCCCCTCGTAAGAAGCGCGAGCCATGCCGTAGCCGTAGAGGTTATGTACCTCGGCGTGGGTCGTTCGCTCGCCCTCTGGACCCTGGATGGCGTCGAGATCGATCGTCCCGACCTGGCCGCCGTTCTGGCTGAACGGGCGTTTGAACACCGCTGGCTCGTTCATATCGTTCCAGATGCCGCTGACACCCACATCCACGAGCCTCTTCTGCATGTCACCCCACCACTCACGTACCTCCGGACGCGTGTAATCGGCGAAGACAGCGTCATCAGGCCAGACATAGCCGTGGAACACCGCGCCGTCGGCCCGGTGAATGAACACGTCGCGCTCCATCCCTGCCCGATAGACTCGGTAATCGGGATCGATCTTCACGCCGGGGTCGATGATCGTCACGACGCGAAAGCCATCGCGGCGCAGGTTATCGATCAGCGCCTGCGGATCAGGGAAGCCCTGCGGGTTCCAGGTAAAGACGCGATACCCGTCCATATAGTCGATGTCCAGGTGAATCGCGTCGCAGGGGATGTCGCGAGTGCGAAACTCGGCCGCCAGCTCGCGCACCACCGAATCCGTCATGTAGCTCCAACGGCTCTGATGGTAGCCAAGTGCCCAGCGTGGTGGCAGCGGCATAGTACCCAGCAGCATGCCGAGTCCCTCGCTCACCTGCTCCGGTGTCGGCCCATAGACCACGTAGTAGTCGAGCTCGCCGCCCTCGGCCTCCATCAGCCAGGTACCGGGCCACCTCGCCCCAATGTCGAAGTGACTGCGCCAGGTGTTATTGAACAAGACACCATAGGCCAAACCGGGCCGTAGCGCTAGAAAGACTGGGATGGCGAGGTAGAGTGGATCGGTGCCGGGACCGTGGCCATGGGCCGGATCTGTCGTCCAGTTGATCAGTTTGCGCCCACGCTTGTCGAGTTGCCCGGTGCGCTCACCGAAGCCGAAGAAGTGCTCGCCTGCCTCGATGCTCTTGGTACAGGCGACTCTGCATGGCCCCGATGCGTTCTGGTCCCACTGCATGCCCGCCTCGTCGGCGCAGAACGGCTGCCCCTGCTCATCGAGGAAGGAGAGGCTTCCCCGGTCGCGCTCGAGCCGCACCGTGAGCGAGGCCGTTCGCAGCACGAGCACCTGGCCCAACTCCTCGATCTCGAACGATGCCCCCGGGAACTCATTATCCGCCCGTGCGACCGCCCAGGAGCGGTGTGCAGCGAAGGTCCCACCCGGTGCCAGCCGCACCCGGATCAAACGATCTGTCAGGACCGTGATCGCAACGCACGGGCCTCCGTAGTCTAGGATGAGTGTATGCCCTTCGCGAGTGTAGGAGCGCAGAGCTCCCAGGGTGATGAAGGATTCGGTCATGTGCGATGAGCCTCCTTGCTGATTGTAGTGCTCATGCCCGACAGTATACAACTCTAGATCCAAAGTGACAAGGCGGCTCCTTCCGCGAGATAAAAAGCCGAGATCTCCTCTTACATGTTTGTGAGAGGAGATCTCGGCTTTTTGGACAACTTCTCGCAATAAAGTATTATCCCTCCGGGTGATATCCAAACCAATCGAAATCAGCAGGTGCGCTATTGGCTCTTCCATTCCCGTTCGCGTACATCCCCAAGTAAACACCCGTGAAGCTTCCTGTGGTATCGCGGTCTCGCTCGTGATGACTCTTCTGGCCTGTGTCATGTTGAAAAAGGCAGCCTGCGAAAGGGATGGAGAGCAGATCGAGCCTTGACGATTCCTCTCACAATGGTGACAAGAAAAGCAAAACGATGCAGTAGATAGCCGCAGCCAAAAGCAGGAGGCAGTAGCTTCCCGCGAGAATACGTGAAACCTGGAACGTTCCTGCCATATAACGTGGTCGGAAACTACGAAGGGATGTACGCAGTCCCACCATGAAAATGCCCACAAGCAACAAAAAGTCCAATATTTTGATGCCAATTGCGCCATTAAAGAGAGCAAAGGTTATTCCAATGGGAGCAAAAGCCAGAATACCACCTAACACATCAGCAGCTGCAATACCCATAAACAGTCCTTCATCAAACCTGAATCTCAACAGTCGCGGGGTCATGATAAGAACTATTACTAATCCACCAATATAACCGACAAGTCCAATGAGCGTCCATACAACCGGCTGCATTTCTATTTAACCCCATTCAAATTCACTGCAACTATTAAAAAGCAAAAGTTGACCATGCATATCCAATCTTGTACATGTACAGGCCTGATACAAATGCTCCCCAGCCTGTGAAACAGCTTAACTCGGTGTAATATACGGATTACCCTGCTGTAAGTTACACATGGACTCGTTAAATCGTTAAACCTAACACTTGACAATATTGCTTGTAACACGATCTTGCCCAAGCGATTAGTGATATCGGATGGGGCGAAAGAGAACATTCGAGGGATTAGATATGGCCGAGTTAGTCTGGAAAGGTAAACATACTAAACAGCAATGCAGTTCCGAACAGCACCTGTATATTTACGAGAGCTTCAATAGCCCACCTGCAAATAACCAGCCCGATTCATTTCCCTCTCCTACTCAAACATGGCACAATCGTCTAATTTTGGGAGACAAAAGCTCTGTTCTCGCAGCGCTACTCTCCGAATTTGCCGGACAAGTCAACCTCATATATATTGACCCACCTTTCATGACAGGTCGCGACTTTAAAAGTGGGTCTCAATTGGCATATAGCGATAAATGGGATAATGATCTTGACGCCTATCTCCAATGGCTATATGAAACCTTTGTCTTGTTACGATTACTCCTCGCAGTCGATGGCAGCATCTATGTGCACCTGGATTGGCGCGTCACCCATTATGCCAGGCTTCTACTGGATGAGATTTTTGGCTTTACCTCCAATGCAGATGGCCCAGGCTTTAAAAACGAGATTATCTGGCACTATCAATCTGGAGGGCGCTCGCTCAAGCACTATGCACGTAAACATGATACTATCCTCCTCTATAGCAAATCAGCCAGGTATTGTTTTCATGCAGAAAGGATCGGAGAGCGGCGCGGTGCACAAAAACGTAACCATATGAAAAAATGGGTAGATACTAATGGGCATATCCACTGGACAATTCGTTCAGCCGGGCGCATATATACCTATGACGAAGATACGCTCATGACTCCTTCTGATGTTTGGAGTGATATCAGCCACTTACATCAGAAAGACCCCGAGCGCAATGGCTATGCAACACAGAAACCTGCAGCGCTGCTTGAACGCATTATCCTTGCGTCATCTGAACAGAACGATCTTGTGCTTGATTGTTTTTGTGGCAGCGGCGTGACTCCAACGATGGCTGAACGACTTGGCCGGCGATGGATTGCATGCGACCAGAGCGAACTTGCACTTAAGATGACCCATGAGCGATTGCTAGCACAAGACCTCGTTCACCCATTTGTCTTACAGCGTGTTGCAGAAGTGGCTAGTGAACATGCCGCTTCAGGTACGTATGGTATAATCGAGCAAACGAGTAACCATAAAGATCAATAAATAGAAATAATAGACCAACCATGTTAGAGCTTCTAGAACAGCTATTTCGCCAGGTACGTGGTTATATGCAATCTGGGCGCTTTGACCGCAACCTGGTACATTCCCAATCAGCCGACCACACAACCATGCAATTTGATCGTGAAGCAGAGGAAATCATTATTAGTGGGCTGATCGAAAGTGGCCATGGCTTCGAGATCATTACGGAGGAGCGTCCTGCATTTTCGACATCCTCGGCCCCACCTTACAGGATCATAGTTGATCCTGTAGATGGTTCAACAAACGTTTCTCGTGGGATCATGACAGCAGGAGTATCATTGGCAGTCTTACTCATAGATGCGCCGATCACTCCTGAATCTGTGCAATGGGCTTTGGTCGGTGAACTCTTCAGCGGTACCGTTTATCAAGCACAACACGGATTGGGAGCATTTTGTAATGGGCGCCGCTGCCAGGTCAGCGAAACCAAAAACCTTGAACACTGCCTGGCTGGCGTGAACTTCGACGGTCGCGATAGGGAAGCTCTGCACAAGTTACTTATTGAACGTCCCAGCCTGGGCAATGTAAGACGCTCTGGAAGTTCTGCCATAGATGCAGTATATGTTGCTAATGGAGCTTATGATGCTTATATCGATATCGGCGATGTGATTACCGCTGAGTCATTCCTCGCCTCATTAACTATCATACTAGAAGCAGGGGGAGTTATCAGTGACCAGCATGGCAAATCCTTACGCCCTACCATAAACCTGACCGAGGGATACTCGCTTGTCGCTGCTGGTACCAGGGAGCTCCATAAGGAGATACTCGCAAGGATTAAGAGCTAGTAGCACATATGAACTGGTTCACAGCATCCTATGACATGATGTGGTATGATTTGGTATATAGATAACTTATAATTTATTCTTAGATACCTATTTGTTTGAAGGAAGTTTTATGAAAACAATTGCGCAAAGTAAATTGAGAAAAATTCATGCCAAAGGACATATACCTGCACTTTTCTTGAGCGTAGTAATGCTAAGCCTGGTTCTATTAAGCGCATGTAACACGGACTCAGGAAACATGGCCTCTAGTACCTCCACTGTCGTGCCGGCCCCGGTCATTGACTCTACCTTGAAAAACCAGGGTGATATGCAATTGCACACTTTTCAGCAGTGGATTGCGTTAATGCTGCAATACAACAGAAATACTACCACCTTTCAGCAGCAGTATAACGCCGACCAGCAAGCACTGAACAATGCCACGACGGAGGATGCTTATAAATCTGCCCTGGCAAAGCTAAATGCTCACGAGGAGGCGATTAAAGTTCCGGCAATGAAGACTGAGAGTCAGAGCATCCAGCATCAATTGCAGCAGGAGGTTGTGAGCTGGAGTCAGACGCACCAGTATCATGATGATTATAACAATACTAACTATCCGCTTGGCTTTGAGTACGGACCAAACGGCATTGGCGATTTGGTACAACAAGAGTTAAATACCGCGCAGACCCTTGCTGATTATCAACAGTCCATCGAAGATCTGAACATGTACTTGACCAACCTCCAGGCAATGATGACCAATGCGGCTGATAATACGCCCTATAACAACGTTCACCAGACCGATCTTCAACTGATGCAACACTATGGATTTATGAATAAAAAGGTGGTTGTCGTCTCGTTGCATGAGCAAGCTATGCGTATCTATCAGGATGGCAAACTGGTTAATGCATTTTTAGTTACCACAGGCCGTCCCGATAGGCCAAGTCTTCCAGGAACATGGTGGGTGGAAGGGAAAAAATCACCAACAGTTTTCAAGGCAAATGTTCCACCGACATCACCTTACTGGTATCCTGATACGCCTATCAATTATGCGATGCAGTATCACAGCGACGGGTACTTTCTACATGACAGCTGGTGGCGTGCGAACTATGGACCTGGCACGAACTTTCCACACCAGGATGCAAGTGGGGACCCGTTCTCTGCCCAGGGTTCTCACGGCTGTGTGAATCTTGCTAAAGATAATGCTGCCTGGCTATATAACTTCGTCCAACTCTATACGAGAGTGCTTATCTACTAATTAAAAGAAGACGATAAGCCCGCTTTCCTAAGAAGGCGGGCTTATCGTCTTCTTTACTATTTGCTTTCTAGCGTGGTATCAATTCCACAGTGAAACCATCCCACACAGCTAGAAATTCCCCACGGGTCATAAATTTGCGGTTCGCAGGAGCCGAATCGACTAGATAGACATAATTGCTATCTCCGCCGCTCACTACAAGGATGTGCCCAGGAATGCCCACAATCACAGGAAAACCCTTGTTCGCAACATCAAGTAAAGCCTGCAAAGTACGAGGAGGATTAGGAACCGCCTTAAAACCAAAGTAATTTGCGGCCTCAGCTATGCTATTTTCACCACCTGTCAGCCCACTATATACGTTCCATACTCCTAAATTTGCTTCTACCTGCAAAATATCCGCAGCGATGAAATGACGACCGTAAGCATTCATCACTTCCTCCATGGCGATGCCCGAACACGAGGCATAGGACCAGACGCGCCATTGGTAATCCGAATAATATTGTCCACGATCGGCAGAATCAACGCGTATTATGCGGCTACTGGCGGTACCACCTAGCGGCAGGGAAGATGTTGAGAGGTCATAAGCGGAAGTGTGCTGTTTGATATTGAGCAGTGCAAATTCCTGTTTTATACCCTGCATCGCCCCATCCGCAAGGCCGCTCTGTAAAAATAATGTGAGTGATAACATGAGTAGTAGGCCAACGGAGACAAGCGTACGTCGACGCCTATACCAGGAGGCGGGTAAGGAAAATACGAACGGGGATCTAGTCTTCTTTACTCCAATAACTGTCCCATCCTGGAGCTGTAAAATTGCCGTTACCTGGAGGTCAGAAGGCTGAGAACACTCCTGTGCTTGTTCGGCCAGCGATCGTAAATGACGCCGACGCTCACGCGATGCGCCAACGAGGAAACTTGCTACAAGCAGGAGCATCACAATGAATACTAGTGCCGTAATTACGGCAGACAGCATACGTTACCCTCACTATTCCATCATGTGCACAATGGAAGCTTTTGCTGTTCAGTATAACGAAAGGTCACGGACAACACACGAAATAATCCCTAAAACAGCCCAATAGGGCTATGTTGGTTAAGGTTACTTAACCAACATAGCCGAATTCAACCTTGCTATTTCAAAAAAGAGAACTCTAAAACAGTGCGGATTATGAAACGTGTGCTTACAAGAGGAAAAATGTACTACCTGGAGAGGAGTCAACTAGATGCACGAACCTACTATCAGGCGATACGCATATCGTATACCTCAACATCTTTGCCCATCTGCCGTCGATAGATATGCACGCGGGTTACATCATAACTAAGGGGAAGTACAAGATACTCAACCTCGTCCCCCTCGCTAGTCGGTCGCACACTTAGTGATCCATGCTTATGCAGTTGGAAGACCTGGCGTTCACGCGCATCAATGACACCTAACCAGTGATAATTATGATAAATACGCCAGGAAATCTCTGTCTTATTCTCTATGATCAATGCTTCGTCGTCACCTCCCAACGCATACTTTACACGCCTTTGCAAGCGCGTGAACCAACCACCGGACCGTTGTGGCTTCGTTTCGAGGGGTGGAACGTCCGGTTGCTCCACCTCGGGTGCATACTTTATGGACATATATTCACTCAGGCCCTTTCTTCCTCAATACAAGTTCATCTCACCAACGTTAAACGGTCATTTTCAATTGGTACCTGCATTCCACAAACTCGCTTTATGCGCTCTGCCAGCGAAGGCTCTCCCCACCTCCCTCTATACCGCGAACGACTACGATTCGCAAGCGCGTGTAGACCCTGACAGGTACGGCTTCGCCCTAACCATTGTACTACCAGGGCATCCGCCTGGAAGGTATATCTACGCGTCCATTGATACAGAAGCCAGGCTACTACTCCACATAGAGTTGCGGCTATAAGAAAACCGGCGATCGAAGATTTATGTGTGCCGAACAAGATCAATGCTATACATGACAACAATACAGTGCTTATAAAAAGCAGTCGCAGAAGTATACTTGCAGGTTTACGAATGTAATGAAGGCGTGCTAATCCAGTTGCTAAAACCACCTCAAGCTCAGACGGCCCTAATGCCTGTGCTGTATCTGGTGGCAAGACAAGCTTAATGGTATATCTCCCTAATGGAGAAACACGCACTACAGGTACCCTTGTACGGGAATTTAATGAGCATTGCAGGATCGGTAGTGGATGCTGCTGGCGAGTTTCGTATACCAACCGTACAAAAGAATCTTGAATATAGGCGGGTGTAGACCTTCTGTGTACACGCCGAAGAATTTGCACCCTTCGCGGGCGATACCGATTGTACCACTGTCGTACACGTTGACGTTTTGACAGTTTTTGGGGCCCAAGATAGGTTCTTAAACCCAGCCATGCAGATTCCGGTAAAGGCTGCTCCCGCAGTTCAGGACCATAATAAGCTGCGAGCCGATTGTCCAGGCTTGCCTGTTCTCCATGTCCCTTTTCAGCGTGACTCCACTCATGCATATGAATTCATCTCCTTTCATCTGCCAAAAATACACGGAGGCGCTCACGCGCACGGTTCAGTCGCGACTTCACGGTGCCAACGGGCCAATTCAACACTTCCGCGATATCGACCTCTGTCAAATCTGCCCCGTAGCGAAGGGCAATCACACGACGCTGATCTGCACTGAGCTGTACCAAAGCCAGTCGTACTTCCTCACGCTGAACAACTTGCTCTTGCAGGTCTTCAGTATTACCAATGCCTGAGCTTGTATAAGGCTCCAACTCAATGATCTCCTCCAGAGAGACAAGACGTTGGTATACCTTGTGCCGCTCCATTTCATCAAGCGCATGACGGTAGAGGATGCGCATCAGCCAGGGGCGAAATGGACTGCCAGGCTGGAAACGAGGCAAAGCACGCCAGGCCAGAAGAAAGGTACCTTGTGTGATATCTTCAGCAAGTGAACGATGATGACTGAGGCGGAGGGCCGTTGCCATTGCGACAGCATGATGTGCTTCCCAGAGCAGGCGAAATGCCTCCTGGTCTCCATGAGCAGCCTTTTGAATCAGTTCATCCTCGCAGGTGGACACGAACAAAGTCTCCTCTCTTCTGTAGATTAACTACGTCAAAAAGAGGTCAAAAGGTTCCCACCTTACAAGGGAATTTTCAGCAAAGATTGTAAGAAATGCACATTTTTAAAACAAACGAGCTTGTTCTGGTTGTGCATCGTCTTGCTCAGATTGCCAGGGGAGCTGGGGAATAGACACAAGCCCTTGCACGCGTTGGTAGAGTTCCAGACAGATGAAAGGTGAATGTACCTCAAAAGGACAGTGACAGAAAACATAGAGTGTGATTCCTTGCTCTATCCACTGTGCCAATTGCTGTGTCCATACATCAAGAAATGGCTCGTTGACTTCCATGCGTGGGTGTCCGATATAACGCAGAAAAGTGAAATCGGTGGTGATAGATACCTGAAGTGGCAGATCAGGTTTCCGCTCACGAGCCTGGAGAACCCGCTTTTCTTCAGTAGAGCCAGTTCGGATTGGCCTTGCATCCATCATAATTCGGGCCACATTGTATTGACTGAGAAGTGTGTTCAAAGTGACTGCATGTGGCTCTTTATAAAATTCAGGATGGCGCACCTCTACTGCAAGGCGTATTTCTGGAGGCCAGAAATCGAGAAAAGCCTGCAGTTGTATGAGTTGCGCCGGTTCGAATGTCGGGGACAACTGTAAAAACATTGGGCCGAGGCGCTTACCCAGCCTACGCATCCGTTCAATAAATAAGAGTGTTTCGGTTTTTTTCGTATCCAAGCCAGGTGAATGACTAATCGCCCGAGAAATCTTCGGGCACAGGCGAAACGTTTCAGGCGTCTCTACACTCCAACGTGCTACCGTTTCGGCGGATGGCAGCGCATAGAACGTTGTATTTCCTTCGACCGTAGTCAAACGCCTGCTATAGAGGCGTAGGAATTCGTTTGCAGGTGTATGCGCAGGAAAAAAGTTCCCTACCCATTCTTTGTAACCCCACATTGGGCAGCCGATGTAGAACACTGTCAAGCTCCTTTCTATCTTATTGTAGCTAGTTACGGGATGAGGCGCAAGGTGGAGTTATAGGGATTGCTTTGAGCACGGAAGGTCGAGCAGGCTCTACCGATCAGTAACAGCACAGCGAACACATGAATGATCCATAAAAAAGAGGAGGGGACCGCTCGCTCCGAGCGGTCCCACTGCATCACTCCTGAATGCTGTAATTGGGCTCTGAACTCTCATCAAGCCAGATGAGTGTCTGCCCATCAGACACCTTCTGCCTGATGCGTATCTCAGCATCCCAGTCTTCAGTTGGGACAGTTTTCACGGCATCAATCAGGTCGCAACGAATATTGTTCTGGAGTCCCTCAAGCGTGGCATGCTCCTCGCCTTCGTCGAGGAAACGCTGCAGAATGTAGTCTCCCAGTCGCATACATTCCTCACTTTCTCACTTTGTAATAAACGGTACGCGTTGCTAACATACTAGCACGTTGGAAGCGACATTGCACTCATATGCCTTCCTGTAATACTCACGTCTTCTTCGCGCCATTCCGTTTCCTAAGTGATTCATTCAAATATGTACCATGCCCCTCCGCATTCCCCCTCCCCTCTACCATAAGCATCACCAAATCTATACTGTACCTACATTAATATGGATTCTAAGATGTGTGAAGTAAGCTTAAACAGAACTTAGTGAGAGTAATATGTTTAAAGAACTCTATACTTCTGGCGAGTATCTAGAGAAAAATCCAACCTGGCACGTTGAAGAATCTCCTTGGAAGGCAAAGCAGATTCTTCGAATGATGAAGCAGAATAGTATTTCGCCTAGAACTATCTGCGAAGTAGGATGTGGGGCTGGCGAGGTTCTGAAGCAATTGCAAGAGAGAATGGATCCTGCATGCTCGTTTTGGGGATATGAGATATCCCCACAAGCATTTGAGCTTTGCAAACCTAGGGCCAATGAAAAGCTACATTTCATGTTGGCAGATATTAGACAAGAGAAGGATACTTATTTCGATCTCATTCTAATCATGGATGTAATTGAGCATTTGGAAGATTATTTCAGCTTTTTGAGAGACATAAGACCGAAAAGTGAATATAAAATAATCCACCTTCCACTAGACCTCTCTGTACAAGCACTCGTGCGCCCCAATTCCTTACTAGGAGTCCGCAGTGCATACGGTCATATTCACTACTTTACCAAGGATGTCGCCCTCCAGATGTTAAAAGATGTTGGCTACGAAGTGCTAGACTATTTCTATGCTCCTCGATCTATCGGCTTGGCTGATAATCTCGCAAAGAAGCTTCTAATACCGCCGCGACTTCTTTTCTATAGCATTCATAAGGATTTGGCAGTTCTCATTTTGGGTGGTTATAGCTTATTGATATTGGCGAAATGAAGGAGAATGAAATAATACCCGCTCCATGGACTGTTTTGACGAGAGATCCGACTAGCAGTATGGAGCGATCACTGCAAATGCCAGATCAATCGCCATTCCCCCCAACAATCCGATACAATATCTAATACGCCCATAGATCAATCGCAGATTACCTGAATTTTGGGATCTTCATACTAAAAATGCATTATCGAAGCTATCAGGAATTGGGAAGAGGAAACGCGCGTCCCTCCATTTGTTCAATGGCATAACGCAGAGAAAGGGGAACTGGATGAGGCCGCCCCGAGTAATAATTAGACCAGACCATGATCGAGCGACCAGTTGCAAAAATCCGTTCATGCTCATTTAGCATACCATAATGACCGTGTGACCCTGCCTGAATACGTGGATTGTGTGGCTCTTCATCCTCTTCTACTTTTACTTCATGCTGATGCTCTTCTTCAGACGGCCATTGTCCCAACCATGACTCAAGTTGATTGAAATAGTGGCTCCTGGCTTCTTCGAAGTAGATAAAGTACACAGTATTGTTCACGTGTGCCAGGGGATCAAGATCGCGAAAGCGAATCTGCACAGGATACCAGCAGGGGTATGTTTCGTTCATGTATCGTTTTTGCCTTTCCTCCATAGGTGTTTACTCAGATAGTATCAGATCAAATACGCTCAGCACAACGTATCTCAGCATCTATACCAAACTTTCATCTCTCACATTGCATTGATCTACGTTCTACAATAGAACGTAGTCTAATATGAAGATTTGAGAAGAAGGCCCGTAATGCATACGATGAAGGATACTGAACCCCCAAACGAACTGACCGACGAAGCCTTACTCAATGCTATAGCCGGTGGCGCAGTATGGGCTATGGAATCTCTGTACGAACGCTACAGTCGCATCCTTTATTCGTTGGCTTACCGCATGGTTGCCGATCACCAGGTTGCCGAAGATCTTTTACAAGATGCATTCCTCTCCGTATGGCGGCGTGCCACCTCTTATTCTCTACAAATGGGCGCAGCTCGTAGCTGGCTCATCTCCATCCTGCATCATCGCACCATTGACTATTTACGCAGGGCACGCCGTCGTTCCACGATACAGGAAGTGCTGTTAGAAGATACAGAACTAGATGAGAGCACGGCCTCTCCAGATGTTTGGGACGAAGCATGGCGATCTGTGAAGAGCTCACATGTTCGAGCAGCGCTCATGAAGATTCCCACAGAACAGCGTTTGGTGATCGAGCTGGCTTATTTTCAAGGATGGACCCATACGGAAATCGCTGAGGGAACGCAAATTCCTCTTGGCACAGTTAAGGCACGTATGCGCCTTGGACTCAGCCACCTCAAGCAAGTACTTATACGGATGGGGATGGACGAAACCTGAAGAACAGAAACTCGATGTAGGCCGTGAACAGGAACCACGAAGCCGAGGCGCTGAAGACAATGCATAGGCAAGGATAAGGTTGCTATGCATCCTCATTCAAATTTGGCTTGCTACAAGCATACCTCAAATCTGACAGCGAATCACTGTTCAAGAGGACAGTTACTAGTACAAAAAAGACCGGAAAACGCAATCTTTATCGCGCCTTCCGGTCTTCGAACAACAGAGGAAACAAGTAATCCTACCCTGTTGTTCCTAAGGACAATGACCCGTGTACTGAGCCACTTAATGTCCCAAAGGACATCCCCCACGTGGCTTTCCCCCTGTAAGCTATAATACTATCTAGTAGTTGTTTTCTGGTTGCAATTACGTTGAGAATGCATGTAGATTTATTAAAAATACGGTGATTCGGTTAAGATATGTGCATCCGACAATTTTCCTTAGAAGGAGGGCATAGCTGATGTTCACAAAAATTACGCAATTCCACTACCAGAGCAAAAGAGGAAGGGAATATATCTGGCTAGGTAGAAGCAGCAACTCCAAACTTGAGTGTTTGCTCGCTGGTACCTTACTTGGTAGTCAGGTGATTCGTATCCGGGCTATACGCGGCACCAAGTTGGATGCATCAACATACCAATTGGCCGATGGTGGACCGGGGACGCTTCCCTATCATTCCTGGATTGTAGCAAAAGCAGATGAACAATGGCCTGATTTTTTGAATGAATTGCAGGCACAGACAACTCTGGAGCCTTACTTGCAAGGGTTCAACTTCGATTCCTCACAGATACGTTTGACACGCCCACTCGCGAGTGAAGAGCGCGTATACGGATTAGGTGAGCGTACGGGTAGTATGAATAAACGTGGACAAGCATTCCCAATATGGAACGTTGATCCACCAATTCACCACACTATCCAGACCGAGACCATGTATACTTCGGTCCCTTTCTACCTCGGCCTGCACATCGATAGTGGAACTGCTTACGGAGTCTTAATCGATCATACAGGTCGTGTTGAGATGGACATTGGTCATACGAACGATGCTGAGATCAACACTACGCTGCAAGGAGATAGCTTAATCGCCTACTTCTTTGCCGGCCCCACACCTGCCGCTGTGCTGCGACAATACGCAGAACTCACCGGACATATGCCAATCCCACCCCGTTGGGCCATCGGCTACCATCAATGTCGCTGGAGCTATTTCTCAGAAGAACAGGTACGCCAGGTTGCCGCTCAACTCCGCGAACGCAATCATCCTTGCGATGCTATTTGGCTCGACATCGATTATATGGATGGCTATCGCAACTTTACCTGGAACACACAGCAGTTTCCTGACCTTGCCCACATGATAGACGATCTTCACATGCAAGGGTTTCGCCTGGTAACCATTATCGATCCCGGCACGAAGGTTGATGAAGACTACATCATCTATAAACAAGGTATGGAGCATGACTACTTCTGCAGTCACAATGACGGAAAACTCTTTAGAGGTAGCGTATGGCCTGGTGAGTGCGTTTTCCCCGATTACTCCAGGAGTGAGGCGCGTTCCTGGTGGGGTAATAACCATCTAACGCTACTCGATCAGGGAGTTGATGGCATCTGGAACGATATGAATGAACCATCATTAACAAACATACTCTCAGAGAAAAGTGAGCCATCCATTCATGGCAACACTATGAGTGATGATGTACTGCATCGTGCTGGTGGCAATGGAGTAACAGGACCAGATGGGCCTCCAGTCCTCCATAAGTTCTTCCATAATGCATATGGTATGGAGATGGAACGATCAACTTACGAGGGTTTGAGACGATTGCGCCCTGAGAGGCGCCCATTCGTGTTGACGCGTTCCGGCACGGCTGGCGTACAGCGCTATGCAGCACTATGGACAGGTGACAACACGAGTCAATGGGAATATATTGCGATGGCAATACCGATGTGCCTGAATATTGGAATGAGCGGCATTCCCTTTGTCGGTGTAGATATTGGTGGCTTCTGGGACCCCGGTAACGGCGAACTACTCGTACGTTTTGCTCAACTTGCCGCCCTGATGCCTTTTTGCCGAAATCACAATGCAATAGGTCAACCAGACCAGGAACCCTGGGCGTTTGGTGAACCTTATGAAAGTGCTTATCGCACTGCTATCGAACTTCGATACCGCCTCATGCCTTATCTCTATACCCTCTTCCATGAAGCTTCTACCAGCGGGGCACCAATTATGCGGCCATTATACTACCATTATCGGCAAGACGAACAGGCCAATGACACTGAGTCTGCATTTCTAATAGGTGATTCTCTGCTCTCTGCCCCCATCTACGAGCCGAGCGCTACAAGTAGAACTGTGTATCTACCTGCAGGCACCTGGATCGATTACTGGAATGGTCAAGAGTATCCAGGCGCAGGTTTGAGTGAAATTCCCGCCCCATTAGAGCGCTGGCCGTTGCTTGTACGTGGCAACAGCATCATTCCCACCGGACCTTTGATGCAATATACTGACCAACACCCTACCGATCCACTTACCTTTACTTGCTATATGACAGAAGACGGCCTGACAAACTATACTCTCTATGAAGACGATGGGGCGACATTTGCCTATGAGAACGGAAATTTTGCTCAGACTTCCGTCAGTTGCCGCGTCGAGGATGACCTGGTTATTGTGGAGATCGACGAGCAATTCGATACCTATCGACCACCAAGGGAGTGGTATGAAATCGTTGTGTATGCAGGGGCGCGGGTATTACGGCAACAGGTCAAGGTTGGACAAGGGAGTGTCAAAGTACACATGAGCAGTTAGTAACAAACATATTGATCTCGTTGCCATAAATGAATGATAACTAATTTAAAAATCGCATAAAGCATACACTTCCAATGTTGCCCATTGTCCCTTTATAAGGTACAATAGCCGGGGAGTTACCTCCCTATATCCTCACTCAGACTGTATTGTACGGCTTGGTTCTAGCAGAGATCGCCTTGTGGTAGTTCAGAAAAAAGGGTGCTATGCCGGAAGAATCTCTTAACGACACACCACAACAACGTGCGCGTAAAGCATTTGTCGACCTCGTTACAGGCGAAGACGCCACCATTAACCTTGCTCAGGCGGCACTTCTTATTGCCCTTGAAGAATATCCAGAGATGGATACCGAACACTGCATGAAACAACTCGACCTGTTAGCGGGAAAAGTTCGCACATTGCTTGGTTTAGTCGAAACTGACAAGTGCACCCAACTTCCAAAGGAGATCGATCTACTGACGGCCATCAGCACCATGAACCAGGTACTCTTTGAGCAAGAGCATTTCCAGGGCAATCAAGTAGATTACTATAATCCGTCCAACAGTTTCATCAACGATGTCTTAGAGAAACGAAAAGGTATACCCATTACACTCTCGCTTATCTATATGGAAGTTGGCAAGCGGTTAGGTTTGCAGATTGAAGGAATCGGTCTTCCTTTTCACTTTGTCGTCCGCTGCCGCTTACCAAACGGCTACGTCTACATCGACCCCTTTGAAAAGGGGCGTTTCCTCACTGAGGAAGATTGCCGCGAACGCCTATACCGGTTGTTCAGGCACAAGGCTGATTTCGATCCCCATTGGTTAGAGCCAGTGAGCCATAAGCAGCTACTTGTACGTATGCTGGCTAATCTCAAGAATATTTATATCCACCAGGAAGATTACACCCGTGCGCTTTCAATTTGTGATCGCATTTTGTTATTGGTTCCCAACGCTCCTTTTGAAAGAAGAGATCGTGGGATCGTTCACTTCCACCTCAAGCACTATACTAGAGCCTTACGGGATCTCACGGCCTATGTAGAACATGCTCCTGATGTTGAGGATAGCAACGATGTCCGGCAGCAAATCAAAGCAATTCGCCAGATGATAGCCATGATGAACTGAGTTGACTTTTCTCTTCTTCAACTCTTCAACTTCCCTGCCAACGCATTCTCACTATCACACATTCGCCTCACCGGTATATAATAGAACCTGTATCGTTTCACCATAAGGAGATAAGCAGCTCAGTAGAACAGGTGACAGGAAGGAAGAAAAAATTATGCCTGACTGGAACGAACACAACATTCGTCCATCTATGGAGGTTTATACTTCCGATGGTCAGAAATTAGGTCATATTGCAAAGGCCTATGAAGATTCTTTTCTTGTACACAAAGGTTACTTTTTCCCCACAAACCGCTACATCCCATATAGTGCCATCGCATCCGTCAAAAACGACCGGGTGCAATTGACCATGAGCGCTGACGAAGCAAAGATAAAAGGATGGGAGAAGCGCCCTGATTACGAGGACCACCTGGGTGACCCAACGCAACTCTTTTATGATCGTGGGCACGGCGTCCATGACCCTTTCGATGAGGAAAACCCCAATAAAACCTGATGTACCCTATACATAGAAGCAAGCGTAACGTTTAAGACTCATTGAGCGTATTACTTGTAGAAGCAACTTCTGGGAATGCCGTACCTTGTAAGGATTCCTCCCCACGAGACTGGACGCATTGCCTCTTTTGTAGGGATCGAATCGAATCGTATAAAACTGTTAATGATGCTGCTTCGTATTACCATATGAAGTTATGATAATATCGAAGATACGGTTAGAACCTGATTTGATCTAGGGTAATTACCCGATGCTATGGCCTCCTTTACTCTGTACAATTAGAGAAGGTGTAAAGAATATGGCTAGGCATATATATGTATTCGTTCAGCGCTAGCATGTTTTGAGTCTGTGAGCGCTGACCACGAGGCCACACGGAGGAGTCCGGCAGCTGATTTTGTCGGTAGATTTCTCAAAGGGAGCGTGGAATTATGGCAATTGTTGATCCTATGAGTGAGGTGTACACTCCATTGCTTTCCACTTCTGCTAAATCGGCAGCTTTTTCCCCTGCCAGCAAACCTGACTTTGCAGTGGATCTTGATACGCTGTCGATCAAAGCGCCGACAACTCGCAATACAGAGCCGCTGATCAACGCAGATCCGTCCCTGGATGAGGTAGCTGATGCATTGTTAGATGATAGCGATGAGGTAGAAGAAGGCAGCGACACAGGTACACTGGAAGAGTTACCTGGACATTCACGGCCTGCTCGCGCAGCAGTGGTTCGCCATACGCCTGGTTCTGAGGATGCTTTTCAGAGCTATTTGCGTGATATTCGCGGATTAGGGCTCTTGACGCACACAGAAGAAGTTGACCTGGCACAAAAAGCTGCCGCCGGCGATGATTTGGCACGTAGTACGTTGATCGAGTCGAATCTGCGCTTGGTGATCGCCATTGCGCGTCGATATACCAGCACGGGTGTTCCTTTAATAGATCTTATCCAAGAGGGCAACCTTGGCCTGATGCGAGCAGCGGAGAAATTTGATTATCGTCGCGGCTGTCATTTTGGTACCTATGCCACTTGGTGGATACGGCAAGCCGTCAGCCGTGCTGCAGGTGAGCAATCGCGCCTGATCCATTTGCCTGAACACGTCGCGACACGTTTGCGTAAAGTGCGCCGCGTAGCTGCCCAATTATCACAAGAAAACGGACTTGATCCCTTGCCAGAGCAGATAGCCGAGGCATGTAATATCAATGTAAACGAGGTTATGGACCTGCTGGGCATCATCGAGCAGCCTGTATCATTAGATGCGCCTGTTGACGATGAGGCCCGCTATTCTTTAGCAGACACGCTGGAAGATAGCGCAGCACCAGCGCCTGCTGAAACTGCATCACAGCATTTGCTTGGTGAAGAACTCCATCGAGCACTGGCCTTGCTTACTCCACGTGAGCGCTCCGTCATCACGCTCCGTTATGGTATCGGCGATGGACGAAGTCGCACCTTATTGGAGGTCGGCAAAGAGTTAGGCATTTCACGCGAAAGGGTACGCCAACTCGAAGTAGTAGCGCTCATGAAACTGCGAGGCATCAGCAGCACCGCAGCTCTCAAGGAATGTGTCTGAACTACCTCAGCTATTGAATGCATAGATGCAAGACCCCGGCGAGGAGAGCCTTATAGGCTCTCCTCGCCGGTGCATTCATCGCTCCTCATAATACACACATACACAATCCACATCTCGACGAAATTGCCAAACTGTGCTACACTGCACGCAAGCTTCATGAGATTGCCATTTGCATTTATTATATAAGGAGAACAAAACCCATGGCATCCTGTACATCTTGCGGCAATGATGTTACTGGCAAGAAGTTTTGCCCGGAGTGCGGAACACCTGTACAGCCAACTGGCAGTGTCAGTCAGTTCGCCTCGACGAATGTTTGTCCCCGTTGTAATGGAGCCGTGAACCCCGGAGCGGCTTTCTGCACACATTGTGGCTCATCACTCATCTCACAGACAGCAGTTGCAACTGCTACACCAACATCACCTCAGCCACTTACACGTCAATGTATCGCCTGCCATGCAGAAGTTCCTATCGAGATGGCTTTTTGTACAAATTGTGGCCAGAGTATGCAGGTTTCAGCCACCCCTACCCCTGCAGCTTCGGCACCACAAGCCTTTGTTCTTTGCTCAAATTGCGGTCGACAAAATAAACCCGGTGTGAATTTCTGTGCAGGTTGTGGTGGTCCCATAGCACAAAATGCTGGAACACCCATACCGCAAATGGGTTATATGCAATCTCCGCAGCCATCACAACCATATGCACAGTATCCTCAGCAGACGCCCCAGTACAATGCGCAATATCCTCAGCAGTATGGTCAGCAACCTCAGCAGTACGGACAAATGGCCTACCAGCAACCAATGATACTTCGTTGTCCCATATGCATGGCGATGTCTCCAATGGGTACCAGCAATTGTCCCAGTTGCCGGACGAGCCTGGCAGGTGTTGTCCCAACCCCCGCTAACGTACAAATGCAAGGTCAGCAGAGTGGTTTGGGCGGAATCATGCAAGGTCCCGGCGGAAATATGGCTATGGGCGCACTGGGCGGCGCAGCAGCAGTCATTGGCGGAGAAATACTACTACACGAAGTGGAGCGTGGCTTTGAGGGGGATAGGGGATATGGTCACCGTGAGGGAGATGGTTTACTAGGAGGTCTGGGAGACCTGGCTAATGACATCGGCCTTTTCTGAGATTGAAACACTACACGGGAGGCTTGAACTCACCAAATGTGAACTCAGCCTCCTTTTCTTGTTGTGCTTGAATAAGCTCATGTTTTACACCCAAAATGGCTATCTCCATCCCCCCCTCCCGTTGCCAGACACTCTGAAAACGTCTATAATAGTGACGCGCTATGCAAACAACTAAACGTACAGAGGTTATTGGCTAAGGAAGAAGAAACTATTTTCAATGCAATACAAGCGAACGACGCTACAGAACGGACTACGGTTACTTATGGCTCCAATGCCAAGTATGCGCTCCGCTAGCATTTCGTTATTTTTTACTGTCGGTTCGCGCTATGAATCGAACGCTATCGCGGGTATATCGCATTTTATCGAGCATATGCTTTTTAAGGGTACGCAGAACTATTCAAGTGCTAGACTTATTTCAGAGGCAATTGAGGGAGTTGGTGGGGTATTTAATGGAAGCACAGGCAAAGAACTGACCAACTACACTGCTCGTGTTCCTGGTGAACATTTACTCGAGGTGATAGATGTTCTGGCGGATATGGTGCGCCATCCACTTTTTGACCCGCTTGAAATTGAGAAAGAGCGCAGCGTCATTATAGAGGAACTAAGTTCTACTCATGACGATCCTCAAGAATGGGTCAATTTGCTCATAGATGAAACGATGTGGCCGAGGTTACCTCTAGGCCGTGATGATGCGGGATATGTAGAGACGGTCGCAAAGATTCAGCGCCAGCAGATGTTGGACTATCTACACGAATACTATCGACCAAATTCGCTGATTGTCAGTGTAGCGGGAAATATCGACCTGGCAGAGATTACTGAGAAGGTAGAACGTCTCTTTGCTGAATGGGAACCACGCGAGCATGTAGCATGGACGGAGTGCTTGCCACCGATAGATGCATCTCCGGTTGCGCTAATTGAAAGGGAAACAGAACAGGTTAACCTTTGTCTTGGGACATTAGGTGTAGCATATTCATCTCCTGACTATTATACACTTCTGCTGATAAATGCTATCCTAGGAGATGGCATGAGTTCACGGCTCTTCCAAACAATCCGTGAAGAGCAGGGACTGGCTTATGATATTGGAAGCTATTTCAATAGTTACGCTGAGACAGGTAATTTTGTGGTGAGTGCTGGGGTAGACCCATCACGGGTCGAACCAGCTATACGAGCAATCTTAGATGAACTTACTCGCATATGTGTAACTCCGGTCCCAACAGATGAACTCGATCGGATCAAGGCATATGCACGGGGTAGCATGGTGTTAGGACTGGAAGGCACACATCAGGTTGCCTCGTGGCTTGGAAGCCAGGAAAGCCTGCGAGGAAAAATACTTGATATTGATGAAATAATAGCACATATTGATGCTGTCAATAGTCAGGATATACAGCGAGTAGCACAAACCTGCTTTGCTCCTCAATGGCGTCGTTTGGCACTGATCGGTCCTTACGAACCTATGCAAGCGGAGCTGTTGGGGAAGCTGCTCAAGAGTGGGGACTGAGACACACTTCAGTAGGGTATTTATGGGTACACTTACATGCTAAGGTGGGAACAGGAGATCTAACCATATGGCGAACACAACGCTCCGCGAATACTTGCAGAATACAGAGGACGCCATCAGTTCTGGTCGTATCGATGATGCAATGGCTAACTGTCAGAACATTCTCTCGTACTTTCCAGATGCACTTGAGGCTCAACGCCTGTTAGGCGAGGTATACCTATCAAAGGGACAACTGGAAGAGGCACAACAAACTTTCGATTGGATTTTAGCTAACGATCCAGAGAATGTCATCGCCTACTGCGATCGCGCACTAACTAGTGAACGCATGTCGGACATCGATACCGCACTTGACTGCTACCAGCAAGCATATGAGCTGAGTCGAGGCAATAGCCAGATTCGCCAGGAATTTAACCAATTGAGCACCAGAGTCGGTCAACAAGAGTTTATGTTCTCACGCGCTGGCTTGGCACGCCTCTATATGCGTGGTGATCTCCTGACTCAAGCAATTCAAGAATGGGAAGCAGTTCTGAGCGCCAGCCCTGAGCGCCTGGATGCGCGAACAGGTCTACTTGAGACATACTGGCATGAAGGCACCTATGACAAAGTTGAACAACTGGCAGCACGGATTCTTAGAGAGATCCCTACCTGTTTGAAAGCACTCCTGCTCCTGGCACATGTCACTTTCACCTACAAACCGGAACAGTCAAAAGAATTGATCAAGCGAGCCGAGGCACTTGATCCAGAACTGGTAATGGCGCAGGAACTCTTCAGTGATCTGATGGCAAGTCAACCCAATGATCCATTTTTGGCGTCACTAAAAAAAGAGCCTATTGTCTTGACAGATGTCTCGGAGGAGAAGCAACTATCTAAAATACAGACAGTGATTAATACTGCTGTCGAAGTAAATGGTTCTCATAGTTCCCTGGAGTCTTCTGATCAGCACCCTCGTTGGAGCAACCTGGAAAGCTGGAGGGAACTTGATACGATGCAAGTATCTCAACATGTTCCTGAAACTGTGCAGGAAGCCCCAGCCTTTTCTTCATGGTCAGAAATTATCAATAATCAGCAGATCAATCCCCAGGCAATCATTGATCAGGTAAGTCAAAGCCAGAAAATCGAGCCTGAACCCGAAGCATGGGAAACATCGCAAGCAATTGATGATGATTTTGATCCAGCCATGCTGGAGCAACAACCCTGGTTCCAGGCAGATCAGGCCAAAACATCCACTGAAGAACCAGCAATGGCAGGTGAAAATCTGGGGGCTATAGGATCGAGCGAATCTCTTCTTTCATGGTCAACATCGACTCAGGCAGGTGATCTCCCCTCACCGCCTGCCTGGCTCGACATGCTTACTAAAATAGATCAGCAACCAGGTGGTTCAATACCTGCTTCCTCCTCTCAAACATCAAGTGTCCAGGAACCATTCAAAAGCAGGCCTCTCACTCAACCCCTGGCTGAACCGGAAATCGCTTCTCCACAGTCGATCAAAGAAGATTCTCGTATCGCCCCGGATTCTTCTGTTCGGAAGACGGAGCCAGCTTTCTTCCCCTCAGAAGAAAACGACCCGGAAATGCGGTGGCCGGAATGGCTGAAATCACTCGGTGCTGAAGTCTTGGAGCGCGAACCAGGACCAGGAACAGCACCGGTTACTCCCGAATCGCAGGAACCTCTTGCCTTTCAGGCGTGGGTGGATCAAATCGACCAAACGCTATCTGAAACTGATGAAAAGCAGCTAGCAACTCTAGAGCATCTTGAAAACGATTTGCACTATCAGGGCTTTGTGCCATTACAGCCTGGAACACTCTCGACTCTTGCACAAGAACCATCGCTTTCGTCTGCATTAGCTCAATTAGCTAACTTTGCAGCACAGCCCACTGCTTCTGAGTCACCTGGTGTTCCTGTACAATCAGATACACTCGCTCAGCCCATAAATTTTAGCGTACCTGTGGGAACTAACCCACCACTTACT
>WNFA01002663.1_pt1 | contig 23171 bp, 17 predicted proteins | sample 5400481 | NCBI WGS metagenome assembly WNFA01 (sample SAMN13153340, study PRJNA577476) | soil metagenome | isolation source: 120 cm saprolite under Douglas fir tree site 2 hole 1 replicate 2 | place: USA:California | collected 2015-04-18 | reverse complement strand
CGTCAGCCTTCGGAATGTAGACTCGTCGTGAGGGTTGTGCCTGATACGCTCCACGGTGCACCCGACTGTGCAGATCGATGAGTCGATCTTCCAAGCCGGTTTCATACTCCTGCCACCTCACGCCATCGACTCCGGGCGAAGCCTGACGCTTGAGTGCGTAGAAGCTATCGCGGAGTAATCCGACGCTCAGGTGGTGGAGTAAGGCGGTGAACCGTTCCTGCTTCCTCTCCCTTGCTGCTTGCCGCACACCGTCCAATCCCTGGGACATGCGTTTCCCGCTCTGTGTCGGGCACATGCGTGATTGAATGATGTTCTCCTCAGTCTGCGCCCTTCCCTCCCCCGCCTCCGCGAAAGGTTGCCCTTCCTTGTTCGGCTGGTTCACAGGTACTACGGCACAGTCCGACTTCTCCTGTACGTCCATGTCCGCCGTTCGGTTTATGGCCTTCGCGGACCGGCCTTGATCGTGCAACCAAGGCGTGCAGGAGATCTCCCGGTTCTCGTGCATGTTGTTTCTCAGCGTGCCAGGTTCTCAGACTACGCAGGACCGAACAACCACTCGCGATTGGCGTGGTTGTCGTGTTGCCTTCCTCCCTACCGGAACGGAGTCGGCATCCTGATCCTTCGGCTTTTCGAAGCTCAATAGCCCGGCCCACCGATACCTTTGTCTACGCTTCAAGCGGACACCTCGCGATGCCGCCTGCAAGACTCAAGGCCAGGATGGATTCGCTGCTTTCCTTTCCTGTAGGGCTCTTTCATCCCCTACAACATGCCGGTTTATCCCGGCGCTCTCCGGTTAGCCGACTCATCGGAATGTGGCTAGTTCCCGGCACGTCGCGACGTGAACGGCTCCAAGCGACTCATGACCGCGTTCCCGGATATGCGGGTGGTCATGGACAGGTGCTGGTGCAGGGTGAACGCGCCGAGTACCACTGGACGTTGATCGGCACCAACACCGAGCCCCGGAGGCACGGGACACCGGGTTCGGATCAGTGGCTTCGAGCTTTGGCAGATGGAACGGATGGACTCATCGCCTCCTCGCAGGGCCACTTCGACAGCTCCGAATACCAACGTCAACTACAGGGCGGCGGTGTGCAGGAGCAACGATAGAAACTCCCCGCGATACGCCGCTTCCTCGGATGCCGGGCGGTTGGTCGGGTACTCGGAAATTGAGCCGAAAGTATTTCGTTTCCGCACGAAGCCATCCTTCGCCCAGCGCCTCAGCATTTCCATGCGGTTGAGAGGTGCAAGAACTCCTCGCGAACAGTTTTCACACTCTCTTACCTCACACTCCGGATGGAATGCATGCGGAAGTTTGGGCAGGTAGCCGGCAGGTGGTCAAACTTGCAAACTTGGGTCCGATTTGGGTCCAATAACATCCGAATATCGTCTAAAACCAGGGTACAAGACGCAGACCCGACCTAAGCGAACCAATCACATAGCGTTGGTTAGTTTGCCTTGGGCGCAGGGCCGAAACGCCCTCGCCGATTGCAAAACACTTTAGACACGTTTCATCCGAATTTGCACACCTGCCTCGGAGGGAGCGTGACGCACGAGCAGTTCATCCAAGAACGGCGATACCTCAGCAACGTCTTACCGGCAACCATAGAGTGGTACACGCAAAGCCTTCACTGGCTCGGCACCGAATCACCAACTGCCGACGATCTCAAAGCCTTCGTAATTCGGATGCGCGAGAAGGGACTCAAGCCAACAACCTGCAACAATCGCATCCGTGCCGTGAATGCGTACCAGTTTCTGATTAAGCGGTGTCTGCGCCGCCAGCGCCGGCGCTCTGTGATTGGCACACTCTTGATGACTCGCCCGCAATTGGTACAGAGAGAAACGCGAATCATCACACCGGTATCATTCACGGTCCTACTGGTCATGATGAGGAGGCTGCCGCAGGAACAAAAAACGCGGAAACTTCGCTCGTGACTTTGCTCGACACCGACATCCGATGTCATTTTCCGCCTCAATTACACGCTGCTAATCGTTCACGCGCTTCGAGGGGATGGTGTGGCGTACACCGCGCCCGTCAATGACGTGGATGTCGTGCCCCTCGTAGTGGCGGCATCAGCCCTGGCTTAAATACTGGCGGAGAGAGAGGGATTCGAACCCCCGATACCCGTAAAGGTATACACGCTTTCGAGGCGCGCGCCTTCAGCCACTCGGCCATCTCTCCGCGCCCACTAGTTTCGTTTTTATTTTATCAGGGAAGTTGTTGGCTTCGGATTTCCCCGCCCCATCTCACTGAACTGAGCCCGGCTCAACCTCTTCATCCAATCCCAGGATGCGGTTTGTGACCTGGTTCACCATTCTGGCTACTTCCGAGTCCGTAGTCTGCGTATAGATGTCCAGGGTGGTACGAATGTCGCTGTGTCCGAGTTGGGCCTGCATCTCGGTCGGGTGTGCTTCTTTCTTGCCATGCGTGGAGAAGCTCCTCCGGAGCACCTGAAACGTAGGATGAAATGCCATTCCCAGTCTCTTCGCGACCGGGTACAGGCGCAGGCGTAGCCAATTGTCCGGGTGAATCGGCGTCGCCAGTGGCTTTCGCGCACGCGCTTGCATCCCAGGGAACATGAGCGCATTGGCGTCCGGGTTCGGGCACCTCGCCCTCCACAAGTCAATCGCCTTGCGCACGGCTTGGGGGATCGCGACAAGCCGGTAATTGGTACGTCCGTAGCGGTTCTTGCGTTTGATTTTCTTGCGCTGCAGGCGGCCACGCCAAGCGGTATTCACGATAGTGAACACATTGCCGGTGAAGCATCCCCAGGTCAGACCGAAGAGTTCACTCGGCCGTAGGGCGCAGAAACAGGCAATCAGGAAGATGGCGCGGTCGCGGATACCGTCAAGACCGGCCAGCAGCTTGGCATACATCTCGACGGGCAGAACCGGCTTGTCGGACTCTTCGATCTCGGGAATGACGGTCTTGCGAGCGACATTTCGCTCTAGGACTTCCTGGTCAAGGGCCTCCGCCAAGGCCGCTTTGATCAGATCGCGTACATGGTAAACAACCGTGTACGAGTATTCCTCCGCAGCCAGCCGGTTGAGTAGCATCTGCACCTGAAATTTGGTGATGTCTTTGAGTGTGACGTGTTCGAGGGTTGGATAGACGTGACTGGTGAGGTAGTCGAGGTTGGTGCGGCGCGTCGCGTCCCGCCAGTTGGCCCCGCGCATGGGGACGTAGAAATTCCTCACCCAATTGCCAAATGTGATGGTCCCGTCTGCCGCTCGCGTAACTGGACCGCCGTTGATGGCAGCGAGTTCCGCGGTCAGGATCTTCTCGGCGTCGGCCCGGTGCATCTTCGGCTTATAGCCCACCACACGGCTGCGGTGATGTCGCTTTGGTTTGCCGGTTGCGGGATCGGTCAAGTAGACGTTGTAGTGGATCTCCCAGCCGCCGCCCTTGGTCGCGACCACCCGGCCTCTTTGATAACGCGCACGTCCGCGTGCCATGAAACCTTCTCTCCGCGCTGGAATTGTTGTTCAGCCTTCGATTTCGCGCAAACGCGCGACGAAAGAGCTGTTACCCCGCCGAAAGCGGCACCCCCGCGGGCGAAATTCGGCAGTTGCCTTCGAGAACATCCCTGACGAAAAATGGCAGCGAGTTTCTTATTTGCACCCTTACTGCACTCTTCAAAACTCTAAGCCATTGACGTAGAATGGTTTATCGACGGATTACGGGCCGCCTCGAAAGCGGACATACCTTAACGGGTATCGTGGGTTCAAATCCCACCCTCTCCGCCATACTTTTGATATCACTCCCGACAACTACTTTCCCAATATCCCCTCGATCTGCCGAAGGTGGTTGACGTCATGCCCCGCGAACATGCGGACGATGTGCTCGATTGATTCTTGTCCGCGCTCCGAGTGCATGCCGTAGTGTTTCCATTGATCCGGTGTCAGTGACTTCAGCAGCGCGAGATTGGCCTCGCGCACGGCGCGGAATTGTTCGAGCGATTTGCGAGGATCGCGTTTTGAGTAGTGTCCGCTGGTCACCCATGCATCCTGATCGAAGGCGGCAACCGGAGTCCCAGGCGCGCCGAGAATCAGCCGCATGCGGAAGCCGCCGACGATTTCGGCGTCGGCCAGGTGGGTGAGAATTTCGGCGACGGACCACTTGTCCGGAGCTGGCCGCTTTCGCAATTTGGCTGTGGGCACGCCCTTGATCAGGCGCTCTAGTTTCTTCGGGGTGGCGGCCTGCACTCCCAGAGGCTGTTTCCCTACCATGTAACCCAAGATTCGCTGAGTGTATTGCTGCGGTGTTTCGTTCATCGCTTTCATCTCCAATTCTCGACGGAAATAGCGTTTGCCTTGGGCGCCGCCTGGCTTCGCCACGGCTGGGCAGCCGAGGCGGCTGTCGCCACATGAGCCGTTATTGGCTGGCCTTCTGACCTGCCTCAAACCTGGTCCACGGGCCGGCTTTCATGTCGCGCAGCAGCGGCTTCTGCCAGGAATACTCTGGATGCTGCTCCAGGAAATCCTGCGCCAGAAAATCTGCTCCGCAAGGATGTCCCGCCCTGGCTACGAAACTCATGCTGGCTGCCATCTTGCTATCGGTCGCTTTGCCTTGTACCGCGCCTCCGGGGTTGTGCGCGTCCCAGGCCCACTCTTTTACTCCACGCGCCGAGACATCGACGTGGCCACACAGAGAGCGCTCGTCCGCCTGCTCTTTCTTCTCGAAGCTGTCGAAATGGTCGGACAAGAACTGCTGAGCCAATTCCACGTCGATCTTCCCTTTCGCCTGCTGCACCAGTTCATCAGCGCGGATGTGGCGCGCGTTCGGCGATGAGGACGCATCGTTAGGATCAAACGCCGTTTCTTCGTGGAGCACTTTGGGATCGCGGGCAAAATTTGAGCTCACAAAATAGCCATCCTTCGTGCGCCACAGCGGAGTGTTCTTCAGGCCCAGTTCGAGGTATGCAACTTCACCGGTGTTGCGGTCGCCGATCAGCCAATCGTTCGCGTATCCGCCATTGTTGCCGTCTTTGATGATGCGCACGTAATCATCGATGCTTTTTGCATATTGCAACGCCTTGCGCGAACGCATGAACTCGGGCTTGCCGTTGGGGTCCCATCCCTCAAATTGGGTGATGGTGGTTTCGGTGATCATGATTCCAGCGGAATTGATGCCGAAGTCATCGTCGCTGGTGATCACGCCCGGAAAGCCGTCCATCAAAATGCGATTACCATGTTGCGGCACAATGTCGAAGATCACGACCCACCGCTCGCCGGCGAGATAGCTGGTCCAGTTGTTGTGAGCAATGACGATCTGATGGTCTTTGGTATAGCTGCCCGTCGCGATAAATGCGCTGCAGTTTCCGGGAGCGGTCAGCTTGGGCGACTTGGCTGATTTCTGTTGTTTGTTCAACCAGGGAATGTAGTAATCGGGAACCTCTTCAAACGCGTTCAGAGCCACGATGTCATAAACGTCGAGGTCCACACCGTGAGCGTTCACCCCATCGGCGATTCCCTGCAGTTCCTGCTGATACTCTGCGTCAATATGCGGCCAGAGCATCTCGCGGGCTGCTTTGCGAAAGAACTCCCAGCCGCGCTGTGATTGATGCGTGTCGTAGAGCTTGATGGCGGCGAAAGCGTCGGCAATCTCCGGGGCGAGCAAATACCCGTGCTGGAAGCCAAGGTCGGAGGGAGAGCCCTCCAGGTGGACGTAGGTCCAGCCACCCTGCTGGAAGCGATACGCCTTCTGCAGGCGCGCATCGGACCCTGGCTTACTCCCTTTCTGCTCCTGGGCAAAACATGCCCCAGAAATCAATAGAGCGGCAGCCATTACACCAATCAGAGAAGATAACTTCATCCAGATACAACGCGGGAGCTTGTCAGGCATGGGTTCCTCGCAATCAGAGCAAACGCCATTCTAGCCGAGTCGGCTGATACAACCTGGAATTTCCACGCAAGCTATACTCTCAGACCACGTCGGCCTGACTCTCGGCTTACGGTTTGACTCGCCCATTCGGAGGTCTCGATGCCTTTCCCGACTTTTGATCTCACCGGCCAAGTGGCGCTCGTAACTGGCGCGGGACGCGGCTTAGGCCGTGCAATTTCATTGGCGTTGGCAAACGCCGGCGCCGACATTGCCCTCGGACTTCGCGATGTGACCGCGGTCGGAGACCTCGCTTCTGAGATCGCGGCTCTGGGGCGGCGGGCGTTGCCGCTGCAAATGGATATGCGCCGGATGGATCAGATATTCAAGGCAGTCGATGACGCGATGGCACATTTCGGACGGCTCGACATCCTGGTTAACAATACCGGCGTAGCTCCTGAGAATCTTGCCGAGAATGTGCGGGAGGAAGACTTTGATCTCACGCTCGCCGTGAATCTTAAGGGGACGTTCTTCGCCAGCCAGGCTGCGGGAAGAGTCATGATTCGCCAGAAGGGCGGACGGATCATCAACATGAGTTCGCAAGCCGGCTTCGTAGCGCTGCCGACGGAATCGGTCTACTGCATGACCAAGGCCGCCATCGCACACCTCACGAAATGCCTTGCTGTCGAATGGGGAAAGTACAACATTACGGTGAATGCGGTTGCGCCAACGTTTATTCGCACTCCCGGAACAGAGGAGTGTCTTGCCAATCCGGCGTTTCGCGCTGACGTGATCGAGCGCATCGCCGGACTGCACCGCATCGGCGATCCCATGGATGTGGCTGGGGCCGTTATATTTCTGGCTTCCAGTGCGGCGTCGCTCATCACGGGCGAGACAATTCTAATCGACGGCGGATGGACCGCACGCTAGCTCTTCGCATCGCAAGGTCGTCCGTTTTCTGCGTGTTACCATCAAAGTTTGGACGATGGCACGATGACCGTCGCGAACAGCGGCGGGATGTGCCTTGAGAAGGATTAGTTTGCGGATACTTTTCATCGGAGACATTTTCGGGCGGCCGGGACGAGCGATCGTCAAGGACCGCCTGCCGGGCATCGTCCGCGATCGGTCAATCGACCTGATCATTGCGAACGGCGAAAATGCTGCGGCCGGATTTGGCATCACGGGTGCCTTAGCGGAAGAGCTGGCGAACTTTCCTCCAGGCATGCCGGGCTGGGGCTTGTATCAGGGCCAAAAAGGACAAGTTCCTTACGCGGTGATCAATCTTCAGGGACGCGTGTTCATGGCCTCGAATGACGATCCCTTTCGCACCGCCGATCAGCTTCTAGAGAAGTTGGACGCCAAGGTCATTCTCGTAGACATGCATGCTGAGGCGACTTCCGAGAAGATGTCTCTGGGCTGGTATCTCGATGGCCGCGTCACGGCGGTGATTGGCACGCACACGCATGTGCCGACGGCGGACGAACGCGTTCTGCCGCAGGGCACGGCTTACATTACAGACGTCGGCATGACCGGACCCTACGATGGAGTGATCGGGGTCAAGAAAGAGTTGGTCGTGAACAAGTTCCTCAACGGGATGCCGGTTCGCTTTGAGCCTGCCACGGGAGATCCGCGGCTGTGCGCGGTCGTGATCGACTGCGATGAGAAAACTGGCAAGGCGCGACAGATTGAACGGCTGATGCTGAGCTGAGGGTTGCCCTTCGACGATGAGGCCGTCTCTAGCCAAGCTTCTGATGCAAGAAAGCGGCAAGCTTCCGTTCTGCAGAGTACGCCCAACCTCACATTATCCCTGGCAGCCTGGATCGTCTGAGAACGTTGCAACCGAAGGTACGACGGCCCAATGGCGTCTCGGAAAAGTTAAGTTGGCACGGTAGAATCAAGCAGATGCGACGGGCGTTACTCATTTTAACGGTGGCACTGTTGTCCGTGGCGGTCGCCAATGCGTCCGCGGGAGATGAGGCGCAGTCGACCGCCGCTCCCGTTACCTGCGGAAACGGTGTGCCCGGCGGAATCAATTGCGTAGCGACGAAGAAAGATCTCAAAGAAGCCCGCGATGCATACGCGCGCGGTCTGAAGTTGCAGGAACGCAAGCGCTTCGAAGAAGCCTTTGCGCAATTTGACAAGGCAGCACGCCTGGCGCCGCAGGATCCGCAATTTCTGACGGCACGCGAGATGGTCAAGTCGCAACTCGTCTTCGATCACATCCAACGTGGAAATGCGCTTTTGTCAGCCAGCAATCTTGAGCTGGCCGCACCTCAATTTCGCGCAGCTCTGGAACTTGACCCAGAAAACGAGTTTGCCCGCCAGCGGCTGCAGGATGCTTCACGCGAATCCGCCCCTGCCGAGGTTGCAAGCCTGCGGGCATGGTTCGCGGATGCCGGCGAGATCCACCTGCAGCCGAACGACCAGCGGGCAACGTTTCACTATCGTGGGGACGTGCGAGGCTTGTTTGCCGAGCTGGCTTCCGCCTATGGCGTGACGGCGCAGTTTGACGATTCGGTCGTCACGCGGCAGGTTCGCTTCGCCGTGGACGATGTCGATTTTTTCACTGCTTTGGGACTGGCCTGCCGGGATCGCATGTCGCTGCGGACCTTCATTCTTCCGGCGCACTCAACACCGCAGGAGGCGACGGACGTGATTACGACGATGCGGAACATGTTTGACCTGCGCTTCGTCAGTCCAGGACAAACTGCCGGTACGGTCGAAGTGCGCGGTCCTCAGCCCATTATCGAAGCCTGCACGAAGCTGATGGACCAGCTCAAGGGCGAACGCCCTCAGGTGATGCTTAGCGTCCGCGTTTATCAGATCGATCATCAGCTGGCGCGTAACATCGGCGTTCACATTCCAAATACGTTCACCATGTTCAACATTCCGGCGGCCGCGCTGCTCGCCCTGGGCGGACAGAATATCCAGGACCTCATCAACCAGCTGATCGCATCAGGCGGCATCAACCAAGCCGGCAGTTCGGCGCTGTCGGGGCTGCTGGCACAACTGGGAGGGCAGCAGAACTCCATCTTCAGCCAGCCGCTGGCAACTTTCGGCGGCGGCCTCACATTTATGGGCCTGAGCCTCGATCACCTGTCCGCCGCACTTTCGGTCAACGAATCCTGGGTGCGGAACCTAGACGATGTCACGATGCGTGCCAGCCAGGGCAACGACGCGACCTTCCACCTAGGCTCGCGGTACCCCATTCTCAACGCCAGCTATGCCCCGATCTACAATTCGCCGCAAATCTCGAAGGTGTTAGGAAATCAGAGCTATATTGCGCCCTTCCCATCGGTAAGCTACGAAGATTTGGGGCTCAGCATCAAGGTGAAGCCGGCGATTCACGGCAATGGCGACGTGAGCATGCAGCTGGAACTTCAAGTGCGCTCCCTCACGGGACAAAGCAACGATGGCGTCCCCGTAATCTCCAATCGTGAATACAAGGGAAGTATCAATCTGCGGGACGGGGAGCCTGCCGTTGTCGCGGGACAACTATCGCGAACCGAACAGCGCTCGTTGAGCGGCATTCCGGGGCTTGGGTTCATCCCCGGCCTCAATCAAGCCATGACCAACAACACGCTCCAGGAAAACGACGACGAACTCATGATCGTCATCACACCCCACGTGGTCGCGAACACGGTAAGGGCGACGCCAGAGATTTGGATCAGCACGAATTAGCACGGGGCGGGCATTGGGCGTCGGCATTCGGGCTTCAGCTCATTTCCAAGCTTGAACTCATTTCGAAGATGTAGACCTTTCGCGCACCAGCCGAAGCCTGAAGCCCGAAGCCCGCTATTTGCCCTCTTTGGCGGCAAACTCCACCAATCCCTTCAGCACGTCCGCTGGAACCTGGCTGACATTCCCGATCTTGCGACCGTTGATGAAGATTGAGGGCGTGCCGGTTACGTCCACTGATTTCCCCAGCGCGATGGAAGCGTCGACGCGCGCCTTGGTCTCAGGTTTGGTGGCACAGACAGCGATGTCGGCACCCTTCACGCCAGCTCCGTCGGCAATTGCGGTGAGCTTCTCGTCGGCGTTGTCAGCAGTGATGTCCGCTTGTGTCTCGTAAGTTTTAGCCACGAATTTCCAGAAAGCGTCGTTCGAAGCGCGACCCACGCAATCGGCGTAGGCCGCACCCTTTGTTGCCCAATTGTGCACCTCCAGCGGGAAATTCTGGAACACGAAGCGCGCATTTGGTTCGGCGGCAACCAGACCCTCGATGGCGGGTTGCGCAGCCTTACATGCGGGACACTGCAGGTCTCCGAATTCGACGATTGTAACTTGCGCTTCTTTAGGTCCACGCTCAGGCCCGCTGATTCCCTTCTCCAGAGTCTTCTTTGCCGGGTCATAGGGTTTGGCGCCGAACGGGATAATGTCACCGACGACCGCGTGGTTCCCATCGGGAGTAACGTAGAAACGGCTTGATTGCTGACCTTGCGGGCTGGCCAGCACGACGTTGACCTCCGCAAGCCCCGGCACCGGTGCAGGCTTGATGCTGGCGATCTTCCAGGTCAAGTCCTTTTGGTAGCCAAAGCTCTGTTGGAGGAAGGAATCGACGGTCGCTTCCGAGGGAAGATTCGGAGTCGAAACTGTGGTCGCAGATTTGGCCGGCGGCTTGGCGGCTACCTGCACTTGCGGCGTTGGGGCAGTCTTCGTGGCAGTAGGCGGGGTTGCAGTCTGGGCCACGGACAGCGCGGTGAGGAGGATGATTAAGACGTAATTGAGAGAACTGCGCATGTTTTCCTTTCAGAATCAGACGTCTTCGGTGAAATAAGTCAGGCTGTCAGCGTACTTCAAACTTCGTATTTGGCGGCGATCGGAAAGCGTCGCCCGTAGCCGAATGCCTTCGGCGAGATCTTGATGCCGGGAGCCGCCTGCTGCCGTTTGTACTCCGCGCGGTCGACCATGCGGATCACTCTCCGCACGAGTTCAAGATCAAAGCCTCGGTCGGCCGCGATCTGCTCCGCCGAATGTAAATCCTCAACGTAATCTTCGAGTATGGTATCGAGAATTTCGTAAGGCGGCAGACTGTCGCTGTCTTTCTGGTCGGGACGCAATTCAGCAGAGGGCGGCTTCTCCAGGCTCACTTGCGGAATCACGGAGCGGCGCGAATTCGCGTATTCACTCAGACGATAAACCAGTGTTTTTGGAACGTCGGAGATGACGGCCAGTCCGCCCACCATGTCTCCATAAAGTGTACAGTAGCCCACGCCCAGTTCGCTCTTGTTGCCGGTGGAAAGCACGATGGCTCCAAACTTGTTGGAAAGCGCCATCAACAACGTGCCGCGAGCGCGCGATTGAATGTTCTCTTCGGTGACATCTTCCTCGCAGCCTTTGAACACACCTTGCAGCGTTTGACGGTATGCCTCATAGACCTGACTGATAGAAAGCAACTCAAAACGGATGTCAAGATTCCCGGCCAACGCCCGCGCGTCGTCGATCGAACCTTGGGACGAGTACGGTCCCGGCATACCAACGCCGATGACATTCTCTGGCCCCACCGCATCCGCCGCGATGACGGCGGTGAGAGCTGAGTCGATGCCCCCGCTCAGGCCGATGATTGCTTTCTTGAACCCACACTTGTGCATGTAGTCTCGCGTCCCCAATACCAACGCGCCATACACACTAGCGTCATTGCCTGGGATTTGCTCGTGCAAGTCGCCGGTGAGAGTTTTGGAATCAAAATAAATGAGATCCTCTTCGAAGGATCGCCCCTGGGCGATGACTTGACCTTCCGGGTTCAGCACCAGGCTGGAGCCATCGAAGAGCAGGCTGTCGTTTCCGCCGACCTGATTCACCATTACCACCTGCACCTTGTGCTGGCGGGCGATGCTGGCCAGCATGTCGCGGCGAAGTTCACGCTTCCCAATCCAGAAGGGCGAAGCGGAAATGTTCAGCACAAAGTTGCCCCCTGCGCGGATCAAGCTTTCGACCGGATCAAGCGGGTACAGGCGCTTGGGCCAGAACAGCTTGTCGTTCCAGGCGTCCTCGCAAATGGTCAGCGCCATGCGGTTGCCGCAGAGATTGAACAATTCCTGACTCTTGGCCGGCGCGAAATTGCGCATCTCGTCGAAGACGTCGTAAGTGGGCAAGAGCATCTTGGACTGCAAGAAGACCAGGCGGCCATCCATCAATAACGCGGCCGAGTTCATAACGGATTTGCCGGTGTCAGATTCAGCCGGAGTAACCAGGCCGCAGATCACGGCGATGCCGCTCGTCTCGCCGGCAATTCGCTCGACGCTTTCACGGTTCCGCGCGACAAAGGATGGGCGCTCCACTAGATCGCGCGGCGGATAACCGCACACGGAAAGCTCGGGGAATAACACCAGTCCTGCACCGGCAGCTTTCGCGCGCTGCGAAAATTCGATGATCTTGGCTGCGTTCCCCGCGAAATCCCCGACGGTGGGATTGATCTGGCCCAGGGCGATCTTCACATATTTAGTGTAAAGCGCGGGCCGGACCGCGGCCAAGTCGACAGACAGAGTTCCTTGGTAAACGCCAAGCCGATTAGCGATTCTGTCTCGGCTGGAGGCGTCGTGCCGCGGGAGACACACTAGCTTCAGGACCGCTGATCCGCCGGATGAGAGTTGACATTGCTGGTAGTATGCAGACGAAATGTATCAAAAAGCTGTAACATTAACGATTTGGTAGCGACTCTCATTCGAGAAAACAAAATGCCCCTGCTCTCGCGAACGCGCTTGTTTATTCTGACTCTCGCAATCATTGCTGTCCCAGCGCTGCCTCTCACTCAGCTCATAGCACAAGACAAGCCAGCCACTCATCCCTGGTCGAACCCGCGCCTTTCGCCCGACGAGCGTGCCTCCATGGTTGTGAAGGAAATGACCCTGGACGAGAAAATCTCTCTGCTCCATGGCACCGGCATGCGCGGACTTGGTCCCCTAAGCCCGCTCGCCGTGGACTCTAACGGCGGTGCGGGCTATGTGGTCGCGATTCCGCGGCTCGGCATTTCCGGCATTCAAATGTCGGATGCCGCGTACGGCGTCAGAAGCAGCGGAGAGAATGGTCGCTATTCCACGGCCTTGCCCTCTGACCTGGGCGCGGCCGCGAGCTGGGATACCGCCGCCGCGTACGAGTATGGGGCTCTCATCGCTCGTGAACTGCGTGCCCAGGGATACAACATGACGCTGGGTGGCGGCGTGAATCTGACCCGCGAGCCCCGCGATGGACGCACTTTCGAATACATGGGGGAAGACCCGGTGCTTGCCGGCACGTTGGTGGGATCGGTCATGAAGGGCGAGCAGGCCCAGCACGTCATCGGCGACATCAAACACTACGCGCTGAATGATCAGGAAAGCGGACGCAATGCGGTCAACGTCAACATCGACAGGCGATCGATGCGAGAGAGCGATCTGCTCGCCTTCGAAATCGGTTTGCAAGTGTCGGATGCGGCTGCCGTGATGTGTTCCTACAACCGGGTGAACGGCGACTATGCTTGCGAGAACAAATATCTGTTGTCGGACGTCCTGAAGAAAGACTGGAACTTCAAGGGCTTTGTCCTGTCTGACTGGGGCGCAACCCACAGCGCCGCCAAGGCCTCGGCAGCGGGCCTCGATCACGAGGAACCTGGTGAGTTCTTCTATGGCGACACGCTGAAGAATGCTGTGAAGGCGGGCCAAGTGCCCATGGCGGAGATTGACGACCACGTTCACCGTATCTTGCGCTCGATGTTCGCCACAGGCGTCATCGATGATCCTCCGCAGAAAAGTGTGGTTGACGCGGCGGGAGGGCTCGAAGTTGCCCAGAAGATTGAGGAACAGAGCATCGTTCTGCTCAAGAATGAGCATGGGCAGCTTCCTCTCGATGCCTCCAAAGTGCACACGATCGCAGTGATCGGTCCGCACGCTGATGTGGGAATGATTTCAGGCGGCGGCTCGGCGCAGGTGGATCCCCCGAATGGCAATGCGATCATGCCGCCGGGAAAGGGTCAGACCCACTGGCAGGAGCATATCTGGTTCCCCACTTCCCCGTTGAAGGCCGTACAAGCCAAGACGCCGGGAGCGCGTGTCCAGTACAACGCTGGCAGCGATTCCTCCGCTGCCGCTGCGCTGGCAAAAACGGCGGATGTCGCTCTCGTGTTTGCGTATCAGTGGGAGAGCGAGGATATGGATCTCGACAGCCTTTCACTTCCCGAGCGTCAGGACGAACTGATCGCAGCGGTCGCCGCTGCGAATCCGCATACAGTAGTCGTCCTCGAGACTGGCGGTCCTGTGACCATGCCGTGGGTCGATCGAGTCAGCGGGATTCTGGAAGCCTGGTACGGGGGAAGCCGCGGTGCCGAGGCGGTCGCGAATGTTCTCTTCGGCGAAGTGAATCCCAGCGGAAAACTTCCGCTCACTTTTCCCAGGAGTGAGAGCGACCTGCCGCACCCGAAGATCGTAAAACCTCCTAAAGAATCGCAGCCCACTCCTGGTGATCCGGATTGGTGGGAACAGATTCTTCGCGGCCTGAAAGCATTTCAGGTCACATACGACGAAGGCTTGAAGGTTGGTTACAAGTGGTACGACGCCGAGCACAAGCAGGTTCTGTTTCCATTCGGCTATGGACTTTCTTACACGTCATATTCCTATTCCAATCTCAAGGTGACGCCGGGAAAGAGTGTGCGGCTGAGCTTCACCGTAACGAATACCGGCACCCGCGCTGGCGCGGAGATCGCCGAAGTGTATGCGGCTTTGCCGTCGAGTACAGGCGAACCGCCGAAACGGCTTGTGGGCTGGAGCAAGGTCAAGCTCAACACCGGCGAGAGTAAGGAAGTATCGGTTGAGGTTGATCCGAAATATCTTTCGATCTTCAACGTGGATCGGAACGCCTGGCAGTTAGTTCCCGGAGACTACACGTTCCTTGTCGGCGGCTCCTCGCAGGAGTTGCCGCTCAAGGAATCCGTGAATTTGAAATAGCGCAATTGTGCCGGGTGGCGAACGGGCCGGGGCCGTTCTTCGGTAACGGTCAATCGCCCTCGGACGAAAACACCGTGTGCCGCGCTGCCGGCATCGGCGTTGCACCCTTCTGCTCGCGCCACAGGATTTCATTCAACCGCTTCGCTCCCGCGGCATCAGGCCGGGAAAAATCCATCTGCAACGATATTTGCGAGCCTGGCGCGGCGTGCTTGTTGGTCTCGTAGATAAGACCGTTGTTCCGATTCCGATAGTCGGCCTTGAAGGCAGGTTGGTCGCCGGCACCGCCAAACAGCGGTGCCATGACTGGGGCGTATGCATCATTCTGGTTCATGGCAGGAAGTTCGAGCAGCATCTCGATCGTATGAACCATGTTCACCGTGGTGTAGAAGTGATGCTCCACATGCGGCTGAGCCGCCGACCCGGGAGAATATTTGCTGATGACAAACGCGATCGAGCGGTGCGCATCCACGTGGTCTGCGCCGTCTTGCGCGTCATCCTCCACCACGAAGATGGCGGTGTCGTCCCAGTACGGACTGTGCGAAACCGCATCGACCACGCGGCCGAGCGCAAGGTCATTGTCAGCGATCGAGGCTGCCGGTCGCGGAAGGTCAGGCCGCGTGCCTCCAGTGTGATCATCCGGAAGGTACAGCAGGACGAACGCAGGCAATTGGAACTCCGGCCCTTCCTTTGCCTCGCGGGCACGCACATACGCTCCAAATTCATTTAAGAACTCGTCAGCTCGCAACTGGTCCGGGTAGTCGGTATTGAAATCGGGATAGAGCGGGTCGTAATGATCCCGCAGCACCGCCTTGGTCGGCTTCATCTGCTTCATCAGCGGCACAGGCCACGGCCAGGGACTGGGCCCTCCGTGTGGGTCCCCGACGTTCGGCGGCAGCGGATCGCCGCGTCGAACTTCGGTTCGCGGGCACGGCACTTCGAGCGGGGAGGGAGTTCCCTGCTTCGGCGTCGAAGCCCGGCGGCTTTTGTTACACCACAGGGCGGTCACGAATTCGCCGTAAATGCGATACGTCAGGCTATGCTTGGCCACGTTGTCCCAAAGGAAACCGGTTGAGGGATCGTCAATGTCGGCCTGCTTCTGGTCGAGCGGATATTCATCGGCGACCGTACCCTGGAAGTCGTACGTGCGCTCCTTGCCGCGATAAGCGATCTGCCAGGTTTTCTCGTTGTAATCGGTCGTGATCGCCGCCGTGGACCAGAGATGGCCATCGCCGGAGACTTCGCCGCTGTCATAAAAATTATCGAGCACGCCAAACTGCAGCGCGAGCTTGTGCTCGTTAGGAGTGATGTCGGCACCATACATGTTCAACGCGGGGTCTCCGTCACCCACTTCGAGGTCGCCGAGTATCTGGTCGTAGGTGCGGTTTTCCTTGATGACGTAGATCACGTGTTTGATGGGATTGCTGCTGTTGGCAAACTGAATCGTTCCCGGATCGCTGTGCAGAAGATTGTCCTGCTCCACTACCCCAGTAAGTTCGTCGAGCCTGCCCAGTGTCGAGGGAATAGTCAGCCTGGCGATCGATCCTCTCAGCAGCGTGGGAATGTAGGGATGGTCGTGGTGCTTGGTCTCGTACCCCGTTTTCCCCATCGTTTTGTTAGGACCGGCGCCTTCCCCCTTGGCAGTTGCGATCAAGAGATCGTCGCCGTGAACCGCGAGCGCGCTGGGGTACCAGTCGGTGGGAATGAAGCCTGAAGCGGATTGGACGTCTTTGCCCGCTCCGCTGTTAGCAGCGAGAGGTGCGGTGTCGAAGACCGCGACGGCATCGAGAGAAGAATCAGCCACGAACAGGAGTTTCCCGTCGGTGGATTGAGCGAGGGCCGTGGGATAGCTGCCCGAGTACTTCTGCGCTGAAGGGTTTGTCGAGAGATTACCCAACGGCGTGCCGTTGGCGACGAAGACCGCTGCCACGGCGTCTGCATTCGACAACGCCACGTATAGCAGCTTCTCATCCGGACTCAGCAGCATTGCCGTGGGATGCGAACCGGGAGCGATTGAATCCTCAGGTTCCTTCAGCTTGATCCAGCGTACGACCTTACCATTGGTGAGGTCGAGCTCCGCCACCTGGGATGCATTCCATAAGCTGCACCATGCGCGCTTGCCATCCCGCGTGGCGACCACCGTATACGGAAACGACGAGGGCACCAGATCGCTGGTGCTGAGATCGAAGCTCTGTAGCACCCTGCCCGTGGCGGGATCCAGCAGCACGACATTGTCCGACAAATTGTTGGCGATGAGAAGGCGATCTTTCCCGTTGGTTGAGACCAGCGCGATGCCCGCCGGATACGGAATAGCCGTGTGCGGTGGAGTCTTGAACAAGCCCACCGCAACTCTCTTTCCCGGCGCCAGCGGTTGCGGCGCAATCGGGATGAATCGCTCGGGCGTAACCTTCCCCTGAGAAAACTTATAGACCGCAATTCCGTTCCCCATGTCGCCGGGCTTCTCCCCAGTAGGATCGCTCACAGACCCGACCGAGGCGTAGAGATGTTTTCCGTCCGAACTGAAAGCCATGCCCAGGAAGTAGCTCTGGTGTGCCTCGTCACCGAGGCGGGTTTCGGGAAAATCAGCGATGTGATTGTTCTGCAGATCGAGAGTCGCGATGGATTGGTGGGCCAGCGTCTCTTGGGTGCCATAGCCATCGTTCAGCAGCGCGGCATAGCGGCCATCCGGACTTAGCACAATGTTTGCCGGAAAACTGTTTGTGCTTCCAACCCGTCCAGGCACAGGGACACTCAACTGCTTGCTTGTAGGCAGCGCGACCGTCGGCCGATCCGTTTTTGGGGTTTCCTGCGCAGAGACAAGTATCGCGCTGGCTAACCAGGGGAAGACGATGAGGACAACGACACAACGGGCACGCCGAATCACGAAGCCTCCGATGAGACTGAAGAAATAGAAGAGGTGACGAGCGTACTGCAATCATCGGTTGAGGGTCAAAAGCGAGCAGGCACCCCCGCAGGACAGCGCCGGCACGCGCCTATATGTGAGTGGACTTGGATGATGACTCTGGCGTCTCGTGGCCTTCGGTCTGCACGTTGTGGCGGACATCCGCTCCCTGCACCCAGAAGATTACGTCCTCCGCAATGTTTGTCGCGTGGTCGGCGACGCGCTCCAGATTGCGCGCGACCAGCAAGGCGTCCAGCGCTTGGCGGACAGCCTCGGGCCTCGCATTCATCGTTTTCACCAGCTGGATGAAGGCGTCGTCGCGCATGCGGTCGATCACGCTGTCCATTTCGAGCACCGCTTGAGCAAGTTCAACTTTTCCTTCAATGAATGACTCTAGAGCCCTGCGAACCATGGCACTTACCGCAGAACCCATCCGTGCAATATCCACCGGTAAATCGGCAGCGGGAAGCTCCACCATGTCCATCACACGCTCGGCGATATTCACCGCCTGATCTCCCACGCGTTCGAGATCGGAGTTGATCTTAGTCACCGCGAGAATGAAGCGGAGATCCACCGCCATGGGCTGCTGCATCGCGAGCAGGTCGAAGGCTGCCTCGTCGATCTCGCGCTCCGCGGTGTTGATCAGGCTCTCGCCTTCGAGCACCATCTGGCAGCGCGTGAGATCCCGCTCCACGTATGCCTGACGCGCGCGGTCCACCGCCTGCTCCGCCAATCCGCCCATGCGAAGCAACTTCTGCCGCAGATCGTCGAGCCCTTGCTGAAAACGCGTGCGCATTATCCGAACCTGCCTGTGATGTAGTCTTCCGTCTTCTTGTCAGACGGCTTGGTAAAGATCTTTTCGGTCTTGTCGAACTCGATCATCTTGCCCAGCAGGAAGAAGCCGGTAAACTCCGCGACGCGCGCGGCCTGCTGCATGTTGTGCGTCACAATTACGATGGTATACCGCTCTTTGAGTTGAAAGATCAACTCTTCAATTTTGCCGGTGGAGATGGGATCGAGCGCCGAGCACGGCTCGTCCATCAACAAAACCTCGGGTTCAACGGCGAGGGCGCGAGCGATACAGAGGCGCTGCTGCTGCCCGCCCGATAGGCTGGCTCCGGACTTCTTGTGGATATAATCCTTCACCTCATCCCACAGCGCCGCCGAATCGAGGGAGCGCTCCACGATCTCATTCAGCTTTCGCCGGTCGCGGAAACCGTTCAGTTTTAACCCGGAAGCTACGTTGTCATAAATCGACATCGAGGGGAATGGATTAGCCTTTTGAAACACCATACCCACACGCCGGCGGATCTGGGTCGCAGAAGTGCCGTTGTAGGCATCGACATCGCCGATGCGAACATGGCCCGTTACCCGGGTGTCGGGAATGGTTTCATGCATGCGGTTCAGGCAGCGGATGAAGGTCGACTTGCCGCATCCCGAGGGTCCGATGAGAGCGGTCGCGTGATTGGCTGCGACGTTCAGGTTGATCTCGAACAACGCCTGGGTCTTGCCATACCAGGCATTCAAGCTTTCGACTTGGATTCCGACACCCATAAATCAGGCTGCCCCAAAGGTTCCGCGGCGCACGGCAAATCGGACGGCCGCGACCGCGGTGACAATCAGAACGATGAGCACGAACGATCCCGCCCATGCCTGGCGGTGCCAGTCGTCGTAGGGCGAATTGGCGTAAACATAAATCTGCAGGGGCAAAGCCGCCGTGGGCTGGTTCGCGCGCAAATTCCAATATTGATTGCCGAACGCCGTGAACAACAGCGGTGCAGTCTCGCCGGCAACTCGTGCGAAAGCCAGCATGATTCCTGTGATCACGCCCGAGAGCGCGGTCCGCAGCGTGATGGAAAGCGTAGTGCGCCAGCGTGGAATACCGAGACCGTACGAGGCCTCGCGCAAGGCCTGCGGAACAAGCAGGAGCATCTCTTCCGTGGTGCGAGTAATGGTGGGGACCATCATGATCGCCAGCGCGACTCCGCCGGCCAACGCCGAGAAGTGCCTCTGGTACAAAACGACGATCGAGTACGCCACAATGCCGATCACGATCGAAGGAACGCCATTCAATACGTCCGCCGTAAAACGAATCACATCACCAAACCGGTGGCGACCGAACTCCGCAAGGTAGATCCCCGCACCCACTCCGATCGGCACCCCAAGAAGGCTGGCAATGCCAAGGATGAATGCAGACCCCACAATCGCATTCGCCATCCCCCCGCCAGGTTCTCCCACCGGTTTTGGAGTTTGCGTCAGGAAAGCCCAGTTGATGGATCCTACGCCTCGATAGACGAGATAGCCGAAGATTGCGACCAGCGGCAGTAGCACCAGGAGAACGGTAAACACCGCGACGCCCGTCATGACGTGATCTGTGATCCTTCGCCCCCAACTGATGGGCGGAACGGAATACTGTCCGGCGACATTCGGAGTCTTAGGCACGGGCCCTCGCAGGCTGGCCTCGGGTGACGGTCCAAACCAGCAATCGCGCCAGCGCATTCACAACGATCGTAACAAGAAACAAGGCAAGGCCGATTTCGATCAGTGCCGAAAGATAGACATTTCCGGTCGCCTCGCTAAATTCATTGGCCAGCACGCTGGCCATAGTGTAGCCGGGAGCCAGCAGGGATTTCGCAATCTCCGGGCGATTTCCGATCACCATCGTGACTGCCATGGTCTCGCCCAAAGCACGCCCGAGGCCAAGGATGATCGCGCCCATGATCCCCGCGCGCGCGTTCCGAAGGACGCCAATCCGGATCATTTCCCAGCGCGTTGCGCCCAATGCCAGTGCGGCCTCGCGTTGATGCTGCGGTACCACCATCAGTACTTCGCGCGCAATGGAGGAAATAATCGGGATGATCATGATTGCCAGGATTATGCCGGCGGCGAACATGGAGTAGCCGAACGATGGTCCCGCAAACAGACCCGTCCAACCCAGGGTTTTACTGAGGACTGGATCTACGTAACGCGTCAAAATCGGCACGAGAACGAAGATTGCCCACAGGCCGTAAATCACGCTGGGAATCGCGGCCAGCAACTCTACGAAGAACGAAAGAGGACCGCGCAGGACCCGCGGGCACATCTCCGTAGTGAAGACCGCGACGCCCACTGCCAGCGGAACGGCAATGATCAGGGCAAGGAGCGATGAGACCAGCGTTCCGTAGACAAAGGGCAAGGCACCAAACTGCTCGTTAACCGGATCCCAATCCCGGCGGACAAAGAATTTAAAGCCAAATGCATGCCATGAGAGTGCCGAGCGCAGAACCAGTTCGTAGACGATCAGCGCCAGCACGCCGAGTACGGCCAAGCCACAGGCCAGCATGGCAAACCTGAAGATGCGATCCAGGAATTCTCCCCCGGTAGCGTCCAGAAGGGGCGTAGTCCGCGCGACCGGTGCGGCTGTAACCTTCGTTTGTGCAACAGCTTGCGGACGCAGCATATCAGGCCGGCGAAATGCGCGATTGGCCATTCGCTCTCACCGTACCAGACAGTTGTTACAAAAGTGTTAAAATGGCCTTGCTTTTTCCAGGAATCGCAGTCACATCAGCGCTGGAACTGTTTGCCGGTTGCGTTTTGCTGAGTAAGCCTGTATCGTTCGTTCCCCGATATCCCATTCTGTTATGCCGATTACGCCAGAGCGGACACGCTTCGTTTTCACGAAGCTCGAACGGGAGTTGGTAAGGCTCTCATCGGAGCGCCAACCCGAGAGTGTTCACAGCTTCCGCACCGGGACCCGGCGCCTGCAGACCCTGCTCGAAGATTTACTCCCTCAACGAGACCGCAATCACAAAAAGCTACTGAAGATGTTAACCAGGATTCGCAAGCGTGCGGGAAAAGTACGGGATCTGGACGTTCAGCTGGCCGCACTACGCAGCCTTAAGACTCCGCAGGAACCGCGTCGCAAGACGCTACTCATGCAGAGCCTGATCGAACTTCGTGCCGAGCATGACAAGAAGTTGCGGAAGGTGCTGGACAAGGAGACGGTCCGCGAGATTCGTAAACGGCTGCAGCGAGCCAGCAAAGAATTCAACCTCGATTCAGTCCGCGATCCACTGGCAACGGCGAAACAGATGCTGGAACGGGCGCCGCGTCCGCAGGGCTCTCCCTCTGAGGAATTGCTGCACCAGTACCGCATCCTGACCAAGCGTGCGCGCTACACCGCAGAGTTCGCTGCCAAATCTCCTGAAACCGATCGATTCATCGTGCAGCTCCGGCGAGTGCAGGATGCACTTGGCGACTGGCATGACTGGCTGATGCTGACTCAGAACGCGGCCAGTCAACTGGGAGAACTGCCGCACTCTTCCCTGCTGGCCGTGCTCCGCAACGTAACCGGATCGAAATCGCGTCGGGCGGTAGCGGTGCTCGCGACGTCCGGTTCGGCTAAACCCGCACCAGGTTCCCCAGGTGTCGCACAAGAACCCGGCCACCAGAAGCGCAATGTGAAACCTTCCCCGGCTTCCCTGCGCGCGACTTCCGCGGCGTAGTTCCTAAGAGTCGTAGTCCCGAAAAGTCATGACCATCCGCCATCCTGCCCTGTAAACTGTGAGGCTTCGACATGCCCACCTTTGCCGCGGTCGACATCGGCTCCAACTCTGTTCGATTGAAGATTGCGCGCCTGCAGGGGCATCGGCTTCGTTCTATCCACGAAGACCGCGAGGTCACTCGCCTTGGAGAAGGGGTCTTTCGTTCCGGCTTTCTTACCCCGGAATCGATGGCGGAAACCGTCAAGGTCTTGCGACGCTTCCACCGCGCTACGCAGCAGGTAGCGACCGACACGGTACGCGTCGTCGCCACCAGCGCCCTGCGCGATGCCCGCAACTCGCAAGCCTTCCTCGAATGGGTGCGCTCGGCAACCGGTTGGCGGGTTGAGATCATCTCCGGTTTGGAAGAAGCCCGTCTGATCCACCTGGGTCTGGTGTCCAGCGGGCGCGTCGACAGTTCGCCCACGCTGATGATCGATCTCGGTGGGGGCAGCTGTGAGCTCACCGTCTCCCGGAGTGGCCAAATTCGCGATACGGTCAGCTTGCCGCTCGGAGCGGTCCGCCTCACCGACGAGTTTCTCGGCCACGATCCACCGCGAAAGGGCGAACTGAAACGGCTGAGTGGGTTCATCGCGCGAGAAGTCGGGCGCATCACCTCGCGTATCGTGGCCGCCCGGGTCAAGAACGTCATCGCCACCTCGGGAACTGCTGCGGCGCTTGCCGCCACGGCTACTCATCTCCGAAAGGACAGCTCCAGCCGCGGAAGGCCTGCAGTTTCGCGCGCCGAGATGAGCCGCATCGCCAAGCGACTGGCGCGCCTTCCCGTCGCCGAACGCCGCAAAATCGAAGGCATCGGGCCGAGGCGTGCCGAAATCATTGTGGCCGGCGCCATGGTGTATTACGAACTCATGGACCGCTGCCGGTTAAAGGGCTTCCGCTTCTCCCCTCTCGGGCTACGCGACGGCATCCTGGCGCAGATGGCCGCAGAATACGATCACAGCACGCGATCTGGCCGCCGAATCGAGTCGGAACGCTGGGAGTCGATCACCAGGGCG
>WNFA01006498.1_pt1 | contig 23178 bp, 24 predicted proteins | sample 5400481 | NCBI WGS metagenome assembly WNFA01 (sample SAMN13153340, study PRJNA577476) | soil metagenome | isolation source: 120 cm saprolite under Douglas fir tree site 2 hole 1 replicate 2 | place: USA:California | collected 2015-04-18 | reverse complement strand
CCAAGCACCCCTACACCCAGGCGCTGCTGTCCGCCATCCCGCTGCCCAACCCCAAGGAGCGACGCCGCCGCGTGATCCTCACCGGAGACGTGCCTAGCCCCATCAACCCGCCCAGCGGCTGCCGCTTCCACACCCGCTGCCCGCTGGCGCGGGATATCTGCTCCAAGGTCGAGCCAACTTTTGAGCTGAAGGCCTCCGGACACTGGGCCGCCTGCCACTTCGCGTGATCGGCGAGAAGCCGATCACGCCGAGGCAGTCCGAGGTTCGTAAGGCAGCACGTGGAGCTGTGTGCTCGTAGCGGGCGTCGCTCGGAGTCGCTTCACGCTGGACTGCCGACGGTTTGAATTGGGCGAGCCGGTCCTCAGACCGGCGAGGCCAATTCTGCCAGGGGCGCATAGCCTGTATGACCATCTTGTGACCGGCGTAATTCACCCGTAACCTCGGCAGCGTATAAAGAAGTAGGTGGAAACCCCGCCCGAGATCACGCCCGCTTCGCCGCCGCCGGTGGCGGTCGGCCGCCGCATCTTCCTGGGCCTGCTGGGGGCCGGCGCCGGGGGCCTGCTGATCGGCGGCAAGCTGGTCCAGGAGCCGAAGGCCTACAAGAACGTCAGCACCATGCCGGTCAACCTGAACGGCACCGACACTATCCAGCCCCGCAACCTCGTCTTCCGCGGGCTGGAGCGCTTCCGCTATTACTCGGTGGCGCCCGTTCCGAGCTACCGGGCGGCGACCTGGCGGCTCCGGGTCGGCGGCCTGGTGGCTCGGCCTCTAGTGATCACCTACACCGACCTCTACACCCTCCCCTCCGTCTACGTCCGCGCCGACTTCCGCTGCGTGACGGGGTGGGTCGTGCATGACAACCTCTGGCGTGGGATCCAGCTGCGGACCATCTTCCAGCTGGCGGGGGCGCAGCCGGCCGCCCGGTTTGTCACGTTCACCTCATTCGATGGCATCTATCGCGAGAGCTTCACGCTCGACCAGGCTCAGTCGGAGCACGCCATCGTGGCCTTCGAGCTCAACAAGCGTCCGCTGCCGACCGAGCAGGGCGCTCCCGCCCGCATCATCAATCCAGACATGTTCGGTTACAAGAACCTGAAGTGGCTGGGCGGCATCTCCCTGACGGCCAAACGGGAGAACGGCTACTGGGAGCAAAAGGGCTGGTGCAACCCGCTGATCGGGTCTGATTTTGACGACTGCGCCTGACCTGCGGGCCCCCGCGCCAGGGCGGGTCCTTCGATTCAACGCCACCGAGCGCTGGATGCACTGGGCGTTTTCGGTCCCTTTCCTGGCGCTGCTCATCACCGGCGTCGCCCTGGGCCTGCCGCAAACGGAGGTCCTGCTCACCCACCGGGATCTGATCCGGGCCGTCCACCTGGCGGCGGCGGTGGCGCTGGTGGGTCTGCCGGCCGCTGTCTGGCTGGCGGGCAACCGTCGCAGCCTGCGCCGCGACGCCCGCGAAGTCGACCGCTGGGATCGGCTGGACTGGCAATGGCTGCGGCGTGCGCCCTGGCCGTTCCGGCGGTCGGCGCTTCCGCCCCAGGGCCGCTTCAATGCCGGCCAGAAATTGAATAGCATCCTGGTCACCGCGGCCGCGGTGGGCCTCCTGGTCACCGGCGTTTTCATGTGGAAGGCCGAGGCCTTTCCCGTCTGGCTGGGCGACGTCTCCACCCAGGCGCACGATCTCCTCACCATTGCGGTCATCCCGCTGGTGATCGGACACATCATCATGGCGGCGCTCAACCCGCGCACCAACCAGGCCCTGGGCAGCGTCTTCCATGGGTACGTGGACGCCGGCTGGGCCCGCGCCCACCACGGCCGCTGGGTGCCCTGACCGGGTGTCGGCCGCCGGCCACTCTCTATACTTAGCTTCCGCCGGCCCCGGGCCGGCATTCTTCTGTTCATGAGAGATCTGAGCATGGCCGCGCTGGACGCGGCACAAGTCCAGGGTGCCTCCTACGCCGATATTCGGCTGAGTCACCGGGTCCAGCAGGATCTGACCGTCAAGAACGGCCGGCTGGCCTCCGTCTCCGATGACACCAGCGAGGGATTCGGCGTCCGGGTGCTGGTGGACGGCGCCTGGGGATTTGCGGGGAGCGCGCGGCTCCAGACCCAGGAGGTGGAGGAGGTCGTGCGCCGGGCGATCCGGATCGCCCGCGCCAGTGCCCGAGTCCAAACCACGAAGGTGGTCCTGGGGCTTCCGGTGACCTCCAAAGGGAATTACCGCACCCCGGTGGTGCGCGACCCGTTTGCGGTCCCGCTGAGCGAGAAGGTGGATCTGCTCCTGCGCGCCGATGCCGCCATGGCGGCCGTGGCCGGGGTGACGGTGCGGGAGGGATCGATGGAGTTCCTGAAGGACCGCAAAGTCTTTGCCTCCACCGAAGGCGCGTTCGTGGAGCAGGAGTTTGTCGAAAGTGGAGCGGGAGTGGAGGCCACCGCTACCAACGAGGCGGACTTCCAGAGCCGGTCGTATCCGAACTCGTTCGGGCGCCAGCAAGGTGCCGCCGGCTACGAATTCATCGAGGCCATGCGGCTGGACGCCCACGGCGGCCGGATCGCCGAGGAGGCGGTCGCCTTGCTCACCGCCCCCCAGTGTCCGAGCGGAATCAAGACCATCATCCTGGACGCCAGCCAGGTGGCCCTCCAGATCCACGAGTCGTGCGGCCATCCCACCGAGCTCGACCGAGTCTTCGGCATGGAAGCCGCGTATGCCGGCACCAGCTTCATGACCCCCGACAAGTTGAACGCCCTCCGCTATGGCTCGCGCGAGGTTACGATCACCGCCGATGCGCTGAGCCCCACCGGCCTGGGCACCTTCGGCTGGGACGACGAGGGGGTGCCCGCCCAGCGGACCTACCTCATCCGCGACGGGCTCTTCGTTGGCTACCTCACCTCCCGCGAGACGGCCAGCGTGCTCGGCCAGGCGAGCAACGGGACCATGCGCGCCGACGGCTGGAATCGGATCCCCCTGATCCGTATGACCAACGTGAACCTGGAGCCGGGGACCTCCTCGCTTGGGGAGATGATCGCCGAGACCAAGGACGGCGTGTACATGGAGACCAATCGCAGCTGGAGCATCGACGACAAGCGTCTGAACTTCCAGTTCGGCACCCAGCTCGCCTACGAGATCGTCAACGGCAAGCGCGGCCGGATGCTGAAGAACGCCACCTACGCGGGCAGCACCCCCGAGTTCTGGAACTCCTGCGATGCCGTTGGTGGGCCCGCCGAGTGGCGGCTCTGGGGACTGACCAACTGCGGCAAGGGACAGCCGCCCCAGCTGGCCCACGTGGCCCACGGGGCGGCCCCGGCCCGGTTCCAGAACGTGCGGGTGGGCATCCTGAAGTGAAGGCCATCGAATCCCCGGGTCTGACCGAAGCCACCAGCCTGCGGGCGTTCATGGAGGACATCATCGAGCGCTCCCCCGCCGACGAAACGGAGGTGCTGATCACCGAGCAGGACGGCGCGCTCACCCGTTTTGCCAACAACGGGATTCACCAGAACGTAGCCGAGCGCAATGCCACGGTGCGGGTGCGGGTGGTGAAGGACGGCAAAACGGGCGTGGCTTCGCTCAACCAGCTCAGCGCCGAGGCCGCTCGCGGCGTGCTGGCGCGTGCCATCGAAATCGCCGACCTGCAGACGGCCGGCGAGACCGTTCCCCTGCCCGGTCCGGCTCAAGCGGCGACGGTCAACGCCTGGTTTGACCGGACGGCGAACGCCACGCCGGAGGAGCGGGCCGACTTCGTGGGTGCCATCTGTCGGGGCGCGGCCCGCCATGGGTTGAAGGCTTTTGGCGCCTTCAGCACCAGTGGCGGCCAGGTCGCCATCGCCAACTCCAAGGGAGTCTTTCACCACCATCGCGGCACCCAGGCTGCGGTGAACACGGTCGTGATGGGGGATGCCGGGTCCGGATACGCCGATCGTTCGGCCCTGGATGTCGCCAGTCTGGATGGCGTGGAGCTGGCCGAAGAAGTGATCGACAAGGCCCAACGCAACCAGCAGGCCGAGCCAGTGTCGGCTTCTCCGCGCTGGCGCTGCAGGAGGAGCGGAGCTTCATGCGGCTGAACGAGCGAATCACCGGCGAAAAGGTCACCATCTGGGATGACGGCATCGATCCCAACGGGATCCCGGCGCCCTTCGACTTCGAGGGGGTGCCCACGCAGCGGGTCGACCTGATCCGGGATGGGGTCGCGGTCGGCGTCGTCTACGACCAGCAGACCGCCGCCCGGGAGCACCGGCAGTCGACCGGCCACGGCCTGCCGGCTCCCAACACGGAAGGCCCCTACGCCACGAGCCTCTTCATGGCGCCCGGGTCGGTGGACAAATCGCGGCTGGCCGACGGCATCAAGCGGGGGATCTGGGTCACCCGCTTCTGGTATGTCCGGGTGGTGCAGCCCAAGGCGTCCATCATCACCGGCATGACGCGGGAGGGCACCTTCCTCATCGAGGACGGCAAGCTGACCCGCCCGGTCAAGGATCTGCGCTTTACGGAAAGCATGCTGGAGGCGCTGGCCGGCACCGTCGCCCTGTCCAGCACGACCAAGCTGCAGGCCAGCGAGTACTTCGGCGCCGCCCGGGTGCCGGCCGTGCGGCTGCAGCGGTTCACCTTTACCAGTTGACCCAGCCCGACCGCATCCCCCTGATCGGTCTGCCCACCCTCGAGATCCCGCGGGGCGAGCGGCCTCCCCGCTACGGGATCAACCAGGCCTACGTCCGAGCCCTGGAAGCAGCCGGGGCAGCCCCGGTCTTGATTCCCCTGCTGGACGACCCCGATCGCCTGCACGCCATTTACGCCCGCCTGGACGGCATCCTCTTCCCCGGCGGCGAGGACGTGGAGCCGGCCGCCTACCACGAGGAGCCGATCGGCCAGCTGAACGTGGTGGAACCGCGGCGCGATCGGATGGAAATGGCGCTGGCGCGCTGGGCGGCCGAGGACGACCTGCCGGCGCTGGGGATCTGCCGCGGGCAGCAACTCCTGAACGTGGCCCTGGGCGGCAGCCTGTACCAGGACCTGCGATTCCAGAAGGTGACCTCCTTCGAGCATGCCAACAAGGACGGCCGGGCCCGCGACGCCCTGATCCACGCCGTCCGCCTGGAACCCGACTCCCGGCTGGCTCAGCTGATCGATGAGACCGAGGTGACGGTGAACAGCCTCCATCACCAGGCGGTCAAGGAGGCGGCGCCCACCCTGCGCATCGTCGGCCGCGCGCAGGATGGCGTGATCGAGGCCCTGGAGGCCCCCGATCGACGGTTCCTGATCACGGTCCAGTGGCATCCCGAGGAGATCGCGTCCGTTGCCTGGCACACGGGTTCCGGTACAGGTCGTAATACGAGGGCGACTGTGGGAGGCCGGCCAGCATCGATGCCCGGGCCAGGTCCAGCTGGGTGGGCGCCATCTGGAAATACACCGACGACGCCTGGCCGACGCCCCAGGCGCCGTGGCCGAAATAGACGGAATTCAGATATGACTCCAGGATGACCGCCTTGGGAAACCGCAGCTCCAGCTTGAGGGCCATCACCAGGTCTTCGGGCTTGCGCCAGCCGTCGTCGTTTCCGTGCAGGTAGAGGTTCTTGATCAACTGCTGGCTCAAGGTGCTGGCCCCCTCCAGCGCCCGGCGGTGGTACAGGTCGGCCAGCAGCGCCCGCTCCAGGCCCTGCAAGTCGATGCCGTGATGCTGGTAGAACCGCTCGTCCTCGATGGCGATCAGGGCCTCGCTCAGGGAGTCCGGCACGGCGGAGAGCGGGACCCGGCGCGCGCCGTGAGCCCCCAACACGGCGTCCACCCGCTGCGGCACGTCGTCCACCGGGGGCGTGACCAGCAGCCCGACGATGATGCAGAGTCCCAGCAGCATCAGCAACGCCAGCGCGGCGCCGGCAGCCCGAAACAGCCACCGCCGGAGCACGCCGGACCGCGGGGCCGTGATCATCGCCACTCATTCTTGCAACGGCCAGATGGCCGGGGTGGCCCCGCTGCAGGACGGCGGTAGAATTGGATCGTGGGTGAGACCGCCGCCGAGCGCCGCGGTACCTGGAAGGTCAAGGCCGGCCTGGCCGAGATGCTGAAGGGTGGCGTGATCATGGATGTCGTCACGGCGGACCAGGCGAAGATCGCCGAGGACGCGGGGGCGGTGGCCGTGATGGCCCTGGAGCGGGTCCCGGCCGACATCCGCCGGGAAGGCGGCGTGGCCAGGATGAGCGACCCCGGGTTGATCCAGGCGATCATCGAGGCCGTGACCATCCCGGTGATGGCCAAGTGCCGGATCGGCCATTTCGTGGAGGCCCAGATCCTGGAGGCCATCGGGGTGGATTACATCGATGAGAGCGAGGTGCTGACCCCGGCCGACGAGGAGCATCACATCAACAAGCACCCGTTCAAGATCCCGTTCGTGTGCGGCTGCCGGGATCTGGGGGAGGCCCTCCGGCGGATCGCCGAAGGGGCCGCCATGATCCGCACCAAAGGCGAGGCCGGGACCGGGAACGTGGTCGAAGCCGTCCGCCACCAGCGGGCCGTGACCAGCGCCATCCGGCGGCTCAACGGCATGGGCCCGGAGGAGCTGGTCATGGAAGCCAAGCAGCTGGGTGCCCCCACCGACCTGCTGGAAGAGACCGCCCGGTTGGGCCGCCTGCCGGTGGTCAACTTCGCCGCCGGGGGGATCGCCACCCCGGCCGATGCCGCGCTCATGATGCAGCTCGGCAGCGACGGCGTCTTCGTCGGCTCTGGAGTCTTCAAGTCGGAGGATCCCTCCGCCCGGGCCAAGGCCATCGTGGCGGCGACCACCAATTACGACAGGCCGGACATTCTGGTGGAGGTGTCCCGGAGCCTGGGGAAGGCGATGCGCGGGCTGGAGATCGGCGCCATTCCCAAGGAGGAGCTGCTCGCGAGCAGAGGCTGGTGAGCACCCGACGACGCATCGGGGTGCTCGCCTTGCAGGGCGACTTTCGCGAGCACCTGGCGGCCCTCCGCGCGTGTGAGGTCGAGGGGGTCGGCGTGCGCACCACCGAGGAGCTGGATCGCGTCGATGCGCTGATTCTTCCGGGAGGCGAGAGCACCACCATGAGCCGGCTGATGGATTCGGCGCTGCGCCAGCGAATCCAGGACCGGGCGGCCGCCGGGATGCCGGTGATGGGCACCTGCGCCGGGATGATCCTGATGGCCAGCGAGGTCCTGGACGGCACCGCCGAGCAGGAGCCCCTCAAGCTCATGCACCTGGCGGTCCGCCGCAACGCCTACGGGCGCCAGCGTGACAGTTTCGAAGCCGAGGTCGATGCCCCGGCCCTGGGCGGGCTTGGCCCCGCCGTCTTCATTCGCGCCCCCCAGGTCACCCGGGCGGGAACCGCGGTCGAAACCCTGGCGCGCCATGGGGGGCAGCCGGTGGCGCTGCGGGAAGAACACCGCCTGGCCCTGGCCTTCCATCCGGAATTGACCCCCGATCATCGCTGGCACCAGTACTTTCTGGGCTTCCTGGACGGATCATGAGCCTGCAGATCCGGGCGGCGCAGCTCAAAGACCTGGGTGCTATCGAAGCCCTCTATCGCGAGCATGCCCAGGCCCCGGAGCATGGCTTTGCCGCGTCGCACGCCCTGCCCAGGCGCCAGTTCGCATCCTCGCGGCTGTGGTTCCTGGTCAACAACACGTTCGCCTCCATCCTGCCGCTGACCTCGGCGGCTGATCACGTCTATGTCGCGGTGGGGCCGCGCCAGGGCATCCAGGGGTTCATTCAGGCGGAGACCGCTCCGGCGGGCAAGCACGTCTGGCAGGTCCTGAACCTCAGCGTCCGCCCGGACCTCGATCGGTTTCAGACCGGGACGGCGCTGCTGGACCATCTCTTCAACGAGGGGCTGCGCCGGGGAGTCTTCCGCTTCATCGTCCGCCTCTCGGTGGACGACCCGATGACTGATCTCTTCAAGGCTGCCGGAGCCTTCCGAGCTGCTGGGCGAGCTGGTCCAGCGCAGCCTCGAGTACCTGGCCGGCCATCGCCCCGGTCCAGTCTGGTGCAGCCTCCGCCACTACGACCAGCGTGCCATCCAGCTGCTGCAGCGGGAGGGCTTTGAGGTCATCGCTTCCCAGGTCCTGATGGTTCGGGAGCTGGCTCTCAAGGTGCCTGTCCGAGCCCGGGTGCGGGTCAAAGACAAGGCCCTGGTCCCCCAGTACGGGTAATCTGGGTCAATGCTTCGAGCCCAAAACGGCCTGGTGCGGGCGGACACCGACGAGCTGAACCTCCTGTTCCAGACGCTGCCACCTCACCTGTATCGCGCGGTCCACCAGCTGTCGGAACTCGGCTACCTGCTGGAGATCGTGCTGGACCTCGGCCGCGAGCCCGAAGCGCGCTTCCCCGAGGAAGAGGTGATCCTGAGCGACACCCCGATCACCTCCGAGGATCTCGAGTTCGTGGCCTCCCGCGTCGGATCGTTCGGGGATGATAACCGGGCCGGCATCGAGCGGACCCTGCACCGCATCTCCGCCATCCGCAATCGGAACAGCCAGATCGTGGGGATGACCTGCCGGGTGGGCCGCGCCATCACCGGCACCATCGACATCATCAAGGACATGGTCATCGGTGGCAAGAGCATCCTGCTGCTGGGCCGCCCTGGGATCGGCAAAACCACCATGCTCCGCGAGTGCGCCCGGGTGCTGGCGGACGAGATGAAGAAGCGGGTGGTGATCGTGGACACGTCCAACGAGATCGGCGGCGACGGCGACATCCCGCATCCGGGCATCGGCCGGGCGCGCCGGATGCAAGTCCGGACGCCGGCCTTGCAGCACGCCGTGATGATCGAGGCGGTGGAGAACCACATGCCCCAGGTGATTGTCATCGACGAGATCGGGACCGAGTTGGAGGCGGCTGCCGCCCGCACCATCGCCGAGCGGGGCGTGCAGCTGATCGCCACCGCCCACGGCAACTCGCTCGATAACTTGATGGTCAACCCCACCCTCAACGACCTGCTGGGCGGCATCCAGACGGTCACCCTGTCGGACGAGGAGGCCCGCCGGCGCGGGACCCAGAAATCGGTGCTGGAGCGGAAGTCGCCGCCCACCTTCGATGTCCTGGTCGAAATCCACGACCGCGACCGATTGGCCGTGCATCAGCCGCTGGCCGAGGTGGTCGACATAGCGTTGCGGGGCGGCAACAAGCCACCCCAAATGCGCGTGCGCGGCGCCGACGGCGCCATCACGGCGCGCATGGGCGAAACGGCGCCGATGCGAACGGCGGTGCCGCGCGAGCCTGGGGCCCTGCCGGCCCCCCGGAGTCCCCGGGAGTCGCTGGCCATTTTCCCCTACGGGGTTAGCCGGAATTACCTGGAGCAGGCCGTGGACGATTTGAAGATCCCAGCCCGGATTCAGAACCACATCGAAGACGCCGACGTGGTGCTGACGCTGAAGAACTACTACCGGCGCAAGGACTCGCCGTTGAAGGAGGCCGAGGCGGTCGGGGTCCCCATCCAGGTGTTGAAGAGCAACACCATCACCCAGATCAAGGGCGCCCTGGGCAAGCTGTACGCTCTGGAGACCGCCGATCCGACCGAGGCCGCCCTGGAGGAGACCCTGGAGGGCATCCGTCGCGCCAAGGCGACCAACAGCATGGTCGAGCTGTCGCCCCAGAACGCCTACGTGCGCCGCCTCCAGCATCAGCTGGTCGAGCGCCACGAACTGACCGCCCGGAGTTCCGGCAAAGAACCGAATCGCCGCCTCCGCATCTACACCGCCGGCGATTAGCGGGCGGCCAGTCTCTCGCAGCCGGCTCCGTACCTTCCGGAGCAACCTGCTCGACTGGTATGCGGCCAACGGCCGCGACCTGCCCTGGCGCCGCACCCGCGACCCGTACGCCATCGTGGTCGCCGAGATCATGCTCCACCAGACGCAGGTCAGCCGGGTGGTTCCGTTCTACGAGCGATTCCTGCACAAATATCCGACGGTGGTGGCCTTGGCCGGCGCGCGGCGACGGGACGTGAAACGCCTGACCGATCCGCTCGGGTACAAGATCCGTGGCGGGTGGCTGCACGCCATCGCCCAGCAGGTCGCTGAGGAACGGGCCGGATACTTTCCCCAGACCGTCGATGAGCTGCGACGGCTGCCGGGGGTGGGCCGGTACACCGCGGGGGCGGTGATGAGCTTTGCCTTCCATCGCGACGCCCCCATCCTCGACACCAACGTGGCTCGTCTTCTGAGCCGATACTTCGGTGCCCAACCCAGCCGGCGCGAGCTCTGGGCGCTCGCCAGCCGAGTCATCCCGCCCGGTAAGGCGTATGTCTTCAACCAGGCGCTGATGGATCTGGGCGCCCTCGTGTGCGTATCACGCGCGCCGCGCTGCGTCACCTGCCCACTGCGGCGCGGCTGCCGTATGCTTCACGCGTAAATGGGAGGTCCAGGCTACTTCGTGACCTTCGAGGGACCCGAAGGGGCCGGCAAATCGACGCAGGTCACCCGCCTGGCGGCCAGGCTGACCGAGCATGGTTTCGAGGTGCTCAGCACGCGCGAGCCCGGCGGCACCGTGGTCGGTGAATTGATCCGGCGGATCCTGCTGGACGGCCCCGACCTCAGTGGCTGGAGCGAAGCCTTGCTGTTCACGGCGGCCCGCGCCCAGCTGGTCCAGGACGTGATCCGGCCCCAGCTGGAGGCCGGCCTGGTCGTCCTGTGCGACCGGTACCGCGATTCCACGCTCGCCTACCAGGGGTACGGCCGGGGCGTCGACCTGGCCACCCTCATTCGCCTGCAGGCGGAGGCAACCGGCGGATTGCTGCCGGCGCTGACGTTCCTGCTGGACCTGCCGGTGGAGGCAGGCCTGTCGCGCATTCCTAAAGGAGCCCTCGACCGCCTGGATCGGGAGGCGGAGGGCTTCCACCGCCGGGTGCGCGAGGGATACCTGGAGATGGCGCGCCAGGACCCGGGTCGGTGGGTCATCGTCAACGCCGCCGTGTCGGCCGACGGCCTGGCCGAGGTGATCGTGACCGCCACCCGGGAGCGCCTTCAGCGCGCGGGGGTCGGGCCCCGGGAGCGCCGCTCGGCGTGAAGCTGCTGATCGCCGTGGTCCACCAGGAGGACGCGTCCGCCACCATGGATGCGCTCAACGACCGCGGCATCTCGGTGACCAAGTTCGCCAGTTCCGGCGGCTTCCTCCAGCACAAGAACGTGACCCTGATGTCGGGCATCGAAGAGGACCGCATCGAGGAGGTCCTGGGCGTGATCAAGGAGAACTGCCGCACCCGGAGCGAGTTCATGAACCCGATGCCGCCGCTGGTGGAGCCGGGTGATTTCTTCGTCCCCTATCCGGTCGAGGTGCAGGTGGGCGGCGCCACGGTTTTCATCGTGCAGGTCGACCGCTTCGAAAAGTTGTGATCCCCGGCCTGGGGACTGTCCTTAACACGGGGACCGTGCTGGTGGGGGGCACGATAGGCTTGACGCTCGGACGCTTCATTCCCCAGAGTCTCCAGACCACCATTCGCCAGGTGCTGGGCTTGCTGGTGATCGTCATCGGCGTCTCCATGGCGTTAAAGAGTCAAAACCCGATCGTGCTCCTGGTCAGCGTGCTGGGCGGGGCGGTGATCGGCGAGCTGCTCCGATTGGATGACGGCCTGCAGGCCCTGGGCCGCTGGGCCGAGAGTCAGACCAGCCGGGGTAGTGGCGGCCGGGTGAGCCTGGCCTTCGTCACCACCAGCCTGCTCTTCTGCGTCGGGCCGCTCACCATCCTGGGGACCTTCCAGGACGGTGCCCATGGCGACATCTCCCTACTGGCCATCAAGTCGATGCTCGACGGGTTTGCGGCCATGGTGTTCGCGGCCACGCTGGGCTGGGGCGTCCTGCTGTCCGCGGTGACCGTGATCGTCGTCCAGGGCGCCCTGACGCTACTGGCCTTCCTTGTACACGCCGGCCTGAGCAGCGCCCAGACCGCCGAACTCACCGGAGTGGGCGGGGTCGCCGTGCTGGGGATCGCGCTGGGGCTGCTGGAGATCAAGCGGATCAAGGTCGCCAACCTCCTCCCCGGCCTCGTCCTGGCGCCGCTGCTGGTGGCCGTGCTGCACACCATGGGAGTTCTCTAAGCTCGGAACCGGCACGCGGCTTGGACGGTATCCTGCGCAGATGCCGCTTCTTCGGCGACTCCGTAGACTGAGGGGGTGCCCGACTCCGAGCCGCGGAGCGTCGACCGTCGACTCGACTGGTTCGCGGCCAGCGTTGGGCTGGTCCTCGCCGTCCTGGCGCAGCTGGCGGGCGGCGTCGTGCTGTTTACGCACGGCAGCAGCCTGGCTACCCAGGAGCTGTTCGCCTTCGGGATCCTGCTGGTGGCTGGATTCGTGGCCGGTCGCCTCGGTCCGCTTCCTGGCGGCATCTGGAACGGCATGCTGGTGGCCATCGGCTTCATCGTGGTGCAGGCCCTGGCCCGCACCATCATGGACGTCCGCCTGATGGGGAATCCCGGGGTGACCCACGCCTCTGACATGGTCACTCTCTTTGTCGACGACATCGTGGTGCTTTCGGGCGGCACGCTGGGTGGCTGGCTGAGCCGGTTCGCCCGGCTGACGATCGCCCGGTAACGAATCGCAGACAGCAACGTTGTCTTTGGGCAGGCAGAACATCAACCCCGGCGGAGGAGAACCAATGGAGAACGGGAGTGTGGCGGCCTTCGGAGACCGCATCGTCCGAAATGTCAGTCGGGTGCTGGTGGGCAAGGATGCGGAGATCGAACTGTGCGTGATGGCCATGCTCAGTCGAGGGCACGTGCTGATCGAGGACGTGCCCGGCGTGGGCAAGACCATGCTGGCCAAGTCGCTGTCCCGCTCCCTCGGCTGCGCCTTCGAACGGCTGCAGTTCACCCCCGACCTGCTCCCCGCGGACGTGACCGGGGTCAACATCTACAGCCCCAGCACGCAGCAGTTTGAGTTCCGCCAGGGCCCCATCTTCGCCCAGGTGGTGCTGGCCGACGAGATCAACCGCGCCACCCCCAAGACCCAGTCGGCGTTGCTGGAAGCCATGGAGGAGCGGCAGGTGACGGTCGACGGCACGACCTATCCGCTGCCCCAGCCCTTCATCGTGCTGGCGACCCAGAACCCGGTCGAGTTCGCCGGCACGTTTCCCCTGCCCGAAGCCCAGGTGGACCGGTTCCTGATGAAGGTCAACCTGGGGTACCTCGACATCGCCCACGAGGTCCAGGTGCTGGACCGCTTCCAGACGGAGTCCCCCATCGAAACATTGGAAACGGTGGCCAGCGCCGAGGAGGTCGTCCAGAACCAGCGGGCCGTGCAGCAGATCTACGTCGATGAGCAGCTGAAGGAGTACATCGCGCGGCTCACCCATCGGACCCGCTCCCATAGCGATGTCAGCCTGGGGGCCAGCTCGCGGGGTTCGCTGGGCCTGTTCCGGACGGCCCAGGCGCGGGCGGCGCTGGAGGACCGGGATTTCGTGACGCCCGACGACGTCAAGGCGCTGGCGCATTCGGTCCTGTCGCACCGGGTGATCCTCAAGCCCAACGCCGAGCTGCGCGGCCTGACGCCGGCCAAGATCGTCAGCCAGATCCTGGAGAGCGAGCCGGTGCCCGCCCTCTCGGTGGTGTCCCACTTCGGGCGGCGCGCCTCGCGCTGATCCGATGCGGCTTCCCCGGCTGCCCCTGCTGACGGCGCTGGTTCTCCTGCTTTTCTTCGCCTACATCACCGGCATTCGGCTGGCCTACACGCTCTTCTACGCCTTCGTCCTGCTGCTGGTGGCCAGTTACGCGTGGAGCCGCCTGGCCGGCGAGCAGCTCTCCATCCGGCGGGAGAGCCCGGAGGGGCAGTACCAGGTGGGCGACACCTTCGAAGAACGCTTCAAGGTCGAGAACAGCTCCTGGATCCCGATCCCGGTCATTGAGGTGGTCGACTTCTCGAACATCCCGGGCTACCGGCCGGACCGCGTCTTCTCCCTCAAGGGCCGCCGCTTCCGCGGGTGGGCGTCGCGCGGCACGTTCAAGCAGCGCGGCCTCTTCACCTTCGGGCCCATCGAGCTGCGATACGGCGATCCCTTCGGGCTGTTCCCCCGAACACTGCGGGTCAGCTCCACCAACTCGGTGGTGGTCTATCCGCAGATCCGCCCGGTCGGCCACCTTGACGTGCTGTCCATGCGCGCCCAGGGCGACGAGCATGTGCGCGGCCGGGTGCTCGACATCCCGCCGAACGCGACCACCATCCGCGAGTACGTGCCCACCGACAGCTTCAAACGCATCCACTGGGCGTCCTCCGCCCGGCTCGGCCGGCTGGTGAGCCGAAGCTTTGAGACCCGGGAGGGCGGCGACGCCTGGATCGTGCTCGACCTGGACCGAACGGTGCACGCCGGCGAAGCGCCGGAGTCGACTCTCGAGTACGGCGTCAGCCTGGCCGCCTCCATTGCCGATGCCGGTCTGCGCCGGGGAGCGGCCATCGGGCTGCTGGCCAATGATCATGCCCTGAGCCTGCTGGACGCGGCCCGGGGCGACCAGCAGCGCAAGAAGCTGCTCGAGTTCTTCACCCTGGCGGCGGCCGACGGAGACGTCCCCCTGGCGACCATGCTGGCCGCCCACGGCCATCGCTGGCGGCGGGGCGGCGGGCTGGTGGTGGTGACGCCCTCCAGCGATCCCCAATGGGTCGAGGCCTTGCTGGACCTGGGCGTTCGCGGCCAGCGCAGCCTGGTCGTCTACCTGGACCCGCAGGCTTTCCATGGCACTCAGCCAGCCCTCGCCATCGCCTCCCGCTGGCGGCAGGCGCTCTCCTGGTGGATGATTCGCCCCAGCGAAGCGGTCGAGGGCGAAGAGGAGCAAAAGGTTGCCGCCCGTTAATCAGACCACGCTGCTGGCTGCCCTGGCGGGCCTGGCCGTGGTGGCCTGGCTGTCCGGCATGGTTCGGGTCCGCAGCGAGGACGGAGTGGCTCGCATCGGCGTCCTCCGGAAGTGGTCGCTGGAGTTCGATTTCCGCGATACGTGGTTGTTGCTGGGGTTGGTGGTCATCCTCGGCTGGTCCGTGGCCACTGCCCTGCAGCAGTCCAACTGGGCGCCCGGTTCGGACCGGCTGCCCGCCGCGGTCCTGGTGGCGGTGCTGGCTGGATGGCTGGCGGCCGTCACCCGCCTGTCGCGCCGTGGGTTCGTGCTGATTGGACTCCTGGTGGTGCTTGCCTTTGCCGTCTGGTCGACGCTAGGGGCGGTCCATCTGGGATCCAGCTTCGATGTCGGCCCGGTGCCCGACTCGCTCCGGCCGCTGGCCCTGTGGGCGTCGGCCACCTGGTTCCAATCGCGCTTCGCGATGCTGATCGGTCTGATCGTCCTGGTCATGCTGACCGGCTGGTGGACCTCGTGGTGGGTCTTTCGCCGCCGGTCAGGACTGGTCGCCCTCATGCCATCGGGGACGATCCTGGCGGTGGAGGTGCTCAACGACACCAGCCCGGGCCTGATCTTTTTCAGCTTCGCCTGGCTGGCCGCTGCGGTGCTGCTGCTGGTCCGCCTGCACTACGTCCGGCTCAAGGAGCGCTGGCATGCCCGCCGCATTCCGCGAGCCCAGGACACCACCTGGACGTTCGGCGAGATCGGCTTCGAGGCCACCGCGCTGCTCCTGCTGGCGGCCTTCCTGCTGCCGCCCCTGACCAGCGATGACATGAGCAGCCAGCTGGTGCCCAGCACCCTCAATGCCAGCGGCTTCCACCCCTTCAACTTCGGCGGCGTCTTCCACAGCGGGCCCCAGGATGTGGGATACAGCGAGACGGTCCGGCCGGGGGCCCAGCTCCACGCCCGCCCGGTGGTGGTGATGTCGGTCAGCGGCGAGTTCGCCGCCATGTACCCCTACTGGCGGGGCGTCGCGCTGGGCGGCTGGAACGGGGAAGCCTGGTACCTGCTGAACCACGGTCCGGATCTGGTGGTCGGCCGGCAGGAGTCGCTGGCGCCGAAAGCCGAGATCCCGCGGGCCGACTTGCCGGCGGACCCACAGCGGTTGAAGTACGTGCACAACACGTTTCACATCCTGGCAGGCGGCCAGGGCCCACCGACCGCATTCTCGGCCGGTGAGCTCATCTGGGTGTCCAAGCACGCGGTGAGCGTGCAGGGTATCGTGGACCTCCCGGCCGGCATTTTCGGGCTGGATTCCCAGCCGGTGCCCTTGAACAGTGTCGGCCCGGGAGTGAGCTTCGACACCGTGGACCAGGTCCACCTGGCCGACAATCCCCATCCGCCGTACGACTACACCAGCTACTCGGCCACCTCCGTGGTGGACGAGCAGAGCCTGCGCCAGGCAGGGACGAACTACCCGGCGTGGGTGGAGCCGTACCGGGGGCTGTACTACCAGAACCGGATCGTGAACGGCGGCTTCACCGGACAGGATGCAGAGATCGCCGCGCTGGCCCTCAAGATCGTGCAGGGCGCCCACGCCCAGAACCCTTACGACCAGGCGCGGGCCATCGAGGCATGGCTCCGGCTACCGGGCCGGTTCACGTACACGCTGGCGCCCAAGGCCGCTCCCATCGGTGTTCGGCAGCTGGATTACTTCTTGTTCGCGACTCATGCCGGCTACTGCCAGGACTTCGCCACCGCCATGGCTGTTTTGCTGCGGTCGCTCCCCGATCCGGTGCCGGTCCGCCTGGTCAGCGGGTACGCGGAAGGCACGTATGAGGCCAAGTCGCAGCGCTTCGTGGTGCGCGCCACGGACGCCCACACCTGGGTGGAAGTGCTCTTCCCTGGCTATGGGTGGCAGCCGTTCGAGCCGACGCCCGACTCGCAGAACTTCCCCATCTCCCGGCCCGCCACGCCGGCCGACCTGAACAGTCCGGGCGTCACGGCCCAGAATCCTGGCCAGATCGGGGTCCCGGCCGGCGCCGGCTCCTCGGGGACCTTGGGGGGCCTGGGCGGCGGCGCCCCGGGAGGCTTCGTTGATGTCGGCACCCGCCTCGGCGTCGGCCTCGGTGTGGTGCTGCTCTTGGCCCTGTTGGCGGCCGTGCTTGGAGTTCGCTGGTATCTCCGGCCCGAGGACGCCCCCCGGATCTGGCGGCGGCTTCGTTTCCTGGGTCGCGAGCTGCAGGTCCCGGTGCAGCCCGGCGATACGCCGAACGAGTACGGGGTCAAGCTGGCTCGAGCCGTGCCACCCCTGGCTCCCGAGATCTCCACGCTGGCCCGCCTGTTCACGCGGGCCCGCTATCGCCGGGCGGGGCTGGATCACCGGGAGTCGACCGAGCTGCACGTGGCTTGGGACCGCGTTCGACGGCAGTATCCGCGGTTGCTCCTCCGCGGGATAGGCCGGCGTCTCCGAAACGGAGAAGCGAAGCCCGCTTCGGGCTCGGCTAAAGCGGCAGGTCGAGGGTCAGGAAGTCGCGGGCCAGGACGGCTCCGTCGAGGGGCTGGTCGCTCCCGCGGTGGGTCAGAATAAAGCGCACGGCGGGGTGGCGCCCCATCAGGCCCTGGACCTCCTGCCGTGAGAGATGGATCTTCCCCGGCTCCGCGTAGGTCATCTCGGCGATGACGTGGTCCGAGGCCTGGACCAGCGCATCCAGCCCGGGACAGGGCGCTGAGTCGCCGGTGTACCCGAGCCGCACCCCGTCCTTTTCCAGGAGGTAGCCGAGGCAGGCCCAGGTCGACACGTGGGCCATGCGGAAGGCCCGCACCCGGTAGCCCGCCACCTCCCGGGGAGGCAGGGAACAGCTCGTGCCGGGCCGCGATCAGCAGCGCCAGGTTGAAACAGTGGTCGGCATGGAAGTGGCTGATGAAGACGGCCGCCGGTCGGTCCAGCGGGACGCCGACTTTCGGCAGATGGACGCACAGCGGCGCGCCAGCGTCCAGCAGCAAGGTTTGGTCGACCAGGATGCTGGCGTTGTAGGCGGTCGGCGAAAACGCTGCCCCGCTGCCCAGGAAGGTGACCTGCATGCAGACTACAGCCTACCGGGGATGTCCCTCCCGCTGAGGGGGAGGGTCCGGGAGGGGGTTGCCCGAACGCCGCTGCATTGGACGCAGAGGCCGCCATGTTCTTCACGATTCGGGCAGGAGACAGTCAGCCGTCCTTCTCGTAGACTCGTCGGAGTGACAACCGTCGAAAAGGTCCGTCTCACGCAGTACTCGCACGGCGCGGGTTGAGCCTGCAAGCTCGGTCCTGATGACCTGGCTCAGGTCCTGAGCCACTTGCCCGCTCCGCTGCCCAACCCGGCGCTCCTCGTCGGTCTCGAAACCGGCGACGACGCTGCCGTCTACCGTCTGCGCCCGGACCTGGCCCTGGTGATCACCACGGATTTCTTCACGCCCATCGTGGACGACGCCTTCGTTTTCGGTGGTATCGCCGCCGCCAACGCGCTGAGTGACGTGTACGCCATGGGCGGAACGCCCCTGCTGGCCATCAACCTGGCGGCCTTTCCCTCCAAAGAGCTTCCCCTGACCATCCTCTCCGACATCTTGCGGGGCGGCCTGGAGAAGGCGCACGAAGCCGGGATCGATATCGTGGGCGGCCACAGCATCGACGACCCCGAGCCCAAGTACGGGCTGGCGGTGATCGGCACCGTGCATCCGGACCGGGTCGTCCGCAACAGCACCGCGCGAGCCGGCGACCAGCTCCTCCTGACCAAGCCCATCGGGACCGGCATCATCTCGACGGCCATCAAGCACGGGGTGGCGCCACCGGCGGCCGAAGCGGCGGCTATCGCCAGCATGCTGCAGCTCAACCAGGCTGCCGCGGCGGCCATGACGGCGGTTGGGGTATCGGCGGCCACCGACGTCACCGGCTTCGGCCTGCTGGGACACCTGCGCACCATGGCCCGCGCCTCGGGCGTGTCTGCTACGGTCCAGGCGGCGGCCGTGCCCGTGCTGGCGGGGGCCGAGGCCCTGGCCGATGCCGGCGAGGTGCCCGGCGGCACCCGCTCCAATGAGCGGTCGCTGCGCCCGTCCGTGCAGTGGTCGGACGCCGTCCTGCCGCCTCGACGGATCCTGCTGTGCGACGCGCAGACCTCGGGTGGGCTGCTGATGGCGGTCCCCCAATCGGCGCAGCCTCGGCTGGAGGCCGAGCTGGCCGCCGGGGGCGTGGCCGCCTACCGGATCGGAGGCCTCCACCAGGGCCCGGCCGGGGCGATCGTCGTGCAATGACCCAACCACGCGTGCCGGTGATCACCGAGCCGGCGGACCTGCGCTCGGCCACGTCCGCTGCCCTGGCGCGCTATCTTCCCGCCATCATCGAGCCCTGGCTGCAGCGGGTGGCGCGGCGCCCCGACTCGCGCACCTATCAAGAGGCCCGAGCCACCCTGCGCGCACTCCTCGAGTGGGCGGTCGACCGGGTGGCCGGAGCGGGGCGGCCCCGGCCGCCGCCGGACCGACTGGCGGCCTTCGTCCAGATCCGGGGGCGCCAGGGGGTGGACCTCCCCACCATGTTCGACGACGTGCGGGCTCTGCGGGATGCGGCCTGGACGGCCCTGACGCCCGGGTTCCGCGCCGGCGGGCTGGACGCGCTGGCCGCCGGCCCCTGGCTGAATGCCGCGTTCGACGATCTGCTGGCGGCGGTCATCCTGGTCGTCTACGAACAGGAGACGCTGAGCCTGCGGGAAGCCGCGGCCACCGACTCGCTGACCGGGCTGACCAACCATCGGGCGTTCTTCGGGCGGTTGGAGGAGGAGCTGCGCCGGGCCGCCCGGATCGGCTACCCGGTCTCCCTCCTGCTGCTGGACCTGGACAACTTCAAGCAATACAACGACGAGCACGGCCATCCGGCCGGCGACCAGGTGCTGAGGCAGGTGGCGGAGGTCTTGATGACCCAGCGACGGGTCACGGACACCTGCGCCCGCTATGGGGGCGAGGAGTTTGCCATGATCTTCCCCGGGACGCCGGCGGCCGACGTGGAAGCCATCGCCGAGAATATGGCACACCGGCTGCGGCTGGGGACCGGGCTGGGATTCAGCGGCGGGATTGCCACCTTTCCGGGGCACGCGACCTCGCCGCGGGACCTGGTGGAGGCGGCCGACGCCGCCCTCTATCGCGCCAAGGAGGAGGGCCGCGACCGGGTCCTGCTGGCGTAGCGCACCCGTTCCGAAAGTGTGACCGACCCGCGACATGGGGGCCAGCCCTAGGGCACGGCCGCCATATGCCGCCATCGCACCTCCGCGTATTAGATGGTGGAGATGCGTGCCACAACCCGCCTGCAATCGGCCGCCAGTCTTGATAATGGGCGACAGTGTCTGCCACGCCCAGCCCTGCGGCCGCTGACGACGATCTCTCGCTGGTCCGCCGGGTCCGAGCCGGGGACCAGGATGCCGCACGCCTCCTCTTCGACCGGTACTTCGACCGGATCTACAACTATGTCCATGCCCGGCTGGGCCGGGTGGCGGACGCGGAGGATGTGGCCATCGAAACCATGACCCGCACCCTCACCCGTCTGGATACCTTCGAGGACCAGGGCGTCGCATTTACGGCCTGGATGTACCGGATTGCCCACAACGCCACCATCGACCACTACCGGCGCCAGAGCAAGATGACGATGGTGCCCCTGGAAGAGGTCAATCTGCCCCAGGGCGATGACCCGTCGGAACTGGCCGTGGACAAGCTGCGCGACGAGGACCTGCGGGAGGCGATTCGGACCCTCACCGAGGACCAGCAGCAGGTTCTGATCCTCCGGTTCTTCCAGGACCTGACCGCCGCCCAGGTGGCCCAGGTGGTGGGCAAGTCGGTGGGCGCCGTCCAGGCCCTCCAGCATCGAGCGCTGGGTGCCCTGCAGCGGACCCTGCAGCTGAGGAGCGCATCGTGAACACCGAAATGGACCGCTTCGAACGGCTGGCCGAACGGCTGCAGGGAATGCCGCCGGTCACTCCGGACCCGGCTACCCGGATCCGTGCCTGGAACCTGGTTTCGGCGCGGCTGGCCGGCGGGCCCGTAGCCGCTCCGGCTCGCCGCTTTAGGCCGTTCCGGTTGGCCACGGCGCTGGCGGCGGCTCTGGCCGTGCTCCTGGTTGGCAGCGCCGTCGCCTCCGCCCAGAGCCTGCCGAACTCGCCCCTGTACTCCATCAAGCGCTTTGACGAGGGCCTGCGGCTGGCGCTCACCGTGGGCGCCCCGTCGCGATTCAGCTACCATCTGGAGCTGGCCCGGATCCGCCTGGTAGAGGCGCAGGCCATGATCGACGTCGACCGGCTGGACCTGGCGGAGGCCGCCCTGCAGAGCTACGAGGCCGATCTGGCCGAGGCTGCCGCCGAGGCCGAGCAAGCCGGGTCGCCCGCTGACCAGGCGCTGCTGGAGAACCGGCTGCAGGAAGCCATCCAGGTGCACGACGCCCAGCTGGCCAACCTCCAGGGCCAGGTGACCAACCCGGCTGCGGTGGCGGCCATCCAGGCGGCGCGCGACCGGGCCCTGAATACGACCCCACCGGCGGCGGGCAAGCCCAAGACTCCCGCGCACAGCCCCAAGAGCTCGCCCTAGCCAGCTCTGGCCGGCTCGCAGGGAGCCTCCCCGACCGCTACCATTGCTAGCGGGCAGTTGACAACGAGTTCACAAAGCCTTTATCTAATTTCACCGTCCGTGCGCACCCAGGAGGGGAAAGGCGTGGAAGAGGCGACCTGGCCGCGGCCGGAATCCCATCCGGCGGCGACCCAGCATGTCCGGGAGATGGCCGCCAACCTGGTCCTGAGCCGGGCCCTGACCATCCTGGGGGGTGCTTGCGGGATGGTGGTCTATCGCGATGCCGGCGGACGCTGGAACAGCGATGCTTTGGGCTTGCCCGGGCAGCCCGACCGGCTGGAGGAGCTCACGCCGGTGTTCGAGGCCCTCCTGGAGTGGTCTCTGTACACGGAAAAGCCGGTGGTGGTGGGCGACCTGACCAAGAGTCCGTGGTCGCGGCACCTGATGCAGGGATCGGACCCCCCCACCGGGTCGGTGGCCGCCACCCCTATCGCCCAGCGGGGCACCATCTGGGGAGCAATCGCCGTGTACCGGGTGGACGCGGTGACCGAGTCCATGGAGGTCATGCGCCAGCTGACCGACGTGGCGACCGAGCCGCTGAGCGCGTTGGGCTCCGGCCGGCCCGAAGGCGTCGCACCCCAGGCCTGAGCCGGCGACGGCGCCAATAATTAGACTCGATAGGTGACGCCCACCGAGGCCCTTCGCGAGCGGCTTGAGCTGTCCGTCTTCAAAGACCCGCTGTTTGCCCAGAACTGCTACGTCCTGCGCCGCCGGGACAGCCGGACCGCGCTGATCATTGATCCCGGGCTGCAATACCAGTCGGTCCTGGACCTGGTCGAGCGGGACGGCCTGCAGGTGGACCGGATCCTGCTCACGCACGGCCACGTCGACCACCTGGCAGGCGTGCCATCGGTTCGGGAAGCCACCCGGGCTCTGGTGGGCATGCACCCGGCCGATCTCGGCATCGTGGACTTCCATCGCATGGCCGAGATGCCCTTCATCCCGCCCGGCTTTGCCCCGTTCGCGATCGACCTGCCGCTCGGCGCTGATCTGCAGATCCCGTTTGCGGATCTGGCCCTGCGCGTGCTGGAGACGCCGGGACACACGGAGGGATCGGTTTGCTTCGTGGTCGGACTCGACTGCTTCAGCGGCGACACGCTGTTCGAGCGCAGCATTGGGCGCACGGACCTGCCCGGCGGCGACATGCAGAAGATCGTCTTCTCCATTCGAAACGTCCTGTACCAGCTCCCGCCGGAGACCCTGGTCTATCCGGGGCACGGCCCCCGGACCGAGATCAAGTCCGAGATGCTACTCAACCCTTTCGTCCCCGCCTGAGCCCCGATGCGGATCGCCTCCCTCCTGCCCAGCGCTACCGAGATTGTCTGCGCCCTCGGATTGGAGGACCAGCTGGTGGCGGTGACCCACGAGTGCGACTTCCCCATCAGGGTGAAGCGCAAGCCGGTCGTCACCGCCAGCGTGCTGAGCCCGAGCACCGGCAGCGGCGCGATCGATCGCCACATCCGGCGGCTGGTGCACGAGGGCAGCAGCATCTACCATCTGGACGCCGATCGCCTGGCAGCCCTGGACCCTGACCTGATCCTGACCCAGGAGCTGTGCCAGGTCTGCGCCGTGTCGTACCCGATCGTGGAAACCGCCGCCCGACGGCTGGGCGGCTCGACCCAGCTCGTCTCTTTGGAGCCCGAAAGCCTGTCAGATGTCTATGACCATGTGCAGCTGGTCGGCCGGCTGACGGACAGGATCGACGAGGCCGATCGGGTCGTCACCGGTCTCCAGCAGCGGGTGTCCGCGGTGAATCGGCTGGTCGGGCAGCGGGAGCCCCGCCGAGTCCTGT
>WNFA01004288.1_pt1 | contig 23194 bp, 16 predicted proteins | sample 5400481 | NCBI WGS metagenome assembly WNFA01 (sample SAMN13153340, study PRJNA577476) | soil metagenome | isolation source: 120 cm saprolite under Douglas fir tree site 2 hole 1 replicate 2 | place: USA:California | collected 2015-04-18 | reverse complement strand
CCAGCGTCGCGCTGTCTGCCGCGGAAAGAGAGCCGCGGCGCGTGAAGAGATCGCCCTCGATGATGCGCGTGCGAATTCCATCGATTTGCAAAGGAATGTTCGAGCGCGGCGCGCCTTTGGTCACAAAAAAGAGAATCGCAGGCTCCTCGGGATTGTCGTAGCTGGCGCCCACCCCAATCGCTTGCACCTCCGGATGCGCGAAAAGTTCCGGCGCGTGCGCGTCCCGCACCGCCGTCGCTCGCAGCATTTGTTCAGCGGTCGCGGTGGAAACTTGCCCCCCCAGCGAATTCGGCACCGTGGTCACTCCCGCCAGCGGAAACGGCCCTGTGCACCCTTTCACAGCATGTCCCCCCGGCGTCGTATCGCCGACAAACGTCATCGGACTACCCGCCGTCGAGAAAAAGTTGAGCACATCCGAAACCGGATTGCCCACTGTATCTGAGCTCGACCCAGCGAAAAGCAGCGCAACAGGATCAGCGGTTGTTTGCGAAACAATTAGCGAACCGGAATCCCCCTGGGCGCTGAAATCGCCTCCGTTGACCGCGATCTGACCCGTAAAAGTCTCCGTAAAAGTGGGATTACCCGTTCCACAGCCCTTGCTGTAGGTAACGGTAGCGGTCATACCCGTAGCAAGGATAGTCGAACAGGTGAGGCCAGTGGAACGACCAGCCTTTGCGACGGGCATGTTCATCGCTGGCGCGACACCCGAGCCAGCGTGAGGCGGCCCAGGGTCTGGAATTCCGCTCGTAGCCGTGGCACCCAGCTCAAGAATCGTGCCGTTGGGATCAACGCCGTTTGGCGCGGCTTGGGCGATCGCTGCATCGATTTTTGTTCCTGTGCCGGTCTCAAGATTGAAGAAATCCGTTAGGTTTGCAATGATTGTTACTGGGCCCTGACCGCATCGGGCATCAATCAAACCCGGCTGGATAATTGCATCGCCTTGCGTCGTTCCGTTGGTCTTGGTTCCGAGATCACTGCGCGCCAGAACGTGATTGTTGCTGAGAATAAACTGGGTTCCGCCGCGCGTCACCAGCGACCCGAGCGTGCCCCCGCAGCACGTGATCGTTGAGCCACTCGTACTGGAATCGTTCCTGTTCCCTCCAGATGTCCCAAGAACTATCGGATTACCCTGAAAACCTTGTACTTTAGGCGGCGGCGTCACCGTCACCACGGACGAGCCGCTTGAATTCGCGTTCGCTTGGGAAACTGCCGTTACAGTTACCGTCGTGGTCTGGCTCGCGCCGCCAGCGGTCGTGACTGGTACGGAATTCGGGGCCGTGAAAAGGCCCGTCGCGGAGATCGTGCCGGTGCTCGCGCTTCCGCCGGTCACTCCGTTCACCTGCCAGTTCACGAGACTGTTGTTTAGAACACCATTCACAGTGGCGTTGAACTGCTGCGATGTGAAAACCTCCACGAATGCGGGGCTAGGGTTCACTATGACGTTGACGGCCCGCGCAATCGTCGCCGAAGCAGTTCCCGATTTCGTGGCATCGGCCTGGGACACAGCGCTCACCGTAACGGTCGCAGGTGTGGGAACGGTAGCAGGCGCTGTATAGAGGCCCGTAGCGGTGATCGTCCCGGCCGTCGCGTTTCCTCCCGCGACGCCGTTGACCTGCCAATTTACTGCCACGTTGGTCGTCCCCGTCACCGTCGCCGTAAACGTCTGCGTTTGGTTAGTATTCAGATTCACGCTCGCCGGCAACACGCTTACCATAATCACCGGAGGAGGCGGCGAGCTGCTGCTCCCGCAGGCGAACAGGAACGGAGCGAGCGAGACGCAGGCTATCAGCAAAAGTCCGCGACGCATGGACAACCCCTTTGAGGACTGGGAATACTTTCAGGCTAACACGGAACGAAGTCTGCCTAGCAAGGAGCCCCGTGTTGGTACCCAAAATTGGACTAAGGTTTCGGGGAAAGGGATGCCTGCCTGTTGCGGCAGAGGGAAACAATCAGTCAAGGTCTCTCCAGTTGGGGCCCGCGCCGATTTCGACCACCAGCGGAACCGCCAGCTTGTAGACGCCTTCCATTTCCTCGCCCACAAGGGTTTCTACCGCTTTGCGCTCCCTCGCAGGAACCTCGAACAACAATTCGTCGTGGACCTGCAGGATCATTTTCGTTTCGAGCTTCTCGCTCGTCAGCCGGCGGTCAATGTTGATCATCGCCAGCTTGATCAGGTCGGCGGCCGTCCCTTGCAACGGCGAATTCAGCGCCGTGCGCTCCGCGAAGTTGCGGAGCTGCACCTGCGGCGAATTGATTTCCGGGATCGGCCTGATTCTTCCGAAAAGTGTTTTCGCCGCGCTGGTCTTGCGCGCTTCCGCAAGGATCTTGTCCAGGTACTCCTTCACGCCGCGGTAGCGTGTGAAATACGCGTTGATGAATTGCGCCGCTTCCTTTTGCTCGATGCCGAGCTGCTGCGCCAGGCCAAAGGCGGAAAGGCCGTAGATGATGCCGAAATTGATGGCTTTGGCGGCGCGGCGGTGCTCGGCGGTCTGCGCCAGCGGCCCCACGCCGAACACTTCCTGCGCCGTGCGCGCGTGAATGTCTTCCCCGTTCCGGAAAGCCTCCGTAAGAAACGGATCGCCGGAGAAATGCGCCATGACGCGCAGCTCGATTTGCGAATAGTCGGCGGAAAGGAGCAGCTTGCCCTTCTCCGCGACGAAGGCCGCGCGTATCTCGCGGCCCAGCTCCGTGCGAATCGGAATATTCTGCAAATTCGGATCGGATGAGCTGAGCCGGCCGGTCGCCGTCCCCGTCTGCGAAAAACTTGTGTGAAGCCGGCCCGTTTCCGGGTGGATCAGCTTTGGCAACGCATCCACGTAGGTCGATTTCAGCTTGGCGATTTCGCGGTACTCGATGATTTTCGCGGGCAGCGGGTGCTGGGCGGACATTTCTCCCAGAATGTCGGCGGCCGTCGAACGGACTTTCCCTTTGCCGCGTCGCGTGGGCGGCTGCAAATTCAGCTTGTCGAAAAGAACTTCTGCGAGCTGCACCGGGGAATTGACGTTGAATTCGCTGTCGGCCAGTTTCCAAATATCCTTTTCGAGGCGCCGGACCTCCTTCTCCATCGACTGCGACATTTTGTCGAGTTCTTTGGGGTCCACGCGGACGCCCGCGCGCTCCATGTCCGCAAGCACCGGCGCAAGAGGCAGGTCGATTTTTTCGTAGACGCTCGAGAGCTGCTGCTCATCGATCTGCGCGCGCAGAGCCGGCGCAAGACGCTGGAGATAGTCGGCGCGCTCGCCCGGCGCGCCGCTGAGCAGCACATTGAACTGCCGCATCACCACATCGGTGAAGTTGTGATTCGCCGTCGTCGGGCGCAGGAGATAAGAGTAAAGCTGCGTGGCGTGCTGAATGTTGGCCGCGCGGCCGGTGAGAAGCTGAAACAGTTTCGGATCGTGAACAATTTTCACTCGCTTTGCATCCGCGAGGAAGGGCGCAAGCGCCGTGAGCGCCTCGCCCCCTTGATCAAACAACACTGACCGGCCTTCCCCCGCCTTCGAAGAAACCTCGATCAAAGAGACGCGCGTTCCGAAGCCTTCTGTCTCGCGTTCGCCAGTTTCGAGATTCAGCCAGATGCTGAGCGGCTGCTTCGCAGAAAGTTTTCCGAGGTAGTCGCGAAACTCCTCCACCGTCGCGAACTGCGCGTAGTCGGTCTGCGCCTTTGCGCTGTCGCTCGCCGGGGCCGAATAGGCCACCGCTTCGGAGCCCAGCTCCTTCAGCAGCGAATTGAATCCCAGCTCGCGGTACAGCGCGGCTAGCGCCGCCACGTCGGGACCACGCCGCTCGAGGTTGTGCAGATCCAGCTCCAGCGGAACGTCCGTGGCGATTGTCGCCAGTTGCTTGGACATCATCACTTGCTCTCGCTGTTGCTGGAGCGCTTCGCGGTAGCGTTTGTTCGATACTTCGTCCGCGTGATCCAGCGCCTTTTCTACGCTCCCGTATTTCTGGATCAGCTCCGTGGCTCCCTTTTCGCCTATTCCCTTCGCCCCGGGAATGTTGTCCACCGTGTCGCCCATCAGCGCCATTACGTCGATCACTTTTTCCGGCGGCACGCCGAGGATTTCCTCCACCTTTTTCTCGTCGACGATAATGTCCGCCTTTGCCCCTCCCGAGCCCGTTCGCAATGTGCGGATGTTTTTCCCCACCAACTGCATCATGTCTTTGTCGTTGGTGATGATCAGCACGTCGAGGTGCTTCTTCGCGCCCTGGATCGCCATCGCGCCGATGACGTCATCCGCTTCGTAGCCTTCGAATTCCAAGATCGGCAGGCGCATCCCTTCGCACAGCCTGCGCACATACGGCAACTGCACTATCATTTCGTCCGGCATCGGCGGCCGCTGAGCCTTGTACTTCTCGAACAGCTTGTCGCGAAACGTCGGCCCCTTGGTGTCGAAGACGATCCCAATGTAATCCGGCTCGTAGTCCTTGATGAGCCGCCGAAGAATGTTGGCAAAGAGAAACGGAACTTTGGTGGGTACGCCCGAAGGCGCATTCATCCGGTTCATCGGCGCATAAAAAGCGCGGTAGATGTGCGCCATCGCGTCGACAAGAAACAGTTTTTTCGCGCTCGCTGGCATGCCGGCGAGTATAGCAAAGCAAGCGTGAAGGAATTGGCGAGGCGGACTCGGAAAAAGAAATCGGGCCGCAGAGGATGTTCAGCACTCCTCCGCGGCCCGGTAGAAGTTACAGCTCAGATTTACTGCAGGTTAGGATTCTCGGGCCGGGACTTCGGTTCGGGGCTTGGCTCGTGATTCGCTCCAGGCTTCGGCTCAGCTTTCGCTGGCGCCGCGTGCTTGGATTCGCCCTGCGTGCCTGCCGCCGCCTGAGAGACCAGTAGCATTCGCGTGCCGCTATCCAGGTGCACGTTCTTCCCTGCCGAAGTGAACACCGAACCCTCGGTGCTGCTCGAACTCGCAGAGTTTAGGTTGACCCCGTTCAGGCCGAACACACCTCGGCTGTTGGAAGTAAGCTGTCCGGCAGCGTTCAACCCGCCGGTTGCGCCGCCTGCCACGCCGCCTACTGAACCGGCCGCGTTAGCTGTTGCACCCACGGTCGAATTCACTGCGCCACCCGCGGTACTGCCCACATTCGCCGCAGTGTTCGTTACGCCACCCGCTGCACCTCCAGCGGCGGACGTCACGCCACCGAGGGCTCCGCGTCCAGCGCCGCCCGCGTAGCCTCCCGCGGAGGCGCCAGCTCCGCCTATGGTATCCAGATCGGAGCCAGCCGCCACGTTGCCTTGCGCGGCAGCAGCCGCCTGGATCGCGACGTTGAGCGGAACTTCCTGCCCGTTCTTCAGAATGGCTTTGTCGAACACGACACCAAGCGAAGACTCGGCATCGCCCTTGCCGCGCGCCGAGGCCTGCGTCACGTGTCCTATGACCTTCGTGCCCTTCGGCAAAACCGTCTTGCCCTCGGACTTCGCCGGCTCGGTGCAGTGCGCTGTCACTGGGTCACCCGGCTTAGCTTTCTTCGAATCGAGCGGTGCATTCAAGGCGGCGTTGAACGTTGAGCCGCTAGCCAAGGAAGCGTTGCTTTGCCCCGATTGAGCAGTCGCCGAAGTGGCCGTCGCTCCGGAGGCATTGGCCTGCGCTCCTTCCTTACTTGCTTGAACCGAGGTCTGTCCGCTGGCCTGCGCCCCAGCCTGCGCCCCGCTTTGGGACTGTGCCGCTGCGCCGATCGCGAAAAGTGCCCCCACTACAATGGCAAACCCTGTGTGATTCATTTTCGTTACTCCTCCTAGAACTCAAGAAACTCACAAACTGGTCCGTCCCACTACAAATAAGGGTGATGAGGGAACCATTTGATATTCGCAAAGCCCTTGCCAATAGGTAAAGTATTTGTTTTCAATGTGATATCCAAAAGAATAACGGCCTTGCGGAGACTTTAGCTGAGAAAAAAGAGCGCGCTTCTGGAAGGATTTACAGAGGGTTTTAGTACCGTCTTGTGCAAAACTCTGCCAGCTCAAACGATTCCAAGCGGCTTCGCAACCTCCGCCAGGATGTCTGCCGCGCGCAGGAGCTGACCCCGCTTGTGCGCCGCGCTGACGATTGCCCGAAGGCGTGCCTTGCCTTCGGCCACGATGGGGTATCCGACAGCGGGAGCGAAAACGCCCGCTTCAAAGAGCTTCTTCGAGAACTCGTACGCCTTCGCGGCTTCCCCGACGTGAATCGGGACGATCGGCGTCTCGCTGACCTTGAATTGGAAGCCACGCTTCTTCAATTCGCGCTTGAAGAATTTCGTGTTGGCCCAAAGTTTCTTGACCAGCTTTTCTCCTTCCGGCGAATCCAGCAGCGTGAACGCCGCCTGGCACGCCGCCGCCGTGGCCGGCGGATGCGAAGTTGAAAACAGGAACGGCCGCGCGCGCAGATAAAGAAAATCGATCAGGTCGTGCGAGCCGCAAACATAGCCGCCCATCGCTCCGATGGCTTTGCTCAGCGTCCCCACCTGAATGTGCACGCGCCCGTGACAATTGAAATGATCAATCGTGCCCCGGCCGCCGCGACCCAGCACGCCCGAAGAATGCGCGTCGTCGACCATCATGATGCAGTTGTATTCTTCCGCAAGGTCGCAAAGCTGCGGCAGCGGCGCGATGTCGCCGTCCATCGAAAAAACGCCGTCGGTGATAATCAGCTTGTGCCCGTTCCAGTTAGCCGTTTCCTGCAGGATGCGTTCGCAATCCGCGAGGTCCTTGTGTTTGAAGACCTTGATAGTTGCCTTCGAAAGGCGCGCCCCGTCAATGATTGACGCGTGATTCAATTCATCGGAAACAATCAAGTCTTCCTTCCCGAGCACCGCGGAAACCGTTCCGGCATTGGCGGTGAACCCGGACTGGAACACCACGCACGCTTCCACGTTTTTGAACCGCGCGATCTGTTCCTCCAAATCCATGTGGATTTTCATTGTGCCCGCGATCGTGCGCACCGCCCCGGCGCCCGCGCCGTACTTCTTGACGGCATCCAGTGCCGCCTTGCGCAGCGCCTTGTGCGACGTCAGCCCCAGGTAATTGTTCGACGCGAGATTGATTACTTCTCTTCCGTCGAAGATGCACACCGGCTTTTGCTCGCCCTCGAGCACGCGCAGTTTCGGCGCAACTCCCTTGGCGCGCAGCTCGCTCAGCTGATCGGAAACGTACTGCAACGGATTTTGCTTGGTCGTTTGTGTGCCTGTTTCTGACATGCCAGCCCTCCCGCTTATCGGGGTATTCCGTTCGGATACAACAAAACTTTTCCCGCCAGCCCGCCCTGCAACAGCGCAAACACATTCTCGAATTTGTCCAGCGAACTCCGCTCTCCGAAAAGCGGCTCAAGATTCAGCCGCTCCGCCTTGAGCAGTGCCGTCATTTGCACCCAGGTCTCGTACATCCGGCGGCCGTAAATCCCCTGCACCGTTGCGCCTTTGAAGATCACGTCGTTCACGAGATCGAGTGGAACGTTTTCCGTTGGAATCCCCAGCAGCGACGCGCGCCCGCCGGCGCGCAAAGCTTTGAATCCTTGCTGAATCGCTGCCGGGTTGCCGGACATTTCCAGCAGCGCGTCCACTCCTGTCCCGCCGGTCTCGTGCAAGATTTTCGCCACGGCATTTTCCACCGCAGGATTCAGCACCACGTCAGCGCCCATCTTCTTCGCCATCGCGCGCCGGTGCTCATTCGTCTCCGTTGCAAACACCGTCGAGCTGCCGCAAGCCTTCGCCACCGCAATAGACATCAACCCGATCGGCCCGCAGCCGGTGATCAGCACCGTCTGTCCCGCGATCGGCCCCGCCAGCACCGTGTGCACCGCATTTCCCAGCGGATCGAGTATCGCTCCATAGTGCTCTGGAATCGCCGGATCCAGCTTCCAGATATTCGACGCCGGAATCTTCACAAATTCCGCGAACGCACCGTCCTGATCGATCCCGATGATCCGCAAATTTTGGCAAATGTGCGCTTCGCCCAGCCGGCACTGGTGGCAATGCCCGCAATTCACGTGCATCTCTGCGCTGACGAAATCGCCCGCCTTCACCGCCGTCACTTCTTCGCCCGCGCGTTCGACAAAGCCGCAAAACTCGTGCCCCAGGGTCACCGGCGGCTTGATCCGTCCCTGCGACCACCGGTCCCACCCATAAATATGCAGATCCGTCCCGCAAATCGACGCCGCCTTCACACGCACGAGCACGTCTGTCGGCCCGATCGTTGGCACTTGCGCGCTTTCGATCGACAAACCACGCGCTGCCTGCATTTTGCGCAATGCTTTCATCGTCGCCATCTAGCCGCGCTCCCGCTCAAAGCGCAAGTCTTCGATGCTAGCACATCCCTCGTACGCCAGCCTTCCTTCCACAAGACCATCAAGCCATAGCGGCGAGGTGTTTCCGGCAACCCGGCGCTTCTCTTGCCGCATCCATTCTAACGATGCTACCCTGCGCTTAACCTACTTTGTCTCTTCTCGTAGCTATGCACGTGCCCGCCTGGATGGGCATTCGCTTGGGGTGAGGATGAGGGCTTTCTTTGGAACAATCTTCGCTGCCTTCATCTGCGCGTGCGCCGCGCAGGCTCAGGACCCCACCTCGTTGACTACTTCCGCGAACTCCGTTGCCACCTCCACATTTTCCTTCTCCTCTTCGCCTTCAACTTCTTTCTTCCCTCTTACCCTCACCGCCGATTCTTCATCCAGCACGCCCGCTCCTGAACCTCTCCCTCGCATTCACGGACATACTTTCGCAAGGAACTCCATTCAAATCGGGGTTGGATTCGAATACGTTCTTTTCCGTTCCGGCCCCTTCAACGCCAACCTCGGCGGTTTGCATACTTCCTTCACCTATTACCGCAACGACTGGCTGGGATTTGAAGGCAACGTCGTCGCCGCTTTTGGTTCCTCGAATCTCAACAACGAATCCTCGAAGCTCTTGCTCTATACGGGCGGGCCTCGCTTCGCTTGGCCCGGCCAGAACAGTTTCCAGTTCGGCACCGGCCTTGTTTTTCGCTTCTAGTTCGATCCCTTAACCAAATTCCACGCGCGATCCCCGTCCTTGTAGGGGGGCTGTGCCAGCGTAATGCCAGTCGCGATCAATCTGCTTGACGAGACTCTTTCGCTACCGGCCCTGCTCTTCTCTTTCAACTTTCAACTGTCAACTTTCGACTGCCTTACTTGACTTGCTCCACCACCCCAATCTTCTCCAGCGCCCTCAAATACTCCACGACCAACTCCAGCGGCACCGGCCCATATTCCGCCGAAACCGCATCGCGAATCTGCTGTGCATTTCTTTTCCCATCCGCGAAATTCAGCACCTCGTACGCATACTCCTCTCCCGCGCCCCACAATCCTTCATAACTCAGCAGCTTTGGCGTCGCCACTCCCGCCGCCTTCGCATGATCCGCGAAATAGTCGAAACCGAAAACAGCAAGAGGCCCCTTAGGCTCGCTCTTGCTCGCGAATCTCAACGGGCCGTCCCCTGACGTTTCGCGGTCCGGTCGTGACTTTACTATCGCGGGGAGTTCTCTCATTCCATCTTCGATTAGTGCGGCGCCAGCAACATCTAGAGCCAAAAAGCGATACGCTGATCTCGCGAGCTGCACGTCGTAGTCGACATTCCTCCGCATAAGATCCAACCCTTTGGCTGACTGTTGCGCGTCTCCTCGTCTGATCGTGCGTGCACGGCGCTCCATGGCATCCGTAAGAATCAGCCAGTTAATCGCCGGCAAGTCGGCTTCCTTCACTTGCGTAAGAAAGTAGCCAGATGCGCCGCCAATAGGCGCCGCCCTCTTCAACTTCGTCGGATCGATATTCGCCGCCGTATCGAAATTCGTGTGAATGTACCGGTCCGGCCAGTCATTCAAATAAATCGCCGGAATCTTGAACGACGAATCCTGATACACGTCGTGGTCGCTCCCCATCGTGAACGCCGAATACTCCGCGCGCAGCGGTTCTTTCCCGCCCTCCGGCGCGACCAGCGGATACTCCGCCTTCCCCGTCGCCGCGAATTTGTACGATTCCTGGTTCACCCACTCCGCAAACGCCCACGCCACGTCATGCACAAAGCTCGGCAAGCTCATCGGCCCGCGTGTCACGTGGAACACCGCCTTCGTATCCGTTCCGCCTCCCACCATATCCATGTGAATTGCCGCCTTGATGCGTTTCGCAAACTCCGGTTTCGCGTTCAACAGCGTGACCGTCCCTTCAATCTCCGGCGGCCAGATAAATCGAATCGTCCGTGCCGGCCGCGGCAGCCCTCCCTCGCTGATCAACTTCTGCAGCGTCCGCGCCACTTCCAGAATCGTCACGCATCCACTCGCATTGTCATTCGCCCCCGGCCGTTGATGATCCAGATGGCAGCTAAACGCAATCTCCTCGTCCTTCAGTTTCGGGTCCGCCCCCGGAATCGTCGCTGTCACCACTTCATAATTCCCCGCATGCTGTCCCGCCTTCACCACTGCATGTAGCAGGACATCTTCTCCGCGCGCGAGCCGGTCCCGCAGCTGTCGCGCGGTCTTGAGCGACACCATGAACACAAACGTCTTATTCGGGGAAAATGTGTTCAGGTGTCCCCAGCGGATGAGGTTTTCATCCTCGCCCCACCACGCTGTTCTCTGGTTCTGCGCGTAACTCACAATCCCTGCTGCACCAAACTTTCCCACAGCCAAATCCTGCACCGCTGCCGGCTGTGCGCTCACCAGCACAATTTTCCCCTTCACGTCTTTGCCGGCGTAATCGCTCCCCTTCGTGCCCTCACCCACGTCCACCAAGCCCGACGTCACATCCGCGCTCTGGCTGTCCTCCGCCAACACAATCGGCTCCGCCTCATAACTCGCAATCTTTTCCTTTACTTCCTTTCCCTCCTTTACCTCCTCCAATTCTCCTCTTTCCGCGTCCCACGCCGGCCGCGACCTCTGCGTCCCATAGAAAATCTTCCCATCCGCCGGAAACTCCAGAATCGCCACGTCGCTCAGCCCATAGGCCCGCGCCCGCTCCGCCACCAATTCCGCCGCCGCGTGAAATCCCCGCGACCCCCGCTGCCGGTGAAACCGCGCAATCCCCTCCAAATTCCGTTTCGCCGTCTCCCCGCTCAACTCATTCGCCAGCGCCGCCACGTCTTTCTCCGCCAGCAGCGGCGGCTTCTGCGCAGCAACCGGAAATGCTGCAATAAGAAGAAGCAGGGTTGTTAGAATCGAGCGCATTATGCCTCCCGAAAACCAAGCCATAGCGCAGGGCATTCTAACGAAACGCAAGGTCCGCGTCGCCCCGATTCCACGGAAATCAGTGCTCGCGTACAAGATGTGTCTCCATTAGAATCGCGGCCCAAACACCAGGCTCCAGGAAATCCGCGACGGGTTCGAGCGCCCCTTCTGGGTTGCCAACATCACCGAGATCTTCGAGCGCCTCTCCTACTATGGCGCGTTTTCTTCTCTCGCCCTCTACTTGCAAGGACAATTGAACTTTTCCACCGAGCAAACCGGAACGCTCACCGGCATTTTCGGCGGCATGGTCTGGTTCCTCGCCATTTTCGGCGGCGCAGTTGCAGACAAGCTCGGTTTTCGCCGCGCTCTGTCGCTCGCCTATCTCATCCTCGCCGCCGCCTACTTTCTCATCGGTTCCATCGGAGCGCCCTGGCTTGCGCCTATTCGCAATGCCGTCCCGCTCAGCCTCTTCGTCGGCTTCATCCTGATTCTCCCGGCCCTCGGCATCTCGCTCGTCAAACCTTGCGTCGTCGGCACCACGGCGCGCGCCTCCAAGGAAAACGTCCGCTCTATCGGCTATTCCATTTACTACACCATGGTCAATATCGGCGGGGCCGCCGGTCCTTACGTCGCCGGTTGGGCGCACGCTCGTTTCGGGGTCGAAACAGTCTTCCGCATTGCCGCGTTCAGCGTATTCGTTATGTTCTTTGCCGTGCTTTTCTTTTACCGGGAACCGGAACGCACCGTGGAAGAGCCTGCGCCAAGCGTTGCCGTCACCGTGCGGAACTTCTTCACTGTGCTCTCCAACCCGCGCTTCATGCTTTTTCTTATGATCTTTACTGGGTATTGGATCGTCTTCTGGCAGCAGTACATCATTTTGCCGGGCTACATCCAGCGCTATATTAATACCAATGTTCCCGTCGAGAAGATCCTCATTACCGATGGCGCCGTCGTCATCTGCCTCACCCTGATGGTCAATTTCCTGACGCGAAAGATTCCCGCCTTCCAGACGGTCATTCTCGGCACCGTGATATCGTCTCTCGCCTGGCTGATCGTGGCTTTCCGGCCGACGCTGTGGGGCGCCGTCTTTTCGCTCGGCTTTCTTGCGCTCGGCGAGATCATTCAGGCGCCGCGGTACTATGAATACATCGCGAAACTTGCCCCTGCCGAACAGCAAGGCACCTACATGGGTTTTGCATTCTTGCCGATTGGCATTGGCTCTCTGTTCGGCGGCTGGTTCGGCGGCCGCGTGATGCATCAATTCACGGAGGTCGCGCGCCGGCCCGAGCGCGTGTGGTACGCCGTCACCGCCGTCGGCCTTTTCACCGCATTGCTCTTATGGATTTACGACCGCGCCGTCAAACCCGCTGCCCAGGAGCCGTCTTCATGAGTTTGAGTGCGGTTCGTGTGTTTCGGAGGAGTTCTTCTGACCTTGAGCTTTCAACTGACAACTGCGAACTATTTCGGGGGCTTTTTCTTAAACTAAAAACTTGCAACTAACAACTGTGAACTGTTTTCAGTTGACCATGCGGCGGAGGGAGGCAAGAGCCTGACGCGCCAGCGAGTACCGCGGCTCGACCTGCAGCGCCTGCTGAAAACTCTTCATCGCTTGGACGTACATCTCCTTGCCGAGGTAGGCGCGGCCCAAGTTGTAGTGCGGGAAATGGCGCGGTTCATACCGGCGAGCCTCGACGGCGCGCTCCAGCCAGGAGATTGCCTCGTCAAAACGGCCCATTTCAATGAGATACGCGCCGATGTCGTTGTAGGGATTGCCGAAATCCGGATCGATCTCGATGGCGCGTTTGCACTCGGCGATAGCTTCTTCGATGCGGCCCTGGAAATGGTAGGTCCAGCCCAGGAAAGTGTGGGCCTCGGCCGTGGGGTGCAACTCGAGCGAAGACTGATAGAGGTCCACGGCCCGGTCGTAGTCGCCTTCCATTTGCGCCTGGTAGGCGTCCTGGAGGATTTCCCACGCGCAGGTGAGGGTTTCCTGACTCATAGGTAGATTGTTAGCACATGGTTTCGAGGGCGTCAAAAGTACGAAAGTTCTGTCCGTGCACCGAAGGAACCTGTCCTTTGTGCCGGGATTGGGAGTGGAAATTGCAGCGGCAAACAGAGAAAATAGAGGCTGATACTTACCCGCGAGAGCGAGGGGGGAACCGTGAAGCGAGTTTATGTTGTTCTTGGGATCGCCACTCTATCTATGGCCGTAGCGGTTTGGGGACAGGACACACGGGCGAAGAGCACGGCAAAAAAACCAACGCAGAATCGCAGTGGGTCGTCTGGCGCAGTAGCCAAAGGCAAAGCGATATTCGAGCAAAAGTGCTCCGTGTGCCACTACGCGGATAGCGACGCGAAAAAAATCGGCCCGGGATTGAAGGGACTTTCCAAGCGCGGAACTTTCACGGTGAACAGCAATAAGGTTACCGACGAAAACTTGAAAACCTGGATTGAAAACGGCGATTCATTGATGCCGCCATTCAAAGATGTTCTCGATGCGCCGCAGATCAAGGACTTGATCTCGTACGTAAAAACACTTTAGAACGTAGGACATACGTCTCTGTCTGTCATCATTCGTTCTGGCAAACTTCGCCGCGTGAGAACAGCCCGCGCGGGTGCAGGGATCAAAAGAAAAAAACCGGCAGTCTGAAAGCTCAGGCTGCCGGGCAATAATCTGAACTGAGACACCCACCCTGCCACCTAGCGCGGTTTGGATCAGCGATGCGCCCCATCACTTGCAGTGCACGCATGCCGATTCTCACGCGCTGTGTCCGGGCCTGTCCTTCACCAGGGCGGCGAACATTCTGGCCCTGGAGGAAGGAGTCTACTTCAGCACGGCGTCCTTGAACGCCTTTGCCGGACGCAGGCGAACTACAGTCTTCGCCTTGATCTTAATCGCCTCGCCGGTCTGCGGATTGCGGCCCATGCGCGCCTTGCGGTGCGCCTTCACGGCGCGGCCGATGTTGGGAATCACGAACTTGCCCGCGGCGCCCTTGCACTCTCTCACCGCGAGTTTGAAAAGCTCTTCAAAAAAGAGGGCCGCCGTTTTCTTTGGCGTGCCGCACTTTTCAGCGATGTGTCCCACGACCTTGGTCTTGCTCAATGGCTTGGCCATCTAGTCTGCTTATCCTCCTGATTTTTCTTTCCACCCCGACGAGATCGGGGCAGGCCACGAGCCAACTACGCCCTCTTTGCTGCCAAAGAACTCGGGCCGGACGGCACTATAGCCAAGGTGTTTCCAGAACGCAAGCAAAAACAACAAAAAAGGCCGGAAAAATGCAGATTTTCTTGGATGAGGCGAGAAAAGCCAGCAGAAATGCGGGTTCCGCAGCTCCCGGAGTCAGGCGGGCCAGGCCGGCAGCGCTCCATGTCGATTCGAACGGCGCCAAAAACGGCGCGCGGCTTTCAGCTTCCGCTGCGTCAGGCTGGCAGAAAGGCGGCTAGACGCGGCATTTCTACGAATCCACGGCTCGGAACGTGCCGCGCCTAGAGCGTTGCCAAGTCGGAGTAGAAGTGAGCGATAGCCTTGATACCGCCGAAGTAGTTTTCGAGGGCGATATGTTCGTCGGGGGCGTGGGCGTTTTCGTCGGGAAGGCCAAAGCCGAGCAGGACGCAGGGCACCTTGAAGGTATCGTGCATCTGAGTGACAAACGGAATTGAGCCGCCCTCGCGGATGAAAACGGCTTTCTTGCCGAAGCCTTTTTCTAGGGCGGCCTGTGCTTTTTTGAAGATGGGCGCATGGAACGGCGCGGCCCAGGGCTTGCCGGTGCTGAGAAGTTCGAATTTGCAGGTCACGGTTTTGGGGAGCAGCTTGCGAACGTGTTTTTCGACGAGCTTGGCGATTTTTTGCGGATCCTGGTTGGGAACAAGCCGCGTCGAGAATTTTGCATGGGCTTTTGAAGGAATAACGGTTTTCGCACCTTCGCCGGTGTAGCCGCCCCAAATGCCGTTTAATTCCAGAGTCGGCCGCGTCCAGAGCTGCTCGACAATGGAAAAACCCTTCTCGCCCGCGTACCCCGGCGCCCCCACGGCCTCTTCGAATGCCTTTTTCTTCCAGGGCAGGGAATTCAAGGCTTTACTTTCGGCTTTGGATAATTTCGCGACACCGTCGTAAAAACCGGAGACGGCGACGCGGAAATTCTTGTCGTGCAGTCTGGCAAAAAGTTCGGTGAGAATCGTCAGCGGGTTTGGCACCGCGCCGCCATAGACGCCGGAGTGTAAATCGCGCGCGGGCCCCGTCAGTTCAATCTGGTAGTAGTTCAATCCGCGCAAGCCGTAAGTAATGGAAGGCACGCCTTTGGCGAGCATGGACGTGTCCGAGACGAGGAGCGCATCGGCCTTGAGTTTGTCCTTGTTTTTCTGGACGAAATCCCAGAGGCTGACGCTTCCGACTTCCTCTTCGCCTTCGATCAAAATTTTCACGTTAACGGGGAATTTGCCGTTCACCTTTTGAATGGACTCGAGCGCCTTCAAATGGATATGGACTTGCCCCTTATCATCAGCGGTGCCGCGCCCGAAGAGATTGCCGTTGCGGACGGCCGGTTCGAATGCGGGCGAGGTCCAAAGGTCGAGCGGCTCGGCGGGCTGCACATCATAGTGCCCATAAAAAAGAATCGTTGGCTTACCGGGAGCTTCCAGGGACTCCGCATAAACGAGCGGGTGAAGGTTCGTCGGAAGGATCTCAACCTTTTTGAATCCGGCGGACCGCAGATTGTCCGCCACCCAACGAGCGGCGCGCTCGATATCCGGTTTGTGCTCGCTCTTGGCGCTGACGCTCGGGATGCGCAAAAATTCGCAGAGTTCAGCCAGATGAGCATCGCGGCGACCTTTGACGAATTCAACAAGGTTCATAAAGGGCCCTCAAGGAGAATGAGTTCTTTCCAATAGACTTACGAATAGCTTGAAGCGAATGGCGCGGCAACGGAAAGAAGGCGGAAGCGCCGAAGACCCCGAGGCCGCACTTGTTATTCTAGTGTGGCGGCCACTCCGCACACAAGCGAGGGACAAGGGATAAAGGTTCGGTATGACATAAGCGCGTCCAAGCGACGCCGGCCTGTTACGGTCCCAACGTCGCAGAACCCCGTTTGTGGACCGCGCCACGTTCGTTTCCGGGTTGCCGACTTCCATGATAAGTCCGTGTCAAGAGGGCAAAAGCTCTCCTGACGCGCTCGGGAGGAGCGCTACAGACCGAGCAGAAGCGGGCGGACTGAAGACCGAGCCCTACAGGAAAAAAAGCACACCAAATGGACCGATGAAGCGAGCCGGTACTGCGAGCGCGCCGGAAAACGGTGCGCGGCGGCCGTGTTGATCGGCGCAGCTAGGCGGTGGCGGTGGCCGCGGCGGCTTTGGCGGCGGCGTCTACGGTGTATACCACGACCGCTTTCTTGCCGCCTTTTGCGGCGGTGGCGTGGATGGAGTTGAGATTGACGCCTTTGGCCTGAAGTTTTGCGAGGCAGTCGGCAAGCGCGCCGGGTTTATTGGACAGCGCGTACTCTTCGGCCGGAGTTTCCTGGTAAGAAATCTTGGCGGCGTCGAGAGCTTTCTTTGCGCGGCGGGCATCTTCGGCAATCAGCTGGATCGTGCCGCTTGCGCCTTGAGCAGTGCCCAAGAGAGAAAGGATATTTACCTTCGCGCTGCCGAGAGTTTTTGCGATTTCTGCGACGGCGCCGGGTTGATTCTGAACGGAGATCGTGAATTGCTTGGTCTTGGCCATGTCAGCACCTCCTGCTGTGCTGGGCGGGAATTATACGCTGAATCAGAGGCGAGAGATTAGAAGTTCGAGGTAAAAAAACGGCGGGCGCCGGGCGAAGCGCGAACTTGGAAACGGGAAATAAGGGAAGATGCGGGGCGCGACTTCGTAGGAGAGATGAAAAAGCGAAGGCGCTGTCCGGAGCATGGCGCTGCGCGGGGAACAAGAGCGGATCAGGGGTCAATGATCCACCACGGCAGGGGTTCGGGGGGATTCGCCGGGAGAAGCTGGCCTTTGGCGAGTTTCATCCCGGCCGGGGGCTGTTTGTCGAGAACGGTAGCGTGTTCGAGAACCCTGCGGGCGTATTCGGCGACGTTCTTGACGCCGGAGGCGTATGCGGGGTTGGGAGTGCGGACGCCGCCATTATAGGCGCCGATGGCCTTGTCGACATCGCCGTCGAAGTGGTCGAGCAAATCGCGAAGCAGGAGGCCCGCGTAGGTGGTAAGCACCTGGTCATTGAAGGAATTCAAGTCCAGCTCGCGGGAAGGCTGGAGACGGGCAGGGAGGGAGTCGTAGTTACGCTTGTCTTTGAGGTAGAGCTGATGAGCGTAACGGAGGGTTTCGCGGGAGATTTGCCAGGTTCCGATGGAGTAGTTGCTTACCAGGACGCGTTTGCGGCGGCGTTGAAGAACGATGTCACCCCGCTGGGCGCGCTTTTTCCAGACGGCGTGGGTGAGGTCGCCGTTGGCGTCCATGTAATTGTTCTCCATGGCGCCGACGCCGAGGAAATAATCAAGGGGCAAGGAATAAAAATTGGCGACCAGGAGGATGTCAGAAGCCAGGCTTATGGCCTGTTCCCCGGTCAAAGGGAGCGGAGTGGGGGCGCTTCCCTGCGTAACACGAACATCGGTCTGGGACTTGAAGATCAGGAACTGGGAGAGAGCTGGGAGAAGCTGGAAAGAGGAGAGAGTTTCCAGCTTTTGCTTGGTTGGAACGTCGTAGGCGGAGTCAAACATCTGACTTTGCTGGCGATAGTAGTCGAATTCTTTGCTGGACCAAGTGATGAGCTCGTAGCGAGGGATCAGGCCGCGGCTTTCCAACTGCGTCAAGCGGGGGATGGCGGTGAGCAAGTCGTTCTCAAGGAGGATGAAGATTTTGTAGGAGGGGCCTTTTTCCGTATGAGTGGCGGTTAGAAGGACTTGCGGGGCGGATTCGGGGTCGCGGCCGCGCAGGTACTCAAAACGCAGGAAGGCCTCCAGTTGGTCGTTGAAAGTGGCGACTTCGGCGGCGGCGACGGCTGGTGAGTAGGGAAGAACCAGGCGCCCGGCGCGGATTGCGGGGGCTGGGAATCGAGGTTCGGCGGAGAGTTGCAAAGGCCGCGGCCAGGTGCGATAGACAATCCAGGCACAAGCCGGGATCACGACGAGGATGAACGCCGCGACGAAACAATACAGAAGTCTCTTGAAGGTTTTCCGGGCCGACATGGCTCAAACTCCCATTCTATCTGATGGCGATACTTGCTCCCGCGGTATGGTAAGCATCTCGGCTGCCGTACGAGGAGAGGCGGGTCGGACAGCTAAGTGATAGAAAATGGTGATGTTACGAAATGAGGCGGTTAGGCCTGGGCAAGGGTTGTGTGGGAAAAGACGCAATGGATTGTGGGTTTTTGGGGGGGATGCGTTTCCGAAGATCGAGAGGGATAAGGGCGGGGATTAGGGAAGCGCGGGCCTGTCGGCGGGGAGTTCGCCTTCCCAGCGAGCGATGACGACGCAGGCGACGCAATTCCCGAGAACGGTTACGGCGGTGCGGCCCATATCCATGAGCTGGTCAATGGCGAAGAGGAGGAAAAGCGGCTCCATGGGGAGGTGGAACGAAATGGCGGCACCGAAAACGATGAGAAACGAGGCGCGTGCCACTCCAGCGGTTCCTTTGCTGCTGAGCAGAAGCGTCAGAAGCATCATGATTTGCTGGCCGGCGGTGAGATGCACTCCGGCAGCTTGGGCGACAAAGATTAGAGCGAGGGATTGATAAAGACTCGCGCCGTCCATATTGAAGCTATAGCCGGTGGGCAGAACGAAAGCGACGATCTGGCGGGGGACGCCGAAAGCCTCCATTTGCTCCATGGCGCGGGGCAGGGTGGCTTCCGAGCTGGCGGTGGCGAAACCGAGGGTGACAGGCTCAGTGGCGGCGCGGAAAAACCGCTTAAGAGGGATGCGCGCCAACAACAGGATCGGAAGCAAGACACAGATGATAAAAAAAGCGAGAGCGATATACATGGTGGCGAGGAGCTTCAAGAGAGGAAGAAGGACGGCCAACCCCATGTGGCCGACCGTGTAGGCGACAGCGCCGAAGACGCCGATGGGGGCGGCGTACATCACAAGATTGGTGAACTTGAACATGGTTTCCGAGAGGCTTTCGGCGAAGGCGAGCATGGGGCGGCGCTTGGGCTCCGGGACGAGAGCGAGGCCCATGGCGAAGAGGATGCTGAAAACGACGATTTGAAGCACCTGTCCTTCGGCGACGGACTTGGCGATGTTCTCCGGAAAGACGTCGGTGATGAGCTGCGTTGCAGTGTGCGGCGAGAGATTGAGAGATTCGACTGCGGCGGACGGCGGCAAGCGGACACTTTCTCCTGCTCGGCTCAAGTTGATGGCCGCCAGACCCACGAGCATGGCAATGGTGGAAACGATTTCGAAATAGATGAGGGACTTGATGCCGAGGCGGCCGACTTTTTTTAGGTCGGCGTGGCCGGCGATGCCGACCACGAGAACGCCAAAGAGCAGCGGCGCGATGATCACCCGGATGAGGCGGAGAAAGATGGTGCCGAGAAGCTGGAGTTTTACGGCGACGGAGGGCGCGTCATGGCCGAGTTCGGCGCCGGCGAGGAGGCCGACGAGAATCCAGGCGGTAAGCGAGCGGCGGGCGGTGGCGTGAACGGCGATGAGGAGAATGGCGAGCCATCGAAAGAGTACGGGGACAAGCGCCGGGATGGATACGGAAGGATTGCTGGCAAGCAGCGTGATGGCGATAGCGAGGGTCGAGGCGATAATCGCCGAGGTGAGGAGAATGTTTTTCATCGAGAATGGGGCATGCAGTACACCGGTGGCGAAAGGTAAGCCGGATACGGCCGCGTGTCAATGGAAGGATGAAATGGAAGGACGGGGAGGCGAGGCCCAAGTTTGAGGGGATGGAGCGAGCAGGCCTAGGCAGCTAACGCGTTTCTTGAACAAGGGAAGTCAAGCGATCGAGGATGTGCTTTCTGTCTTTCGCGGAGAGACGCTCGAACAAGGAGAGGATTTGCTGGAACGCTTCTTGCTCGCCAAGGGCTTGAGGAGCGGCCGGGCCCTTCTGAGGATGGGCGAGGCGTTTGTGAGAACCGAGATGGCTTGAACTGAAGAGACCACCACACACATCGCAGCGGACCATTTCAGGCACTTGTAGTACCCCTTGCCGGCGCCCCCACCTGGCGCACTCCTGCTTCTCAGCGGTTTGGACGGCGGAGCTGTTTTCTCCGGGTACAGGAAGTCAGCCCCGCGGTTCCTTTTTCCAAAACGGAGTTACGTAGCTGAAGAGGAACTTCGTGGGGGGGGCGCCGAGGGAAGGAACAAAAGCCTCAGGTCTAAAGACCTGAGCTCCAACAACGCTCATTCTGCCCCAAGGGGAAGGAAGTATTGGGTGCCTTTGACGGGGTCCTTGAGACGGCGGAGCAGCTGCTGGAGGTCGGCGCTGCGCTCGACGAAATCGATTTCAGACGTGTTGATGACGAGGAGATCAGAAGCGGCGTAGCGAAAGAAGAAATGTTCGTAAGCGTGGGCGACCTCTTCGATGTATTGAAGGGAGATCTGGTTTTCGTCACGAGAAGCTTTCTTGGCAATGCGGGCCCGGAGCACTTCCGGCTTGGCCTGGAGATAGATGACGAGATCGGGTTCGGGAATGTCCGAAGTAAGAACTTCGTAATAGCGTTCGTAGAGTTTCAGCTCTTCGTCGTCGAGATTGAGGTTGGCGAAGATGCGGTCCTTTTCCATGAGGAAATCGGAGAGGACGGGACCGGGGAAATCGAGGGCGAGCGCTTCGCGGAGGCGCTTCTGGCGCTCGATGAGGAAGTACATTTGAGCGCGGAAGGCCGCGCCGGGCTTTTCTTTGTAGAAATCAGCGAGGAAGGGATTGTCCTCGCAATCGAAGATACGGCGGGCGTGGAGGCGCTCGGCGAGGATCCTGGCAAGGGTGGTTTTGCCGACGCGGAGCGGGCCTTCGATGACAATAAAGCGGGGCGACTGCGGGCCGCGTTCGGGAGTGGGCGCGCGTTTGGCCGCGGAGGATTCGTTGGCCGCCATCGGAGGGATTATAGCAGAGTCAATCGCAGGGGAAGGCCGGGAGGAGCCTCAGAAAGGAGAGAATCCAGCGGTGTGAAGGAGGAGCGTAAGAAGACCTGTACTTCAGGACAGGTACGAAAGAGAAAAACCTCAAGAAGGGCGAAAAAGTGAAAATCCCTTCACAAAATGGGCCTAGTACGAGAGTCCCAGGGGAGGGAAACGGGAGAACTAGGGTGAGGTACTAATAAGAATGTGACCAACGGGCCAGTGCTACCTGAACTTAGGTACAGTATATTCTCAGTGTTGCGAGTGGGGACTGACTTGCAAGACTCGCAGCAACTGAGGTGACAAAATGTTGCTCGCAGCCCTTGTTTTACTGTGGCCCGCCCCGCAGACAGGCGACGCGGCGCGCAGTGCGATCGAACCTCCGGTTGTTCTATCCAGAGATTCCACGAAGGATTCTTCCCTCTCGAACAAGCTGCCTTCGACGCCGGAACCCAAAGTAAAAAACGATGTTGAGAGCGCGAAGAGCGCGAATTCCGCGGCTCCGGCGGAAGCGATCCAGCCGGGAGCAGCACCGGCCCCGATCCAGCCGGCCAAGCCGGCGTTCACCGGCACCTATGAGACGGCGCGGCAGCGCAAGATCTGGTATGGGCTGGTATTCGCAGGGCACAGCGCAGCGGCGTTTGATGCGTGGTCGACGCGGCGGGCGATTTCGGGCGGCTACGGCACGGAGGCCAATCCGCTGCTGAGGCCCTTTGCGAATTCCGGCGCTCTGTACGCGGCGACACAAGTAAGCCCAGCGGTGATGGATTACCTGGGACGGCGCATGATGACGAGCCAGCACACGTGGGTGCGGCGGATGTGGTGGCTGCCGCAGACGGCGGGAACAGGAATGTCACTGGCTGCGGGCGCGCATAACGTGGGTCTCGTGTACTAGATTTTCTCGACAATAGGAATAAAGAAGCGTCCCGGTGAGTGTTCTCCACCGGGACGCTTTTGTTTGTCAGGACGGCGAGGCGGCGTAGTGGCCCTCGCGCCGATCTCCGGTTGCCTACTTACTGACCACTAGAATGGCAAAGGAACCGGGCTTCATTTTTCCGCGGCGCTCGCCGGGAGCCGGTGGATCGAACTCAGCGGAAGGGAGAAAAATGTTGTGCGTTTTGGTGTCGAGGCCCATGGTTCGGGCGGTCTTCTTGGTAGGGACATTTTCCACGACGGTGAACTTGTCGGGCGAATCTTCGTGGACGACGGTGAGCGTGCCCTCGCCGCACGAGGCGAAGGCATAGTTTGTCGCGGGATCGAAACCGTTGGCATCGACACCCTGGCCGATGGCGGGGGTGACGATGACTTTACCGGAGTCGGAGTCGACGACGGCCATCATCTTGTTCTCGCACCCGGCGAAGAGCCGGTGATTCTTGGCGTCAAACGCGAGGCCGGAAGGTGATTCGCAGGGCTTGAGGGGCCAGCGATGAAGAACGACGAGCTTTTGCCCGTCGAAGTGTACAAGCTCAGAGGTGTCCTCGATGTTGACGAAGATGCCGCCCTTGCCATCGGCGACGGCGAATTCCGGTTTGCCTCCGAGTGCAAGCGTGCCGGCGACGGCGCCGTCAGCGGCATTGATGGCGGTGGCGTCCTTGCTGCGTCCGTTCATAGTGAAGACGCGCTTGGTGGTGGGCTCATAGAGGATGGCGTCGGGATTGGTGCCGGTATTGACAGTGCCAAGAGTCTTTAGGGATTTGAGATCGAAAATGGTCGCAGTGTTGGCGCGGCCATCGCTGACGAAGCCGCGGCCGAGATCGGAGGCGATGGCGATGCCGTGGACGCCTTGCGTGTCGGGGATGTCGCCCTCGATGGCGTAGGTATCGGCATTCATGACGACGACATGCGTGGCGTGAGAGATGTAGACGCGGCGGGCGTCACTATCGACGGTGACATAGTCCCAGCCTTCGTCGCCGGGAACCAAAACGGTCTTTACGAGGCGATAGCCGGAGGGACCGGGAGCCGGAACACTGGCGTGTGAGCGAGTGACGGCAAAAA
>WNFA01005461.1_pt1 | contig 23196 bp, 17 predicted proteins | sample 5400481 | NCBI WGS metagenome assembly WNFA01 (sample SAMN13153340, study PRJNA577476) | soil metagenome | isolation source: 120 cm saprolite under Douglas fir tree site 2 hole 1 replicate 2 | place: USA:California | collected 2015-04-18 | reverse complement strand
TATATTCGCCAAATCGCACGTGACTCTTCACTGTTCGCTGGTACAGGTTACCCACCCTGCACCAAAGCTGTCCTGTGACCAAATTGCCGGCTCTGCGCCAGCTTCTATATCGTTACCACCATGCGTTATGAAATGTCCTTTCAACCCTATTTCCGTAAACCTGCATCCGGGCAATTCCCGGATTCTCGATTGATACTTCTGGCTTGCGTTGTCATTTTCTCCGTCATTTTTTCCGGCTGTGCTTCGGTCTCCGCAGGAAACTCCGCAGCCGAACCTGTCGCCGCGAAAATTTCCATCGTCCCCTCGGCAATCGACTTCAAGGCCGTGGTCGTCGGTCAGAAAAATTCCCAAACCGTCAAAATCACCAACTCCACTTTGCAGTCCGTCAATCTTAGGAGTCTGCATGTTTCAGGAACCGGATTTTCGCTGTCCTCAGTAACAGCTCCGGTTCTTTTGGCCGCTGGCAGCCACATCGAACTCAGCGTAGTGTTCGCGCCGCCATCCGCCGCTGGCCATACTGGCGCGCTGGTAATCTCTGGTCCCGACTTGAAAGCTCCCGTCAGCGTCGCGCTTTCTGGCGAAGGAGAAAAAGCGGCTCCCGCGCTCGCAATCTCTCCTTCTTCTGTAAACTTCGGCACTCGCACCATAAAAACCTCCACTTCTCAATCCGTAATGCTCACCAATACCGGCAACATTTCGCTCTCGATTAGCTCCATCAGCGTCGCAAATCCCGTCTTCTCTGTTTCTGGCATCAACCAAGGCGTCACTCTTTCACCCGGGCAAAAGCTCGAGTTTCAAGTTTGGTTTCACCCGACTGCAACTGGTAACACCGCCGACACGATCTCTCTCGATTCATCTGCCGGTGCTACACCGGTAAAACTCGCCGTCGCTGGCTCCGCCTCCAATTCCACCATTTCAACTCCTGCCGCCGTTCCTTCGCACTCCGTAACGCTTAATTGGACCGGCCAGGATGTTTCCGCAAAGGGTTATTACGTTTATCGCAGCGAAATGTCCGGCGGTCCCTTCAATCGAATCAACCAGGGTAAACTTGACTCCACGACCTTCAAGGACACCGAGGTGGTCGGCGGCGCTCATTACTTCTACGTCGTCACCGCTGTAGGAGAAGCCGGCCCAGAGAGCGCCTATTCGAACGAAGTCTCTGTCGAAATACCCAACGACTAACCCGCTCTCAGCCTTGCCACCACAATTCCCCTGATTTGGCGGATTCTCCGGTCCACGCTATAATAGTTGCCTCGCGACCTAGCGACACCGCAGTAGTAGCTGCCAATCGCAGCATGCGGCGCAGACCGGCCGCGACCAGAATGGAGATTCATGAAACCCGGTATTCACCCTGACTATCACGCCGTTACCGTTCACTGTGCCTGTGGAAATAATTTCGCCACGCGCTCGACGATCAAAGGCGCAATGCTGCGCGTCGAAATCTGCTCCAATTGCCACCCTTTCTTCACCGGCAAACAAAAGCTCCTGGACACTGCGGGCCGCGTCGAACGCTTCACCAAGAAATACGCCGACGCCGCAGCCAAAACCGCCGCAGCCAACGCCGCCAAGAAGTAACCGCAGCAGGACGTTCAGCCATATTCGATTGCTTTAAAAGGACAGCCACCTGGCTGTCCTTCTTTTTGTAGCGGCGGGTTTATCTCGCCAACAAAACACAAATCCCTGCGCTCTTAACTCTCAACTTTCTTATTCCCTGCCGCCATGTAAAATGATCCCCAACCGTGGCCACCCAATCCCGCATGTTTCGGTCGCAAGACCCCAACGAACTCGTGGAGTCCGCTCCCCCACGCGTCACTCTCCGCAACGCCTTCGCACATCCTTTCGACTCTGCCATCGCCGCCGCACGCACTTGCTACTCTTCCCGCCTCATCGGACCGGAAGAAGTCAACGACAAGCAGCGCCTCAATATCGGTGCCGCCACTTTTTTCAGCGGCCATCACACCGTCTACCAGCACGCGCACTTCGAATTCGGGTTGGAAAACATCAGCCGCCAGTTCGTCTGGTCCTTCCTGCACGCCCATCCCTTTTACAATTCCGAACAGCAATCGCAGCGCTATGTCCGCATGGATCGCATCCAGGCTTACGTCCCGCAAGGCTCGCTTTTCTTTGACCCCGAATCCCGCGCCATCTACGAACGCGCCATCGCCCGCGCTTGGTCCTACTATCGCGAACTCTCTTCCCTGCTTCTTCCGCAGTCCCGCGAGATCCTTCTCGATATCTGGCACGTCGGCCCCATGTCCCATCCCAAGCGCCTGCAAAAAATCGAACGCTCCGCGGAAAAACGCGCCATCGAAATCGCCCGCTACGTTCTTCCTGTAGCCGCTTTCACCACCATGGTGCACACCGTCTCCGGCATCGTCCTTCATCGCCTCTGGCGAATGTGCGCAGCATCCGACACACCCAGCGAAGCCCGCGCCATCATCGGCGAAATGGTCGCTCTGGTAAAAAATATAGATCCGCAATTTTTTGATCGTTTTGGAACCGAGCCGCTCGACGAACTTCCCGAATGGCGGGTTGCAGGGTCTGTACTTACAAACCCTGCGCTAAAAGAAGGCCTTGCTGGTGGTACTCAAGGTGATCTTTTCGCAAAAGAATTCGACGCACAACTCAACGGCCGAACCGCCGCGCTCGTCGACTACTCCGCCAATGCCCCCGCGGTCGTAGCGTCGGCCTATCGCGCCGTTCTCGGCCTCACCGCAGTTGATTGCTCCGACTCCGAAGCCCTCGACCGCCTTCTAAATCCCGCGCGCAATCTCTACCGTCTCGAAACTCTCAACGTCGGTGTCCACGCTCCGATGATGCGTGCTCTGCAACACGCCCACTACACCTTTGCCAAAAAAATCAGCCACACCGCCGACAGTCAGGACCAGCGCCACCGCATGATTCCAGGCTCGCGTCCGCTTCTGACTCTCGCCGACACCCACGAGCCCGACTTCATCACGCCCGCTCTTCTGAATTCGAATCCCCGCGCCAAGGAAGTCTATTACCGCGCGATGCAAGACGCCTGGCATGCCAAAAACCAACTCATCGATCGCGGCGTACCGCAAGAAATCGCGCTGTATCTTTTACCCAACGCAAAATCCATCCGCCTCGTAGAGTCCGGCTCCCTCCTCCATCTTCTCCACAAATGGACCATGCGCACCTGCTTCAACGCTCAGGAAGAAATCTATCAATCCTCGCTCGACGAAATCGGCCAACTCCGTCAAGTCCATCCGCAACTCGCCAAATACATCGGCCCACCCTGCTACCTCCGCGTCGGCGTCACCACTCCCATCTGCACCGAAGGCTCCCACTTTTGCGGCATAAAAGTCTGGCTCGATTTCCCCAACGTCACCCGCCGTATCTGAAACCAGCTATACTTTCCTTTCGTCAAACTAAAGCAGGACCTCATGGAGACCTCATCTCTTCGCCGTTTCGGCACTTGCCTCGCGGTTTCAGCCGTGCTGCTCTGCCAGCCGCTTTTCGCGTTTCAAACTCCGCTGTCGGATACCGCGGTCCGCGAAGCCTATTTCCTCGGCCAGCGTCACGATCAGTCCGTTTCCGATTTCTTTGCCAAGTACGCGACGTCCTTACCGAGACCAGCCTCCGGCCCATACATCGCATCAATCCGTTTTCTCACTCCTTACGCCCAAGTCGTTTCCTTCTCCGGCAATCATATCGGCGGCTACAGCGCCCAGCAGGCCGAGCGCGATCACAACGCCGACGCTGAAACCGTTTCTGTTTCCGTGGACATCTACTTCACGGACACCTATGGGCCTTTCTTTGCGGTGCCAGCCAGCTCTCATTCCGGTTCTCCAAGCGGCGTGGTTCCCCGCCCTTCAGACTTCTGGAGAGACTTCGATGTCAGCGTTTCGGCGGACTCCCGCACCCTTTCTCCGATGGACACCTCTGGCCAGCCAATTTATACCTGCTCCGAATACAGTTGCTCCCTCAACGGTGCGACAATCACTCTCACCTTTCGCGCCGCCAAGTTTCCTTCTGACTCCGTCACCGTAAACGTCCTTCCCCCAGAAGGCGACGAGGTCAACGTGGATTGCGATCTGAACTCTTTCCGCTGACACCGCTATCCATTTTCCTGTTGGCATTATTGACTCGTATGGAATAGCGACTGATAGGAAAGCCGCGCCCTCTCCTTAAGCCGTTCCCGCGTTGTCGAAGGTAGCCCCTCGCACGCAAAATGAGGCTAACCAGCTTGTTTTAAGTAAGTTGCAACCATCTTGGTCTTGCTTAAAAGCTATCTGCCGTCTTTTCAACTAGTTACGCACACCTTGAGCAAAAACACCCCCGGGGTGTAGGCCTCGCCGTAAAATAGGAACTATAGTTCCTATCTTTCGCACACACCCAGTCCATATCCTGATTCAAACAGTCGCGACTTCTAGTATCCGTCATTCTCCACTACTTTCAGCTTGTCCAGGCTGGTCAGTGAAGGAATTTCCACGCACTGCCCGCTGTACCCATCCGAACTTCCATCCGTGATAACTGCACTCCACGCTCTTGCCGTCAAACCGTCCATAGGAGAGAGGTATTCCGCGGATGCGGACAAGCATCGCGCATAGCGAACGATTTGCCGTCATCCGTCCGCCCCAACACCAGCGGAACTTCCAGCAGCATCGCCTTCGCCAGGTTCCTGCCCCGTATTTCCGAACTGCGCGCCGCCGGATACCAAAAATCCCACAGGAATCCCGCCGCGTCGCGCTCCGCTTTCTGTGCACTTTCGCTTTCCGCCGCATGCTCTTGAAGTTGTACTCGTGTCATTCTAGCCGCATCGTAGTACACCTCTGCTTCGCGAGCAATGCGCGCGTCCGCGAGGTGCGCGCGCCCGCGAGGCGGTACTTGCCGTTTGAGCATCTTGCCAAACATCTATTCGAGCGTTTCAGCCACCAATTGTGTCACCTGTCGCGCGATCGAAGGGGCCGCCGTAAGTCCCGGCGATTCGATGCCCACCAGGTGAATTGCTCGCCGCACTCTCTCGTCGCGTGTAATCACAAAATCGGCCGGGCCCTTCGCTCCAGGTGCCACCAGTTTCGGCCGCAGGCCTGAATAACCCAACTGCAGGTCGTCTTCTTTGAGCTCTGGGAGAAGTTCTTGTGCGCTGCGCGCGAATTCCGCAATCGAAAGGCGGTCGCGTTCGTAGTTGTTCTTCTCCAGTACGTAAGTCGCGCTCGGCCCTACTAACACAGGCCCCCAAAGTGTTTTCGTGAAATGTACGCCCAAGCTCAAGACGTCAGGATGCGGCAGCGGATACACCAAGCCATTGATCATTGCGGATTTGGCCCCTCGAATCTCGCAGTATTCGCCTCGGACTGGATAAATTTTCCACGAGTTATTTCCCAGGAGTCCTGCCACTTCGTCTGCGAACAAGCCCGCAGCATTCACTACGCAACGTGTTTCAATTTCTTCCGTGACAGCGCTTTCCGGATCGCCTATCTCTACAGTAACGCGGACCGCGTCGTCCAACGCGTCCAGCGCTTTCACTCGTGCACGGGTCAGAATGTGTGCGCCTTGTTCCGAAGCAATGCGCGCGTAAGCTCGTACCAGTTCCTCAGCAGAACAAATTCCGGTCGAGGGAATTTCCAGCGCGGCAACGCCGTTCACATGTGGCTCGAGTTTTCGGATCTGCGCGTGACCGACAACGCGGATTCCTTCTACCCCGTTCGCTTCGCCGCGCGCTTTCAATGCCAGGAGTTCTTTTTCTTCGCCCGCGTTCGCTGCCACAATCAATTTGCCGGTTCGCCGGTGCGGCACCTGATGCGCTTCGCAGAATTCATACGTCAGACGGTTTCCTTCCAGGCAATGGCGGGCCTTCAGTGAATTCTTGGGATAATAAATGCCGGAGTGAATTACGCCGCTGTTTCGCGAACTGGTCATCATCCCAAGCTTAGGCATCTGCTCCAGTAGAAATACATCCGGCCAGCGGCCGGAAAGGGCATGCGCGACAGTACAACCGACGACTCCTCCGCCTATGATCACAACCTGAACTTGGTCCATGTTCAAGCAGTGTACGGGATGCCGAGGGTAGAAACAAAAAGGCACCCAGGCGCGGGAACCCTTAAAATAAACGTTTCAATTGGCCCCAATAGACTTTGCAATTCTAACGGAAGGTAGCAAATCTCATAGCTACTGCCGATAGGATGTCTCCATCCATAACAGTCAACTATGCTCAGCCTTAGATTGAGGTGAAAGGAGAGTTGGTGGTCAGCCCGACAAATTCTCCGTCGGTGCTCGTCCCGACAAATTGTCCGTTTTGAAAAACACTCCCCTCTTTGCCTTTCTTCCTAACGTAGTGCCGGGCTTTAGCCCGGCTTCTTGTGCTCGGATCTAATAGTGCTCGACGCTGCCCGTCTGCGGGGTCCCTACGATCGCCACCGCAGCGTCACCGGCCCGTCCATCGGATGCACCATCTCCCCACCCGTCCGCCGCGCCTCAATCAAATTCGCCTTCAACGCGAAATACCACTTCGCCGGACGGTCGGCATCATCAATCAGCATCAGCCGCGGATTGTGCTGCAATCCTTCCGCCTGCTTGATCATCGTCTCCTGATCCTGCTTCAAAAACGTTTTCGCAAACGCGCGGAATATCGTCACCGGTAGCGGCACATTCCAAGCCGCCACAAAATCGATCCGGCTCAAATCGCGCCGCACAGGAGTCACCGTGGTCAAACTTGAAAACCACAATTTACCGCTGCGAATCTCTTCCGTCCGCATATTCGGCAAAATAAAATCAATGGTCGTCGTCACCGGAGCGCCGGTCATCTTCTTCAACAATTGGTAAGGCGCGCTGTTCGTGCTTGGGGAATGCGTGCTCATGCGAAACCCAAGCGGAATCGGCTCAAACTGTTTCGCCTTCTCATGAATACTCTTCTTGCTCCGCCAGAACCACGATTGATGCACAAACGGCCCGTGCGCCGGATCCATCAGTCCAATAATTCCCTGGTCCACATGCGAAGGCAAATCACAAGCCAAATGCGTGCTCTTGTAGCGCTCGCTGAATGTAGCCAGCTTCGGCGCACCAGAAACAGTGTCGGTCAATCGAGGCAACGCTGCACTCATGTACACCCAAACGTACCCGTCATGCTCCTCGCACGGATAGTGCCCCGCAAAGATCCGCTCCACCTTCAACTTGTCCTGGCTCGTCAGCGAAGGAATCTCCACGCACTGCCCGCTGCACCCGTCAAACTTCCACCCGTGATAGCTGCACTCCAAGCTCTTCCCGTCAAACCGCCCATAAGAAAGCGGAATCCCCCGGTGCGGACAAGCATCTCGCAAAGCAAACGCCGCGCCATCATCCGTCCGCCCCAAAACCAGCGGCACTTCCAGCAGCATCGCCTTCGCCAGCCCCCGCCCGCGTATCTCCAAACTCCGCGCCGCCGGATACCAAAAATCCCACAAAAATCCCGCGTCCCCAGCGCGTTCCAGCTTTTGTGGCGTCTGCGATTCGTCAACCAGGTTCTCTTCGATGGCCATTCTTAAAAAGCCTCGGTGGCGGCTCCGCTCTAGGCGGGGCGCTTTTGGAGTGACGACTTCACGCCGCTTTTCGCCGTCAGAAAAATACTCATTTATGCCGGCGACGGCCGGCGCCGCATCCTAGTACACGGCTTCATCTTACAGCAATCGCGCAACAGTTGATTTGCAGGAAGCCTGCCTTGGCGATATTCTTAAGGACAGCAGCTATGAGATTTTCAACCTTCCATTAGTATTGCCTCCTTTAGCGCCCCATGCGCCGCGACCTTGAACTATTCTCACTAACCACTTCTCACTCGCCCATGCGCGAGCTGTAACAAAGCACCGAAAGGATTTAAGCAATGGCAAGTCTCACGCTCTCTGAAAAACTTGATCAGCTCGGCAATCGCTACGAGGAAATGACGCAGCAACTTTCGACGGCCGAAGCTGTCTCCGACTCTGCGCGCTTTCAGAAGCTCGCCAAGCAGCACTCCGAGCTCGCGGAAATCGTCAACTCGAAAAAGATCTGGCCGGCGCGCATCAGATGGTCCTCGAAAACGAAGACCCGGAAATGAAGCAGATGGCGCACGACGAAGAAAAGCAATTGCTCGAGCGCAAGGAAATCGTCGAACGCGAACTGAAGCTGCTGCTGCTACCCAAAGATCCCAACGACGATAAAAACGTTATCGTGGAAATTCGCGCCGGCACCGGCGGCGACGAAGCGGCTCTCTTCGCCGCCGAACTTTTCCGCATGTATTCGCGCTACGCAGAAACACAAAACTGGAAAGTAGAAATCCTGGAAAGCTCCCCGTCGTCACTGGGCGGGCTAAAAGAAGTTGTTGTCGCCATTGCTGGCAACAAAGTCTACTCCAAGCTGAAATACGAAAGCGGCGTGCACCGCGTACAACGCGTCCCGGCAACGGAGACACAAGGCCGCATTCACACTTCCGCCGCCACAGTTGCGGTTCTTCCCGAAGCCGACGACATCGACATCAAAATCGAAGCCAAGGATTTGCGTATCGATACCTTCTGCTCTTCCGGCCCCGGCGGCCAGTCCGTCAACACCACCTATTCCGCCGTCCGCATCACCCACCTGCCCAGCGGACTAGTCGTCTCTCAGCAGGACGAAAAATCGCAAATCAAGAATCGCGCCAAGGCCATGCGCGTTCTTCGTTCCCGCCTTTACGAAATGGAATTAGAAAAACAGCAAGCCGCTCTCGGCGCCGAACGTCGCGGCCAAATTAAAACCGGCGACCGCTCCGAAAAAATCCGCACCTACAACTTCCCGCAGAATCGCGTCACCGATCACCGTATCGGCCTGACTCTCCACCAGCTCACAGACGTCATGGAAGGCAAACTAACCCAACTCGTCGACGGCCTCTCCGGCCACTACGAAGCCGAACGGCTGAAACAAGAATTAGCCGAAGTCTGATATCGGAGAAGTCCACTGGTTCATATATGCGTCGCGGGTACCCGGCCTAGCTTTAGCTACCGGAAATCAGAGGCGGGAGTATGGCGAGGAAAAGGCAGTTTGCGATTTGGTGCTTCTCATTGGAGTCAACGGTTTTGTGGATGACGAACAGATCCAGGTTTTTCGCGATGCACATCCAGCGGAGACGTTGCCGTTTGCACCACGAAAGACCCACGCCCTACCTTTCCGGGTATGCTCTCGACAGACATTGTGACCAATCCAGCGCCGCCATCACACGCTCCTTCGAGTTATCGTACACCAGACAAGATAACGGCCAGAACGAGCTTTCCGCTGAGGAAGGGATGCTTGTGGAGTTCGGTGAGCAGTTCGCGCAGGCGCAGGACTTTCTCGAGACTGTCGGCGGGAAATCCCGTCTCTCGCGCGAGCTTCGTAATTTGCGCGGCGTCGAATTTCATGTGCGCACCGAGCCTTCGTTAGAAGGCAAAAGGGTTTCGGGCACCATGAGTTTCCAGGTGGGAACCCAATGGTTCCCGGGACGCTTGTCGGCGAGATAAACGACGCCGCGCGGAAGTTTCCGGAGGAATCGGTCGCGAATTTTGCCGCGGAAGAAAAGTTTGTCGGCGTGACGGTCGAGCAAGAATCCAAGGCGCGCATAGAGCCACGGCCGGCGAAGAAGCTTGAGATAAGCGAGAGCCGCTTCGAAATCGAACGAGGGAAACATGGCTAGGGACTTGTCGAGCTCTTCGACGCCCCCGCCGTAGTCGAGGAAGAGCAGGCAGTCGACGAAAGATCGCTCGCGGCCCGTGGCGAGAATATTGTCGGCGACAAGTTCGGTTTGGAAGAGGCGATGCGATGCGATAGCTAGAGCACGGGGGAAAGCGACGCGGTGGTAAGTGACGTGGTCGAAGACGACATCTTTGCGTGCGCCAGCGGAGAAATAGTAGACGGTTTGGAAGACTTGGTTGGCGACGCCGTACAGTTCGAGGGCGGAGTGGAGGGCGACGACGGCGTCGTCGCGGAGGGCGCGCGGGACGCGGTAGCGGTTGGGCGGGGCGGCGGCGAGGGCGCCGGCATAGACGCCGTTCGCAAGGAACCGCACGCGCCCTTGGGTTTTCAGGCGATGAAGCAGGTTGGGGAGGGAGCGGCTATGCATGTCGTACCCGTAGCGCTCGCGGGCTTCCCGGACCGTGAACAGAGGAGTGTATTGGGCGTATTGGGTGAACGGAACTTTAGACTTCATTAAATTCTCATCTGAACATAGAATAACACACTATTAGTGTGTAAATCTAGATGTATGTGAGAATCAAACAGGAAGATATTCTCAACAAAAAAGAATGATACACACTAATAGTGTGTAAAACTAGCTCTATATAAGAACGAACTTGAGATCGCAATGAACTAGGGTGCTCAACGTGACAATCAAACCGAGATTCCTCGCTGCGCCTGCCTGCAGGCGGGCTCGGAATGACGGCTTTTTATTACTGCAATCCACGCCTCCTTTAAAAACGTCGTCATTCCGAACGGAGTAGCACGGAGTGAGGAATCTCTCTTCGTCTTTTTTCCGGCACCCTCATCAATGTGGCGAAATGCGCATGCGCCGCGAATCCAGCAAGCCACACCAGTTTGCCAGCCAAGTCTTCACCTCTGCGGACTCCGCGTCTATGCGCTATCCTTATCTGCTCTGACGCATGGACATCCGCACCGCACTCAAACAAGGCCTAGCGCGACTCCGCGCCGCAAATATTTCATCGCATACGCTGGCCGCTGAACTTCTGCTCCTCCACGCCACCGCTCGCACACGCACATCGCTCTACTCTCATCCCGAAGATCAACTCACTGAATCCGAATCGCAAAATTATCTTTCGCTGATCGAACGCCGCGCCGCAGGCGTCCCAACACAACATCTCACCGGCAAGCAGGAATTCTGGGGCCTCGAGTTCGAAGTCACGCCCGACGTCCTGATCCCCCGCCCGGAAACCGAACACGTCATCGAAGTCGCCCTCGATCGTCTCGCTCTTCGCAATCTTCGCGCCGAGAAATCTCAAATCATGTCCGGCGAAGGCCTGCTCGTCGCCGACGTAGGAACCGGCTCCGGCTGCATCGCCATCGCTCTCGCAAAAGAACTTCCCGCCGCAAAAATTTATGCTCTGGATATTTCTCCCGCCGCACTGACGGTCGCCCAACGCAACGCCAATCGTCTAGGCTTCGCGAATCGCATCACCTTCCTTGAATCGAACCTGTTCGAAAGACTTTCCCTTGTAGGGGCGCAGCATGCTGCACCCCAGCTTGGCAACCACCGCTCTTCCAAACCCGGCGAGTCAGCAATCACCAGTCACCAGTCACCGCTCTTCGATCTAATCGTCAGCAATCCTCCGTACATCGCGCGACGCGAAGCGGCAACTCTTGCGAACGAGGTACGCGACCACGAACCCGCAATCGCTCTCTTCGGCGGCGAAGAAGGCTACGAATTCTACGCCGACCTCCTCACGCAATCCGCCGCCCATCTCAAGCCCGGCGGCATCCTGGTCCTCGAACTCGGCCACGACTCTCTCCTCGCCGTACAACCGCTACTCGACACGGCAACATGGACAGCCACCGGCGTAACCAACGACCTAGCCGGCATCCCCCGCGTCCTCTCCGCCGAACATACCGCGACTTAATGCATCACGCGCTTTGCGTAAGTCAGCAAAATGAATTTTCCTTTGTGCTGAAGACTCAACCGCTCCGCCGCGTGGGAATCAGGGAAGCTGTGCAACTTTGCCGGCAAGAAGACGAATCGTTATCTTGCGCCCGTCCTCGACCTGGAACGAGAGGTACTCAGTTACTCCGTCGGAACCAACCACGGAAAAACGCGACGTAGGCTTTCCCAGCGAGCGCAGCACGTCCTCCCGTGACATTCCGATTTTCACACTGGCAAGCGCCGCGGCGGTAATAGCAGATATCGGCTCGGGAGGAGCAGGCGGTGCCCCGCCAGCTGCCGACAGCGGAACCTCAATGATGCTAGCTTGCTGAGAATGGGAAGAATGTCCCACGCGAGAAGCTGGCACGTTCGAAGAATTTGTGCTCCCCGCTCGCCGCGCCGCATCATTCTTTTTCGTCGCGCGCTCGGCCATGACTTCGTAGATGCTTCGGCCGTCAAGCTCCTGTTTGACCGAATCCATGTCGTAGTCGGCCTCACCGAGCACTCCGCTCATGAAGCGGACGCGCAAAGCAGTTCCGTCCGCGCCGTAGTAATACCAAAATCCCTGCCCGCGCGGGCCGAATTCGCGATTTGGCTCGCCCAACATCTGCTCTACGTCGTCGGGACTCATCCATAAGTGCAACCATGAGACGTGCGTCAAGTCGAAGGGCCTGTGACGGTGAAAGAGACATGTGTCTGGCTTGGAATCGACTTCCCAAAACACTCCTTTTTTGCCCGGGGCATACACTTCGCGATTGTCGTCGGTCCACCACCGTCCGTTGATTTTGCGCAAAAGGACTTTGCCTCTGTGATGGCCGGTCCAGTCGTCCACCCAGATCGTAGCAGTCACCACGGACTCCTGAGCGAACGCGGGAAGAGCGAGCAGAAAAGCGAGAAGGCCGAGGGGAACCGTTCTCATACGCATGGGCAGATTCTAAGATAGTTTCGTAGGAGGAGTAGCATCAAGTTTAACTGTTTCAGAGTCCCAACTGTTGCGCCGCACGCCATTTTGAGACGAGCTCTTCCTCTGTCTGGCCAGTGTTCGCGACAGGCCACAGAGTTACCCAGCCTTCGGTGTGAACGGGGTCTGCCCATTCATCAGGCCGCTCGGCAAACCGAGCCGAACAACCCTTGCGATGATCATGATTCCAATTCGACGAAAGGGTCCTGTAGCGCTGCCATCGAAATACGAAGCCTCTATAGCAGCTCAGGAATCTTACACGAAACTCTCTGCTGAGGTCGGTCCGCATGTAGGCTTACTTTTATCGTACGCCTTGATGCCGTTGCTATCATGAAAAAACGGTCCTTCCACCTCAGCCACATAGCCCCCTTAACTTACGCAACGGTTTCTATTAACCAACTTTCGCCTATTGTTCGATAGGTGGGGTGGGCGTAGGCTTTGGGCATGCCTGAGTTGGCACGATTTCGAGCGAAGCATGATGATACGGCGGTACTGCCTGCCGAAACTACTATTTTGCATGTGGATATGGATGCGTTTTTTGTTTCCGTGGAGTTGCTGGAGCGGCCAGAATTGCGTGGCAAACCTGTTGTAGTTGGCGGAAGGCCGGACCAGCGCGGCGTGGTTTCGGCCGCGAGTTACGAAGCGCGGAAATTTGGAATTCAGTCCGCGATGCCGCTTCGAACTGCGGGCAAACTTTGTCCACACGCGATTTTCCTGGATGGGCATCACGCGAAGTACGGCGAGTGGAGCGATCGCGTCGCTTCAATTCTGGCGAAATTTTCTCCGGTTGTGGAGATGGTTTCGATCGATGAAGCATATCTGGATTTGGCGGGAACCGAACGTCTGCACGGGCCGTCGTTCGCGGCCGCACACAAATTGTTGCGCACTATCACGACTACAACGGGCCTGCCGTGCTCCGCGGGGCTCGCGTCCACGCGACTGGTAGCGAAAATAGCTAGCGAGCAGGCGAAACCGCGCGGCTTGCTGTGGATACCAGTGGGGCAGGAACCGCGATTCCTGGCGCAGTTGCCGGTACGAAAAATTCCCGGCATTGGCGAAGTTACGGAACGCGCACTGCGCGCGCTGGGCATCGAATACGTTCACCAGCTGGCGGATTACCCGCAAGAAAAACTGGAACAAATATTTGGGCAGTGGGGCACGGCGCTTTACCGTAAAGCGCGCGGCGGCGATTCCTATGAATTTGTTCTGGATGCCGAGCCAAAATCGATTTCTCAAAATCATACTTTTGGCGAAGACACCGGCGATGTAGCCGCGATGGAATCGATGTTGAGCCATCTTTCGCAAAAAGCCTGCAAACGGTTGCGCGAGGCCGGGCTTTCGTCACGCACGTTGACGATCACCATTCGCTACACAGGTTTCGATACCTATACGCGATCGAAGACTCTGGGTGATCCGGTTGAGTTCGACGCCGACGCTTTTGCGGTTTTTCTTTCATTGTTTCGCGAGCATCGCAATCCTAAGCGTAAGGTTCGCTTGATTGGAGTTGCCTTGAGCGGACTGACGCACGGAAACGAACAGCTGGATCTGCTCGATCCGGAGCGGCGGGCAAAGCTGGACAAACTGACACGCGCCGCCGATTCTCTGCGTGATCGATTTGGCTTTGCAAAGATTCAGTTTGGCAGCTCGCTGCTCACAGAGAAACCAGAACGCGAGAACGAGAGAGGAGAAATTCCGCGTTTCCCTCGAAACAAGGAATAGCAGCAAGCCGCACCCTTCCTTAGTAACGGGCCTGCCTTATACTCTTGGAATGAGCACTGCGCCGCCTCCTCCAGTCAATTCAAAAACGACAAGCAAAGGTCCCGGCACGTGGAATCAGATCAGCGAAGGCCGTGAATGGGACGATCTGCTGAAGCAATTCACCGCGGACGCCCGCGCGAGTTACGGTTTTTACGGCAAAGACGTCGATTGGGAAGAGATCAAACGGCTGCCGCGCTGGCGGCGCCCATTTCGAATTGCCAAGGGATTTTTCTGGGCGCTGGTAATGAAGCTGAGTCCGGCGCGCCGCGTGATGTTGTTTGCCGCGCTAGTCATGCTGGTCATTTCCAGCCCGAAATTTCCGGTCACGCGAAATTTTGCATTCGATGTGAACCTTGACACGGTCGCGGCGCTGCTGTTTCTCCTGCTACTTTCGCTGGAACTTGCGGACAAAGTGACTATGAAGCGCGATCTGGAGATTGCGCGCGAAATTCAGAGTTGGCTGGTGCCGTCGAAACCGCCGGTGGTAGCGGGGGCCAATATCGCCTTTCATACACGGCCGCAAAATTCGGTAGCCGGCGACTACTACGACGCGTTTTATCCGTTGAACGACGCAGCAGAGGGCGGAAAATTGTTTTTGGTGATTGCGGACGTGGCCGGAAAGAGCGTTCCGGCAGCGTTGTTGATGGCGACGTTCCAGGCCAGCCTGCATACGGTGGCACGCAATGGGGTGCCGCTGAGCGAACTGGTGTTTCGTTTGAACCGCTATGCCTGCGCCCACAGTCTGGATGGCATGCGCTTTACTACGGCGGTTCTGGCGGAGTTCGATCCGAAAACCAGGCGGCTGGACTACATCAACGCCGGTCACAACGCTCCCGTGGTGCGGCGCCACGTTGCAAATGCGGGCAACGGGAATGCAGGAGTCGAGCGGCTGGAAGTGGGCGGCATGCCATTTGGAATTTCGCAGGATGCGCAATACCAGATGGGCACGGTCGAATTGGGCTCTCAGGATGCATTGATTCTATTTACCGACGGCGTGGTCGAAGCGTTCAACGATAAGGGGCAGGAGTTCACCGACGCGCAATGGATCGCTGCAATCCATGCTTTGCCGGACTGGGATGCACCGCGCTCTCTGCAATTCCTGCTGCAACGCGTGGACGAATTCGTCGGCGTCACGAAGCAATTCGACGATATTACCTGCCTGGTTCTGCGCTGCGAATAGCAGCTTCTTTGATTCGTTGCACAAGCGCATAATTTCCTGATGCAGCCGCGCGAGCTGGCCAATTCCATGTGCGACGCACTGCAGGACGCTGGATTCCAGGCGTTTCTGGTGGGCGGATGTGTGCGCGATGTGCTGTTGCGGCGCGAGCCCGCGGATTACGATGTAGCCACCAGCGCCACTCCTGAACAGGTGCTCAAGCTTTTTCCGGACGGAGTGACCGTTGGCGCGCAATTCGGAGTGATTTTAGTTGTGCGTGAAGGAGCTAAGGTAGAAGTGGCAACGTTTCGATCGGATGTTGGCTGCTCTGACGGGCGGCATCCGGATCGCGTGGAGTATGCAAGCTCTCCAGAAGAAGATGTAAAGCGGCGCGACTTCACCATCAACGGCCTGGTCATGCGGCATAACACCGGGGAAATACTGGATTTCGTCGATGGGCAGGCAGACCTGCGCGCGGGCATCATCCGAGCAATCGGCGAGCCCGATCGAAGGTTCGCCGAAGACAAGCTGCGCATGTTGCGCGCGGTGCGCTTTGCCGCGCGATTCGGTTATGAAATCGAACCTAAGACGTTCGCGGCGATTCGCAAGCACGCGCGAGAAATCAGCCAAGTGTCAGCAGAAAGGATCCGCGAAGAGCTAACGAAGCTATTGATAGAAGGCGCAGCGAGAAGAGGATTTGAGCTTTTGGACTCATGCTGGCTGCTTTCCATCGTCTTGCCGGAGATTTCGGCAATGAAAGGAGTGGCACAACCGCCGCAATATCATCCCGAAGGGGATGTGTGGATTCACACGTTGCTGATGCTGGAGGGACTGCCGACCGGTTGTCCTGCGACATTGGCGTGGGGCGTGCTGCTGCACGACGTAGGCAAGCCGGCGACTTTTCGCTCTGCGAAAGAAACCGCAGACCGGATCCGTTTCGACGGACACGTCGATGTTGGGATGGCCATTGGGAAGAAGATTTTGGAGAGATTGCGATTTTCGAACGATGACACAGAGCGGATAGTTTCGCTTGTAGAGCAGCATATGAAGTTCAAAGATGTTGGACGCATGCGACCAGCTACGCTTAAGCGGTTCGTACGGTTGCCTCATTTTGACGAGCATCTGGCGTTGCACCGGTTGGACTGTCTATCGAGTCACCGGAACCTGGAAGCGTACGAATTTGTAACGGACTTTGTCCGGACGACGCCGCCGGAGGTGGTGCAGCCGAAGAGGCTAATGACTGGGGAAGACGTCATCGGGTTGGGATTTAGCCCCGGGCCGATCATTGGAAAGATCCTGGCAGCGGTGGAGGACGCTCAATTGAACGGAGAGCTCGGGTCTCGAGAGGAAGCTATCTCGTTTGTGGACAGAAGGTTCCGGGAGAAGGCGGCGGAGGAATCCAAGAGCTCTGTCCGGTCACGATGCAACGATTCTCCCGGGACAAGGGTTGGTAAATAATAGAAAATAGGACGCTTAACTGGAAGCCGGTGAGAAAGACAAGTCTCATGTTAGGATATTAGCGTAACGCACTAAGGTTTTCTGATTCAGGTCACTGCATTTGCGGTATCTTTTTGATAGCGCCTGCATCTAAAGTTTTTACAGGCGGTCTTCGATGAGGATTCCGCCTCCGAACTGAGGAACCCATGGCTGACAAAATTTCTATACCGAATCAGTTGCCGATCTTGCCGGTACGGGACACTGTGCTGTTTCCGGGCGCGGTGCTTCCGTTGACGGTTGGCCGCGAAAGCTCATTGGCGCTGATCAATTCGTTGCAGGGCGAGGACAAAGTCCTGGGCGTGGTAGCCCAGCATGATCCGCGCGTGGAAGATCCTGCAGCAGCGGATTTGCACAAAGTAGGCACCTTCGCCAAAGTGCACAAGACCGTAAAAATGCCCAACGGCAACGTAGTGATTTTTTTAGAAGGACTGCAACGCTTCCAAATAAACGACCTGTTGGGCCTGAAGCCTTTCTTGACGGCGCTGGTCGAACCGATGCCGGACATCTTAGGCGACCAGGACAACGAACTCGAAGCACTGCACCGCAACGCTGCGGATTTGTTCCGCGACGTGGTGGGACATTCGCCACAGTTGTCGGATGACCTGCAACAAGTGGCGGCGAATATCGATGATCCAGGACGCCTGGCGGATTTTATTGCCGGCACGCTGCCTTCGCTCTCGACGCTGGTTCGCCAGGAATTGCTGGAGACGGCGAGTGTACGCAAGCGCCTGGAATCGCTGATTCGCGAACTATCGAAAGAGCTGGAAGTTCTGGAGCTGCGCTCCAAAATTCACGAACAGGTTCAGGAGCAGGTCAGCCAGAACCAGCGTGAATATTTGCTGCGTGAACAGATGAAGGCGATTCAAAAAGAGCTGGGCGAGCATGACGACGGCGCGGCGGAAATCGACGAACTGCGCAAAAAAGTGGAAGAAGCGGGCATGACGCCGGAAGGCAAGAAAGAGTGCGACCGCGAACTGAAGCGTTTGGCGAAAATGACGCCGGCTTCAGCGGAGTACATGGTCTCGCGAACCTACCTGGAATGGATGACTTCGCTGCCGTGGAGTAAGTCCACCGGCATGCAGGCGGAACAGATCGACATCAAGAAAGCGCACGACATCTTGAACGAAGATCACTACGACCTGGAAAAAGTGAAGGAACGCATCCTGGATTACATGGCGGTGAAAAAACTGCAGCCAGGTATGAAAGGGCCGATTCTTTGCTTCGTTGGGCCCCCGGGCGTGGGAAAAACTTCGCTGGGAAAATCGATTGCGCGATCGATGGGCCGCAAATTCGTGCGCATCTCGCTGGGGGGAATGCACGATGAAGCGGAAATTCGCGGGCATCGCCGAACCTACATCGGCGCATTGCCGGGACAGATCATTCAAGGGCTAAAGCGCGCTGAAGCCAACGATCCGGTTTGCATGCTGGACGAGGTCGATAAACTGGGACGCGACTTTCGCGGCGATCCCTCAGCAGCGTTGATGGAAGTGCTGGATCCGGAGCAAAACGCGACCTTCCGCGACCACTATCTGGACGTGCCATTCGATTTGTCCAAGGTGATTTTTATCGCCACGGCCAACTGGATGGATCCAATTCCGGAACCGCTGCGCGACCGCATGGAGATCATCGAACTGCCTGGATACACGGGCGAAGAGAAGATCCACATTGCGAACAAATATCTAATCCCCAAGCAAGCCGCGGAGCACGGAATAAAGCTCGGCGAACAGATTGAGTTCACTGAGGAAGGCTTGAAGGAAATCATTCACAGCTTTACGCGGGAAGCCGGAGTGCGCAATCTGGAACGCGAGATTGGAACGATCACGCGGAAACAGGCGCGGCGCCTGGCGGAAGGCAACACTGAGAAAATGGTCGTGACGCCGGAGATCGTGCGCGGATTCTTGGGCGTGCCGAAGTTCCGCACGGAACGGGAAATCGACGAACGCGTGAAGCAGCCTGGAGTGGCCGTGGGCTTGGTGTGGACGCCCGTGGGCGGAGACATCGTGTTCATCGAGGCCAGCCGGATGCGTGGCGGAAAACAATTCACGACCACCGGACATCTGGGCGAAGTGATGCAGGAATCGATGACGGCGGCACTGACCTGGGTTCGTTCCAACGCGGAGAAATATGGAATCGACCCGGACTTTTTCCGCAAGCAGGACATCCACATTCACGTGCCTTCTGGCGCCGTGCCGAAAGACGGTCCTTCAGCAGGCGCGGCGATGGTGACATCGCTGGTGAGTTTGCTGACTGGACGGCCGATTCGAAATCGCCTGGCGATGACCGGCGAAATGACGCTATCGGGAGTAGTGCTCCCGGTGGGCGGCATCAAGGAAAAAGTTCTCGGTGCAAAGCGCGCGGGCGTGAAGGAAGTGCTCCTTCCCGCTGATAACGAACCGAACGCCAAGGCCGATCTTCCGCCGGAACTGCTCGGCGATTTGAAGATCACCTACGTACACACACTGGACGACGTGCTGCAAAATGCGCTTGAGAAAGAACCGCTGGCGCCACCGGTGGTGCCTTCAGCGGGACCGAAGTCGAAGCCTGCGGGCGCAGCAGATTCTCCTCGGGCCGTACACTAAAACACCGCTCAAATCCGTTAGTTGATTGAGAAGGCGGGGCGCGATGAAAATCGCGTTCCGCCTTTTTTGTTTAGTGGGCATAGGTAACGATTCGGAACGCCGACGGAAAGTGCGCGACGTTCGAAGTAAGCTGGAAACATGCAGAAGAAAATATTCTGGCTGACCTTTGCCGGGTTAGGGTTGGTTGCAGATTTCACGCTACCGTTCTGGTGGGCAGTGGCTGCTACTTTTCCGATACTTGCCCTTTCCTGGTGGATTGCCTATCGGTCGAACTGGTTCTGAAACGACCGGCCGAAAGCAGCGGCTTCCTTCGTATAATATTACTCTTTCCTAATCACACCCTTAGTTATCGCCTCTGCTGAAATTCTCAGAGATTAAGCAGGATCGAGCATGCCGTACGCAACGGTGCGCATCGACGCAAAATGCAGGCTGAGCTAAGGTCACAAACGGTGACGCTCGGTTGTAGTACCTTCAGGCCTAACTCGCGGTAAGTCGGTTATTTTCATGGGCTAAAATCCCAGCGCAACGCGAGCTCCCGATGTATTTTTTCTGGTCCGGCACGTGCTCTGGTGTTCAGTAAGTCTGTCTGCGCATTTGGCGAGTTCCCGCCGCCACAAGACCTCAAGTTGTAATCACGAAAGTTGATCGCTCAGGAGCTGAGGCCTGACTTTCAGCCGCAGTTGGAGCTTGTCCGGGTTCCGCACCCCGCGACTACCCGGAGGAGCGTACCAATGCGTCGTACCACTAAGGCTGTCTTCGTCGCCATTCTCATTCTTGCCGCTGGAATTTTCGTCAAAGGAAGCATCACGCAGCCTTCGATTGGTGGGTGGCTTTCCGCTGGATCAATGACTGGGGCGCGAAGCAACGCTGCGTCTGCGCTGTTGCAAGACGGGCGGATCTTAATTACAGGCGGCGACAACGGTTCGGGGCCGGTGGCCAGCGTGGAATTTTTTGATACGACAGGTTCTTTTGTGGCAGCGGCGCCTATGGGCACGGCGCGCAGCGCGCATTCCGCGACGGTATTGGCCGACGGAAGAGTATTGGTAGCGGGCGGATCGACGGGCGCAGCCGCGACGAACGCAGCAGAAATCTTTGATCCCGCTTTGAATTCATGGACGGCCGTTGCGGGCGGCATGATTCAGGCGCGTTCCAATCATACGGCATCTTTGTTGCCCGATGGACGTGTACTTTTCGCAGGCGGCGATAACGCAGGCACTACGACTGCCTCACTTGAAATTTTCGATCCGGTTGCGGGTTCGTTTTCTTCTGCTGGCGTGATGTCGTCATCCAGAACGTCTTTTGCAAGCGCAGTTCTTTCAGATGGTCGCGTGCTCGTGGTCGGCGGTTCGAATGGAAGTGCACCGATAGCCTCCACGGAAATTTTTGATCCGACGAGCAATTCTGTTGCGGCGGGGCCGGCACTTTCCGCTCCGCGCATGGCGCATTCCGCCACAACTCTGCTTGATGGCAGAGTGCTGGTAGCTGGTGGTACCAATGTGGTTACCAATGCTGACGGAAGCACCACTCCCACGGATTTGGCATCGGCAGAAATCTACGATCCCGCAGCGGGTAATTTTGCTGTTTCGTCTTCTTCGCTTGCCACTCCACGGCGCGATCACGCGGCTTTTCTGCTGCCCAACAACAACTCTGTTCTAATCGTCGGCGGAACATCTTCAAGCAATGAGATTGGCACTGCAGAGATGTTCGTTCCTTCCACTGGCACTTTCATCGCGACAGGTTCGCCAGCAACTGCGCGACAGCACGCAACGGGCACCGCACTCAAACAGGATGGAATATTGTTCCTCGCAGGCGGTTCGAATTCCACGGGACTTCTTTCATCTGCTGAACTCTACGGCTTCGCAACCGTGAAGACGGACAAGGCGGACTACGCGCCCGGAAGCGTCGTGACGATTACCGGTTCAGGATGGCAACCCGGCGAAACCGTCACGCTGACTTTGGTCGAGTCTCCGCTCGTCGACACCCATCCCGTTCTGACCGCCGTCGCCGATTCGACTGGCAGGATCGTAAACACTGATTTTTCCCCCGACGTGCACGATATTAGCATTCGTTTCTATCTGACTGCCGTTGGCAGCGTATCAGGAAGACAGGCACAGAACACGTTTACTGACGGCAAGGTTATGAGTGTTTCCGTCGCCACTCCTCCCACGAGCGTCACGGTTGCTCCAGGTGGCACGGCCGCTTTTGGTCTCATAACGGTGAACTTCAACGGCACATTCAATACAAACAATCCGAGCTGTACAGCCACCCTAAACACAACAGCTCTGCCCTTGGGAGCGAGCCCGCTGTTTGGCACGAATCCACTCACAGCAACATCAAATACCAACCTTACGTCGTCGTTCAGCGTCGCCACGACGGCCTCAACGCCCGCTAGCTCGACCGTCTTTCAAGTAACAGCCACCAACGGTGCGGGTTGCCAGGATGCGAGCACCACTCAGTCGAACAGTCTTACGCTCGTCGTAGTCGCTAAGCGGGTCGGCACAGTGACGGTTGGAGCTCAGACCGGAGCGCTGACCTTCGGGACACCGGGTAGCGCTACGTACTCAGTTACGGTCGTCCGAAACGGTGCGACTGGTACCGCGTTCAGCGCCGGGCTGACTTTGACCACCTCCTTGCCGACGGGCGCGAGTGCTTCATTCAGCCCAAGCACAGTCAGCTTCGCAGCCGGGGACGCGTCCAAGACTTCCACTCTGACGATCACCGATACCGCTGCCACGCCGGCCAGTTCCACAGTGTTCACTGTGAAGGCGACGAATCCCTCTGTATCAGGAGATTCTTCAACAGCAAATGGCACCGTGACGGTCGATAAAGCAACGCCGACAATAACGTGGTCAAACCCTGCGGACATCGTTTACGGAACGGCGCTCAGTGGCACTCAACTGAACGCTACAGCATCTGTGCTGGGAACACTCACGTACAACCCGGCGAGCGGCATCGTGCTCGCCGCGGGCAGCAACCAGAACCTGAATGTCGACTTCACTCCGACGGACACAGCCAACTTCAACAATGCCTCGAAAGACGTGAAGATCAACGTGAACCCCAAGCAGGTAACTCCGACAATCGCTGCCAGCGACAAGGCATACGACGGAAACACCACGGCTAGCATTACCACCTGCACAGTAGCGGTAAAGGTGGGCAGCGATGATGTAGCCTGCAGCGTACCGGCGGGCAACGCGACGTTCGCCTCGGCCAACGCCAGTGGGAGCCCACAGACAGTGACGGCCACGGGTATCACCCTCACCGGCACCACAGCGGGCAACTACACACTGGGTGCGAACACCACCGCCACCACGACGGCCAAGATCAACGCCAAGTCGGTGACTCCTGCGATCACGGCGGATGACAAGGACTACGATGGAACGACGGCGGCCACGATTCACTGCACGCTGAGCGGTGTTCTAGCAGCCGAAACGGCGAACGTAACCTGCAGCGGAACAGGAAGCTTCGCGGATGCGAATGCAGGACCGGGCAAGACGGTCACATCGAGCAACTTGACGTTGGGCGGCACTGCGTCCGGCAACTACATCCTGTCCACAACCACCGCCACAGCCTCGGCCACAATCAGAAAGAAGTCGGTGACTCCGGCGATCACGGCGGATGACAAGGACTACGATGGAACGACGGCGGCCACGATTCACTGCACGCTGAGCGGTGTTCT
>WNFA01001922.1_pt1 | contig 23196 bp, 15 predicted proteins | sample 5400481 | NCBI WGS metagenome assembly WNFA01 (sample SAMN13153340, study PRJNA577476) | soil metagenome | isolation source: 120 cm saprolite under Douglas fir tree site 2 hole 1 replicate 2 | place: USA:California | collected 2015-04-18 | reverse complement strand
CTCATGACGGCGTGCCTGTCTAATTACCTCGGCAAAAGTCGTCGTAGAGACTGACTCTCGATTATCCGTAGCATACCTCGTGTAGTAATATCGAGGGAAGTGTAGCGGCAGTTATTCAACCTTGTCAATGCGTCATGCTTGCAGTAGGATTTGTGGGGGGTATCTGCATTCCATCTTAACCTTCTTTAGCTTATTTTCCTCGTCTCTCAACCTGACTGTGTGTTCGCCTGACCTGGTACTCTTGTACCATGCAATATAAAGTGTGTAACAAATCGCTCCTGAAGGGTACTACTTCTCCGACCGGCTGACCGCAGGTAGGACGCAGTCCGTTGCCGGTCGGAATAAGATCGAGTACTACTTCTCTGCAATCCAGCGCAGGGCGCTTTATAATTGTTAACACTGGGGGAAAAGCATGGAGCACTATTATTCCGCGAGCGAAGCACGCCAGCAATTAGGCATAAATGTGGGGGCCTTCTATTATCTCATCGATACAGGGAGGATTAAGAAGCTTACACCACCTGGGAAAAAACAAGGTTTCTACTCAAAACATCAGATCGCGCGACTGGCAAAAGAGAGACTGAAGTGCTTGACCGATGAGGAGGGCCCAGGCACAACCTTTGGGAAAGCTCGCGTAGCCGATATCCATGAAGAGTACGAATTAGCTACACTCCTACTCAATGGCAGTGCAGGATATGGCATTCCGACATATGCGGCATGGTTACGCAAAAATCCTGACACCAATTTCATCGTGAGAGATCAGGGTCGATTGGTAGCATGCATGCATGTGCTTCCTGTGAAGCAGGAAACCATCAAGCGATGGCTAAAAGGAGAAATAAGAGAAGGGGAAATCAGCGCCGAAGATGTACTCCCATATACCCCAGGAAATTCAGTGGAGTGCATCATTACGGGTATGGCAACAACACCAGATGTAGATACATGGAAAAGACGCCGGTACGGAGCGCGTCTCATTCGCGGCTTCCTGCATGTCCTGCATGATCTTGCAGGACAGGGCATAACGATCACCAGGTTCTACGCCATCGGTGTTACCCCGGAAGGAATCGCCATTCTAAGACAGGCAAGATTTGAGGAAAGAGGACACCTGGGCAAGCGTGTCGTGTTTGAACTGAACCCCCTCACCTCAGAAACTCGCATAGTAAAAGCATACAAGGCGGTTCTGAATGCGGAGTGACGATACGCTTGCAAGTCTTATCAGGAGTAATCGATGGGCACACAGCAATCTTATGTGATTATCGGTAATGGTATTACAGGTGTCACTGCTGCCGAAATTCTCCGCGCGGGAGACCCCTCCTCTTCGATCACCATCGTCGCGGATGATCCCTTGCCGGCCTATTATCGTCCCGCTCTCAAGGATTTTCTTGGCGGGCGCTTGCCAGAAGAAAAACTCTGGGCGCGTCCCGCCACATTTTACCAGGAGCAGCGCATCCGTTTTATTCCTGGCCGCGTCGTAGGCATTAACACCCAGCAGCGCTTCTTACAACTGCAAAACGGCAAGCGCATCAGCTACTCCCAATTGCTGCTCGCCAATGGCGCCCGCCCGCGCGCGCTCTCCTGTCCCGGTCTCAACCTGGCAGGCATCTCTACCTTGCGCACCGTTGCAGACTACCAGGAAATCTTGCGTCGTCTCGCTGATGTCAATCGCGTAGTGGTATGTGGTAGTGGCACGCTGGCCCTGGAGAGCGCCGAAACCCTGCGGCATCGCGACTACCAGGTAACGCACCTGATACGCGGCAACACCCTCTGGTCAGAAGTGCTTGACCTTGTCTCCTCAGACATGGTATTGCAAGAAGAACGCCGCGACGGTATCGATGTGCGTACCGGAGAAGAAATCGCGGAGATTATCGGCCAAAATGGACAGGTTTCCGGCGTTATCACCACGCATGGCGAAGACATCCCCTGCGAAATGGTGCTGATCGCTATCGGCATTGAGCCGGTGATTGATTTTATTCGGGCCGGTGGCATCACCTGTGGACGCGGGGTCAAGGTTGATAACGGCATGCGTACCAACATCCCGGAAATCTACGCGGCAGGTGATGTGATCGAGACCACCGGCGAATTAACCGGGCGCACGCGAGTCCTGGGCCAGTGGTTTCCCGCTATTCAGCAGGCCCAGGTTGCCGCCAATAATATGCTCGGCTTACTCACTCCCGGCCACCCCGGTTCAAACAGCGCGTTGCGCCCTGCCTACCTGAATTACTACAACGCAACCTTTCTCTACGGCCTGGACTTTGTTTCCATCGGGCTGACCACGTGCCCATCGTCTCCAGGCTATCAAGAAATCGTCGCCGACCCGCAGCCGCGCAGCTATCGCAAAGTGATCTTAAAAGATGGCATCATCGCCGGTGCGCTCCTCCTGGGTGAGCGCAGCCATGCCCTGGCCTTCAAACGCGCCATCGATCATCGAGTTAACCTCGCTCCCATTGCCGGGCTGCTCTTTACCACCGACTTCAATCTCGAAACGTGGCTCGATCAACAGCGCGTCCCTGGCCCCATTCTGAATATCAAAAAAGAGGGGGTGAGCGAAGACTCTGAGTTCGGGAAACATAGCGTGATACCCACCCTGACCGGCGAAGAGTACGCGCAAAATTTCTTCCCCAAAGATGTGGATGCGTTTCTCACGCCTATTCCGCATCCCAAAGTACCGGTCTCTGTGAGAGAGACACAGCTTCATAAAAGCGATCAGGCGAACGTGGTTACCGTGGGTCGGCAGGCCGGGGTCTCGCTCCTGCTTGAGCATAGCTCCGTCTCGCGGCTTCACGCGGAAATCACCTGTGGCAATAGTGAATACTTGCTTCGCGATACAGGTAGTTCCAACGGCACCTTCGTCAACGATTCTCCTGTGGCACGTGATGCCGTCTACAAGCTCCATCACCATGACCGCGTACGTTTCGGCGATGTACAGTTCCGTTTCGAGTTGCGCCCCCAGGCATCGCATACCGGTGTCAGCACGCCGTCAAGTAGCGCTTTCCTGCATATCCAGGGTACCGAACTACATGCCAGCGTATCGCGTATCATTCCTGAAAGCGTTCTGCGCACGCTCAACGATACCCCCACGCTCGTGCTGGTAGGACAGAATACTCCACCTGAAGTCATTCCCCTGGCACATGGCAAACGCTACACGTTTGGGCGAGACAAACAGAACGATATCGTCTTAAACGATGCCTCTTCATCGCGTCAACATGCCGAGATATTCACCGCGCCCGATGGTTTCTACGTGCGTGATCTGAACAGTCGCTACGGCGTGTTTGTAAATAGGGTAAAAATCAATAATGCCTACCATCTCTCACATGGAGACCGCGTTGTGTTAGGCAATATGCTGGTCTATTTCTCTTATCCCCAGGGGCGCGCGAGAAAGCAACCTGCTACTGGTACATTGGGTCCTGTTCAGCACACGCCGCCAACTGGCGTGCTTAAAGATACGGCAGTTATAGCGGGCGCTGTCATTTCAGGTTCTACGGTGGGGATGAATGCAAATCGCCTATCGACAGGGAAACAACCAATCGTAGTAGGACTCGAGCATCGTCGAGAAGTGCAGGGACTGAGCGAGACACACATCAAATTCGAGATTGATATGTGTATCGGGTGCAATCGCTGTATGGATGCCTGCCCGGTACCCATCTCATCCCAGATCACGATCGCTGACCTCAACTCTGCAACGATTCTAGAGAAGGTTGCGCCTCACGTGGCACGTTTTACGCACGAGTGCATTATGTGTGGCTCCTGTGTGCCCGTGTGCCCGGTCGATAATCATCGTGATCTCTTGATGTTGTCGCTGAAAGAGCGGCTCGGCGTTTCATGGAACAGTAAACCGGATATGAGGTGCGTGGCGGATGCCTTGCCTGCCGGCTGGACGATTGCCATGCTCATCAGTTGCTTACGCGAACAGCCTATCTTGCGCGATCCACAGCAGGTCCCGGATGCCTACCTGCTGCACATAATAGCAGCTTCCAAACAGCGTATCCTCGTACCAGGGGAGACAGTCATACGCGAAGGGGAGTACGGGCGAGATTTGTACCTGATCCTGGAAGGTCTCCTGGAATTGGTGGCAACAGGTATAGATAATGCAGAACTGCCCGTAGCAATCCTCAGGCGTGGTGAGTATACGGGAGAGGATGGCATGCTCACCGGGCATCCCTACACAGCATCTGCGCGCGCACAGACGCCGGCCGCGCTGTTACAGGTGCCAGAACAGGTGATGCAGCGCTTGATGGAACTCGTTCCCAGCGTGCGCGATTACTTTGAACGCTTCAATAACGCCCGTTCGCTGAAATCCATCCTCAAACGCATGGCGCTCTTTCAGGGTGTCGCGGATGCTGATATCCGGGCGCTCATCCGCCAGACTCCCGTTAAGCAGTATGAACGCGATCAGCAATTGTTTACAGAGGACAAGAGGGGCCGCCCTTCACGCGAAACTTTGCATATTCTACTGGAGGGTTTCGTAAAAGTTGCACGGCGCACTATAGCGGGGACGGGGCAGCACGAAAGCGGCGAACGCATCATCGCCTATCGCCAGGGAGGCGATTACTTCGCGGGCGGTCTCGACTTGCTTGGTGATGGGCAGGCCGTGACGGTAACAACCATCAACCGTTGCCGCATAGCAGAAGTGCCGCGCCAGGCGCTGCTGGAGCTGTTCCAGAAGTACCCGGAGGTGAATCATCGCTTCTCAATGCGTTTACGGGAATACCTCGAGGCAGCTATCTCTACCCAGGGCTACGCACTTTCAACCGGAGCGCTACGCCATTTCACACCCATCGCCGGTCCCGCCGACCTCGAGGTGCAGGCAGGGCTGCACTCACTGGTGAGTGATGGAGTAATGGAGGGGACAGAGGTGCTGGTGATTGACCTGGATAAATGTATTCACTGCGATGAATGCGAAGAGGCATGCGCACGGCGGCACGGCCATTCCCGCATGAACCGCAAGGGTATGGTCGTCGGTAATATCAGCATCGCTACCGCCTGCCGGCAGTGTCAGGACCCGGTGTGCATGCTGTGCAGCCGGGCGGGGATCGCGCGGCATCCCAACGGCGAGGTCTATATCACCGAAAGCTGCATTGGCTGCGGCATCTGCGCGGAACGCTGTCCCTACGGCGCAATCTCAATTGTACAAATCGAAGACGAAGCGGCAGCGCGATCTTCCTGGCAGCACTTCAGCGAATTTTTCACCAAGGGCGCGGGCAAAGAGCGCGCGCGCAAAACCTTGCCCGTAGTAAGCGTGGCCGCGGCAGGCGGGAACTATGCCGCGCCCGGCCCGTTCGATATCTCCCAGACGCGCAACGGCTACGACGAACTACGCAAGAAGGTCGCAATTAAATGCGACCTGTGCGCGGGATACAGCGATCAGGCGTGCGTGCAGGCCTGCCCAACAGGTGCAGCAATACGTATTCAACCTACGAAATTCTTTGGTTCAACGGAAGAGATTCTGCAGCGGCGCGCGCGCTAAATAACTCAAGCGCGGGTCCAACTACCCTGGAAAGGGACAGGCATTCATGGCCCTGGTCAAAAAATCACCCGTACAGGAACGGAAAGTCAAGCGCATCTGGAAAACGCCCGGCTCAAAAATGAACTGGCTGTTTCTGGCGCTCTCGATGACCACACTTGGCTCGGTGTATCTGCTCTACCGCACCGCGATTGCGACCCAACTCTATCCCGGCCCGTATAATGCTCCGTTTCGGCAATTCGGCATTGTCTCTTTTGTCCTGGTACTGGCGGTGGGGGCCTATACCTTGCGCCGCCGCTTTGTGCGCAGTCTGCCGGGGAAAGTGCAGAGTTGGTTGTGGCTGCACGTCTGGTTCGGGATTATCAGCGTCTTGATTGCATTCATGCACGAGAACTTCCAAAACATCACCCATGACATCGAGTGGACAAAAATGCGCTTCACCGAATACTATTTCGGCACCTCGGCCCTCTTCGCCCTGCTGGTACTGGTGCTGACGGGCGTGATTGGTCGCCTGCTCGACGCCTGGCAGTCGCGCGTGATCGCCGCCGAGGCTGGCACCAACGGCGTCGGCATTAGTCGCTCGGTAGAGGATCGCCTGTTTGAACTCGCACTGGCCATTGAACGACTCAGCGCAGGCAAATCAGCCGAATTTAAGCAATATTGCGAACAAGCAGTGCAGTTGAAGGGTATGCTGCCCGACTTCTTGCCAAAGCTAGAACCCCGTGAAGTAAACGATTTTCAACGCACCTACCAGATACTCAGCGAACGCGCCCGCCTTGAACGCTCGCTTCAGCGTCAAAAACGCGCTCGCCTCATCATCCGCGTGTGGCGCTCTATACATATTCCCCTGGCCTGCCTCTCTGTGTTTGTGATTGGCTTTCATAGTGTGATAGAGTTGTGGAAGATGCTGGTGCTGCACTATTAGCAGACTAATACGGATGTGCGAACCGTTGTATAAAACCGCGTAGGGGCGGGAGAGGAGAGGACGGGTGGTGGGGATGCGTCTCCTTGCGTCTCACCTGACCCGCAGGGTAGCTGCTCAGTGCCTTTCGTCTCGGCTGACCGCGCAGCGGTAGCGACGCAGTCGCGTTGCCGAGACGGGCAAGAACCAGCGTTGGTGAGACGGATTGGTGCCAGCATCGCCCCTTGCCGGTAAATGCTTGTAGCTTTGACTGCACATTCGTGTAAGGGTCGGATCTTCTCCCAACCGATGATCGCGTCAGCTGCGGCCCGGACGCTGCGCGAGCCGCTTCCATTCTTTCCCTTTTCGCACAACCTCAAAACTCCTCAGCCAAAAACCTCAACTTCGTGCGTTTAGGTAATGTATTATAGTAGGGGCTGGGCTTGCCCCCGCCCTGGGCTTGCTGGGCTTGTCCCCGCCCTGGGCTTGTTGCTAGTTCCACTCTATGTCTGAGGTAGACAGAAGGAGGTAAAGAGTTCATGGTAGCTCTATCAGCCACTGGAGAGGTCGGAGATTTTCTGGACGCCGACCAGTTCCAGCCGGCGAAGACGCAGTTCGCCTGCGGATTCTATGCCTGCGCGATAGTGAAAGCTATGGCGCCGGTCGGTCGGCCCCCTACGCAGTCAGTGCCACAGGTAATTGCTGAAGCTGACCAGTGGTACATTCAGTACGACAGCGACGACTCCATTAATAACACAATCGGTATGTCTGATCAACAACTGTACCAGTTGCTCGGACAAATCAGCATACCCCACCAGATTGCCAATCCCGACGCCAATACTGTCAGGGCATGGGTGAAGCTTGGCTACCCAGTGGTCATTGCAGGCGCAGAATCAAGTTTCTATGACATGGCCCTCGGTGATGTCGTGCCCTATTACTGGGTTCCAAGTGGCAATCACATTATCACGATTACAGGAGTGGCTTCCGATGGGAACTTGCTGGTTCGTGACACGGCCAACGTCACCAATTTATTCGACCCGACCACCTTGCGTCGAGGGCCACGCACGTACGATGCCAGCAAAATGCAGTTGGTTACCGCCACTGCCGTTGTACCGCCCTGGCTCCCGCGACCGCCAGCAGGCTTTAACCCACTCACTGATTTTTTACCGATTGACTCAGAGGAGGCAACAGCTATGCCAGTAGTTCCAACAGGTTGGCATGATGACGGTCAAATCCTGACCGCACCAAACGGAATACAAGTGACTCTCGGTTTTAGGCAGTATGTGCTTACACACAGCTGGAATCCCGGTAACTACCCGCTTGAACCAGCAGTCGGACTCACCCCTTTAGAGGAGTCGAACCCCGCTCTCGGCGGCGGCACGCAACAGGTGTTCAGGTGGATTGTGCTTGAATGGACATCTTCACGGAACGTCTTTATCTCTTGGGTGGGCCAGGAATTACAAGTGGTGCGTGCCGACCGGGACAATCTTAAAGCGGAGCTTGCCAAATGCCAGGGAGGAGGGTAGGCTGGCCTATCTGACTTGCGCGGATGTGGTCTGGTTTACGGGCAGTTAAGATACCAGAGGAAAGCGGAGCCTTACGATAGAAGCTATGCTCGCATCGTAAGGCATGGTTCAAATGCACTTGACAGTTCCGCAGCAACAGCAAGGTCCAGCCCTGTCATGCTGAGCGCAGCGAAGCATCTCGCTGCTGCTCGCGACAGACCCTTCGCTGCGCGGAGGCGTGACACGGTGTGACTATTCAAACGATCAAGGACTATTCTTCACAATTGAACCTTGCCTAAGAGGGAAGTAATGCAGCCGTGGAAGAGTTGGGCGGAACTTGTAATTTCCGCTTTATCTCCAACAGGCTGCATTATTCTACCAGAGCATCTAGCGTGGTAGATGAGACAAGTCACCTAAAAAAGCTCTGTGGTATACTCGTATCTAAAGCCGACACGCTATGATGCCTAATCATAAAATGTAGAGGCGTAGTAGGATGTCGCAGGATCAGTCCCAGCCGTATGATCAAGCCTTGAAATCTTTACTCGGAGATGAAGTAGCGGAGATATTACCGAATCTCTTGCCTGAAGCGGAATTTATCAATGAGCAAAATATTGAGATTGATAGAACAACCTTGAGAGCCGATCTGGTGTACAATATCCAGTATAGAGGTGACCCTCATATTCTGAACATGGAGTTACAGACGGATACCGATAACGAAATGGCTATCCGCATGCTCAAGTATCATGTCGGTTTATATGACAAGCACCGTTGTCCAGTAATATCGATGGTCATATACCCGTTTGAAACAAGTATACCGGAGTCCCCGTTTCGGGAAAAGAGTGGAGAAGAAGTCTTACTAGCATTTCACTATCGTGTGTTACCCTTATGGAGGATGGATGCTCAGCAGTTTGTGAGAGATCATGTAGTATGCATGTATACCTTGTTGCCTGCAATGAAAGGTGCAAATGCGTCCTTACTTTTGCAGGCGATCGAGGAGATGAAGCATCGGTACAAAGAGTCAGAGTTAGGACATCATCTTGTACGATTTAGAACTATCTTAAGACGGTCAAAGACTATATCCTTGCGGGACAAGCAAGAAGTGGAGGCTCACTTGCAATACTATGATAGTTTGCTGGATCAAGACCCCTATCTCCAGCAACAAAAGGCTCTAGAAAGAATACTCGGGAGAACTGAGGGGATACAAGCGTTCCAGGATGCCATAGTAGAGATCGTGAAAAATCGTTTTCCCACTCTGGTTGAGTTAGCACAGCAGCGAGTGGTGCAAATTAAGCAACTCGAGGATTTGAAGCAACTTAATGTACAGCTTTCCATCGTTGCTGACCAGGTTGCTGCGCGTCGGCTCTTGATGAGTACATTTACAGCGTAATACACGACCTGACCCCCAGCACTCATCCCTGCAGGTGGAGGGCAAGCAGTCTCTTGGTTGCACTGAGATACCCTCCATTAAGGAGCTCCCATATGCCCGAACAAAATCAACGTGCTGAGAAGGATGCGCCGCTGCGCCGCGATATTCACACGCTGGGAGATGCGCTGGGACGGGCCATCCAACAGCATGGCGGGCCACGAGTATTTAATACCGAGGAGTTGCTCCGGCTAAGTTGCAAACGCCTCCGCGACTGCGAGGAGCGCCTGGTGTATGCTTCTGACCCTCAACTGTTGAACGAAATCGCCGCATTGGGCCAGGAAATTATGTGCATTGTAGAAGAGTGCGACCTGGATACCGCAATCGACATAATCCGTGCGTTTACTGTCTATTTTCACCTGGTCAACACTGCGGAGCAGTATCATCGAATTCGCAGGCGCCATTTCTACGAAACGAGCAGTAATCCCAGCTCCCAACATGGCTCGCTCGCTGCGCTGGTCGAATTTTTCGTACATAACGGCCTGGATGCTCTGGCAATCCAAAATCTCTTGAATCGGCTATCGATAGAGCTTGTGTTTACAGCCCATCCTACGGAGGCCACGCGCCGCAGCTTGATTATCAAGTCCCGTCGCTTGGCTGAATTGCTGGAGGCGCGCGATCATGAAGCCGAGATGACACCGCGCCAGCGTGCCGTTTGGCAACGCGAAATAGAAAGCACCGTCGCGCTCTTGTGGCGTACTGATACTGTGCAGCGTGTACGCCTGCAGCCCATGGATGAAATCAAGATGGGGCTTTACTACTTCGAAGAAATCCTCTACAATGCTGTGCCCGACCTCTACAGCGAGTTAGCACAATTTCTAACTGAACACTATCCGCACGATCAATGGACGGTGCCGTCGTTTCTACGCCTTGGCTCCTGGATCGGCGGCGACCAGGATGGGAATCCCCATGTAGGGCCAGAAACGCTGTTTCAGGCGCTGCGTTTGCAGCGGGCGCGTGTGATTGAGCAGTATCGTTCATCCATCGAGGCACTGGCGCAAGAATATTCGCAGTCCCTCCAGCACTGTTCGATTACTGGGGCGTTGGAGCAATCGATAGCCTATGATGCCGGTTGTATGCCCGAGTATGATCGGGAACTCGGTTTGCAGAGTGCCCAGGAACCATATCGACGTAAGCTCTCCTTTATGTGGAAACGTCTTGGAGCGACGCTGGCCGCAAGTAATGATGGCACTTCTTATAGCCAACCAGAGGGCCTACTGGCTGATCTTGAGTTGGTGCGTGAGAGCCTGCTGGCAGATGGTGAGCAGGATGTAACGAGAGGAGCACTGGCAACACTCATACGCCAGGTACAGGTCTTTGGTTTCCACTTTGCTGCTCTGGATGTACGGCAGCATAGCGTGCGCCATGCAAGCGCCCTGAGCGAACTGCTGCGCGTGACAGGGCTGCTCCAGGTGGACTATCGATCACTGGAGGAGACCGAACGGGTTCGCCTGCTGGAAAATCTCTTAGCTGATCCGCGCGTGTTGCCGCGTCATGAGCTGAAGCTGAGCGCAGAGACCTCTCACGTACTTACAACGTTCGATGCGATTCGCCAGGCGCGCGAGGAGTTCGGCAGTGACGCGGTAACCTGCTACATCATTAGCATGGCACGTACATTGAGCGATCTGCTGGAAGTGCAGTTCTTTTGTAAAGAAGCGGGTATCGTAGGGCTGCCGGTTGTGCCTCTATTTGAGACTATCGAGGACTTGCGCTCGTGTACAGGTATGCTGGAAAGCGCATTCACTCATCCCATGTATCGTGCATTTCTAGAGGCGTGCCATAACCGGCAGCAGGTGATGCTGGGCTACTCCGATAGTAGTAAAGATGGGGGTATCCTGACCTCCAGTTGGGAGCTGTACCAGGCGCAGAGCAGGCTGGCTGCCCTTGGGTCGCGCTATAGCATTGAAATTACAATCTTCCATGGTCGTGGAGGAGCGATTGGGCGCGGTGGCGGTCCCATTTATGAAGCTATTCTTGGGCAGCCCCCTGGCACGGTTAATGGACATATACGCGTTACTGAGCAGGGCGAGATGCTCTCGTTTAAATATGGCCTGCATAAGATTGCATTACGCAACCTGGAGCTAGTTGTCGCCGGTGTGGCGCAATCCAGCTTACCGTGTGATAAGCTTTTAGACACGGAGCTACCCGTTCAGGCTCCTGATCGCTGGTCCCAGGTGATGGATCAACTATCGGCCAGCGCCTATACTCGCTATCGTCGCCTGATCTATGACGACCCGGACTTCCCGCGCTTTTTTGAGCAAGCCACGCCGATCCTCGAACTTGGCTGGCTTAATATCGGTTCGCGACCCGCACGCAGGGCAATAGGACACAGTATTGAAGAACTGCGGGCCATTCCCTGGGTTTTCGCCTGGATGCAGAGCCGTTATGTGCTGCCAAGCTGGTATGGCGTAGGCGGAGCGCTCGCAGAGTATGTGGGCGAGGAACCAGGGCGTTTGGAAGAACTACGGCAGATGTATCGCGGGTGGCCTTTCATGCGGGCATTTCTGGATAATTTGCAGATGACGCTTTCCAAGGCTGATATGCACATCGCGCAGCAGTACGCACTGCTGGTTGACGACGAGCATCTACGTGAGCGTCTTTCAAAAGATATTCTGGCGGAGTATGAGCGCACGCGTCGCATGCTGCTGGAGATTGTAAGCGGCGCGGCATTGCTAGATAGCGCACCGGTGCTTCAACTGTCTATTCGACGCCGTAATCCCTATGTCGATCCTTTGAGCTATTTTCAAGTGGTATTGTTGCGCCGCCTGCGTGCGCTTGGTGGCCCACTGCTGCTTGATGAGACGGCTCAACAGACAGCCGGCGAGCAGGAGCGTGAACGTGCTCGCCTCACCTATGCTGTCCTTTTGACGATTAACGGCATTGCCGCCGGGCTGAGAAATACCGGATAGTTTCCTTGACATTGCCTGCTATGATCGATTACAAGAGGCTGTCTCCGTAGGGGCGAGGGCGGATGATGTGGGGACGGGAGGGCCTTGATGGTCGCCCGGTGCTGGGGGTGTGAGCGCGTTGCTCCACAGGTGAGCGCAGGGAACAGGACGCGGGCGACCGTAAAGGCCCTCCCCGCCGCCCCGCCCCGCCCTCGCCCCTACGGAATTTGATGGGCTTTTCTTAGATTGATGCCTATTACCGCCGATAATGATTTTTAACAAGCAACATCGGTAATATCTCGTAGGCGCACAATTTATTGGCGCACCGCCGATGTATCGGCCAATGGCCCGTTGATGCGCTCCCCAGGCCGATACATCGGCGATGTGCACGATAAATCGGCACCTACGAAATGACCGATTTTGGTCGTTAAACTGCATCATCGGCCCCCTCGTCGATTACTAACGCCTCTACAACTTGTCCCCTGGGGGATTGACAAGGGCCGATAATAAATGAGCACACAAGCAAGTTAAGGAAATCATGAGCGTATTTGAGATAATCAAGAGACGGCGCAGCATTGGTAAGATGACCGGAGAGCGACCGGCTCGTGAGCAGATAGAGCGTTTGTTAGAGGCTGCCACCCATGCACCCAATCACTACAAGGTGCAGCCCTGGAAATTTATTGTGCTGGCGGGCAAGGCCCGCGAGAGGCTTGGTGCAGTCATGGCGGAGTCGCTGGCAGGCAGACTGGAAGAAACGGCCAGCGACAAAGCGCAGGCAGTATTGAACAAAGAGCGAACTAAGCTTTTACGCTCTCCCGTAGTCATTGTGGTAGTGGCTGAACCTCCCCACCAGCCAAAGGTGCTGGAGATCGAGAATATCGAGGCTACGGCTGCGGCTGTCCAGAACATGTTGCTGGCTGCTGAAGAGCTGGGACTCGCTTGTATGTGGCGCACAGGGGACGCGGCCTATGATCCACGTGTCAAGCAATGGCTTGGGCTTGCGCCAGCCGAGCATATCGTTTCTATGCTCTATGTTGGTTTCCCGGCCATTCCTCGCCTGGAGCGCGTTCCCATTCCTTTTGAGCAGAAGACAACCTGGTTGGGATGGGAAGAGTGAAATGGATTTGCGACCCGTTCGATAAGCCGCGTAGGGGCGGGGGCGGTGCGGAGTGGAGTGGGGATGCTTGCATCGCCCCTTGCTGGTAAATGTTATAGCTTTGACTGCACATTCGTATACTATCAATCCGACCCTATCGGATGTGTCACCGGTGCTACCCACGCCCGTCGAAGTTCGGAAGACTCAGTAATGAACAGCAGGCACGGCTACGGGCGCCGTTCCTTGGCAAGAGGTGGGCATCATGGGAAGCTGTGTAACAACGTGTGCAGTAACAGAGGTGTCTGCTGTCATAGTTGTTGAGAGGAATCGGTAGACCTCTCTTCGAGTTGCTCTGCCTCAGCCTTCCGGCCCATCCTTTGCAATGACGACACATAGTTCCTCCTTGTGATGACCGTAGAGGGATGTTGAGGTCCTAATTGCTGCTCATAGATCGCCAGGGCGCGCTGGTAGAGAGGTTCTGCTTCGGCATACCTGCCTTGATCGTTATAGCAATACGCCAGATTATTCAGGCTCAAGGTGGTGTCACGATGCAGGGGACCCAACTGCTGCTCACAGATCGCCAGGGCACGCTGGTAGAGAGGTTCTGCTTCGGCATACTTGCCTTGATGGTCATAGTTTATCGCCAGATTATTCAGGCTCGTGGCTGTGTCAGGATGCTCAGACCCCAACTGCTGCTCACGAATCGCCAGGGCACGCTGGTAGAGAGGTTCTGCTTCGGCATACCTGCCTTGATGGCGATAGAGCCATCCAAGGGTACTAGCGCTATTGGCAGTATCCAGGTGCTCAAGCCCCAACTGCTGCTCACAGATCGCCAGCGAGCGCTGTAACAGCAGTTCCGCTTCAGCATACCGGACGCGCTCGGCAAGATACCACCCTGTTTGCTTCAGCAATGCTGCCGCTTCAGGGAAGGCCATCTGCTCTTGTTCGATGAGTGAGGCGCAGGTGAGCGCGTGGGGAAGGAAGCGATCGCATTGTGGCCACGTTTCGAACTCTATTGCTGGAAAGGCTTCATTGAGTGCTCGCACCGTGCGCGTAGCCCATCTCTGGTAGGTTGTTTTGTTCATTGCATCCTTGAGGGCTGCCTGTACCAGGCGATGAAGACTCAGTGTGTGGTCAGTGATGTCCCGGCTTACCAATGAGTAGGCATGCAGCGCACTCATCGCTTCATTGAATGCGCCCTCATTGGTCACAACAGCGTGAAGCCGTGGACCAAGATGGGTTGCTCCAGCAGTGAAGAGTTCTTCTGGAATCGCCTCGGGATGCAGAAAAGCACACATTCGCAGGAGATCAGCCGCAGCGGGATTGGCCTGTTCGACCTGTGCAAAGGAGAGGGACCACGTGGTGGCAACAGGGGCAGGATGGTCAGCCACCACCCCTCCACGACGCTTCAGTAATGTTCCGCGCTGCTTGCGATAGAGCCGCAGATAGTCCTCCAGGTTGCATGGAACCTCCTCCATATAAGCACCTGCCTGGTCGAGCGCAAGCGGAAGACCATCCATTTCCTGCACAATCTCCAGAGCCGCCCCACGTTCTCCGTGAGGCGCCTGCTCTACGAGAGCATCTTGCGCGATAACACCTGCGCGACGGAGCAAGAACAGGACGCCTACCTCTTCATCCATTTTCTCAACTGCAATGCTGCGTGCGAGCTTCCCCATTACTTGAGCGCGGGTAGTGAGCAACATGTGCCCTCCAAAGGCTGGGGGCATGAACTCGCGCACCATCGCCAGGTGATCAGCATTGTCCAGAATCAGGAGCCACTGGGTATGCGTCCTGAGCCACTCCTTTACCGCAGTGACGGTGAGCGACTGCTCCTGCTCATCCTTCTCTGGGAGGTTGAGCATGCCCGCGATGGTCACGAAGTCTGAGATCACGTTCTCCTGGGTATCGGCACGCACCCAGAACACGGCCTGGTAGTTGGCGTGAAAGTGGTAGGCATATTCGACGGCGAGCTGCGTCTTGCCAATGCCCCCCAATCCACTAATCGCTTGCGGTTGTGTCAAGGCCATTGCTGTATGTGTTTTCAGCGCGGTGGAGAGTTGTGCGAGCAGGTCTTCCCTGCCAGTGAAGAAGGGATTGCGCGGGTAGGGCATATTCCAGAGGGCAGGCAGTGTCCCAGCAGGAGCCGATGAGTGCTCGCCAGAAGAGTCCGTGGAGGGTACAAACTTGCGTTCACGAGGAGGGAGTCGTTTCAGCGTGCCCAGTTTCCCTTTCGGTGTACGTGGTTGCCCTGTCAAACGGCGGTACAGTTCTTCATAGCCTGCCTCAGTCGTGGGTTGGTAATATTTCACGCCTTGCCAGGGGATAGGGATAGCCGAGGCATTCGCCCCTTCCAGTAAGACAGGAATGAACCGGGTGTTCGTGGTCCCAGCGTTATAGATATATTGATAGATGAGGGTACTTTCCCATTGCACGCCATGCCCTTTGCCTGGCTCTTCTTCTCCCATCACCCGGCGGTAATAGGTCGGGGTGCAAATCATGAGCACGAAGTCAGCGGCGCGCATCTGTTGATCCATCCAGCGAGGAAAGCCCTCTGCAGGCGACTCTTCGTACTGGTCAAGAATGCAGTCAATGCCATCGGAGCGCAGGCGATCAGCGAGGGCGAGCACGTGATCTCCATGCTCAGGGGAATCATGGCTGTAGCTGACAAACACTTTCGGAGCGGTCGCTTCGCTGCTGGTCATGGTATCACCTCTCCTGGACTCAATGAATCACATTGACCTATGTGCCGAGAGGGTATGTTTCTGATCGGTTGTACACGCATGCAACACTTCTCTCCTCTCTGCATGATGTGCCTATCGAAGAAAGCATGTTGATTATCGCTGCAATTATAATAGAAGGTGAAGCATTTGCATAGTGTACAGGGAGTGAGAATTCTGACCGACTCGCAAATGAGGCACAGTAGGAGATTCATAACATGATATTTGCAAACCTGTGGCAGCGCTTTGAAGCGTTTTTGCTTGATTATCTCATCATTGCTGCCTACCTCATTCTGCTGGTAATTGTGAGTGTTGGGCTTGGATTTGGACCGCTCCGAAGCGTGTTCCAGGCGATGTTCGCCGACCCGAATAGCAGTGAATTCAGCGCGTTTCTCCTGCTGGTATTGCCCGTCATTCTCTACTTTGCCCTATTCGAGCACTCATCCTGGCAAGCAACATGGGGCAAACGGAAGATGGGATTACGAGTCATCGATACGCATGGTGCCCGGCTGAGCTTGCCCCGCTCACTTGCCCGCTCTCTCCTCAAATTTGCGCCATGGGAATTGACCCATGCCTGCCTCTGGCGCATCCCAGGCTGGCCTCTGGCACCAAAGGCGGCTCCACCAATCATCGTCGCCGGGTTGGTGTTCGTCGACGCAGTCCGTAGTGCTGCTCGTCTCGGCTGAGTGCGCAGCACTAGCTGCGCAGCAGCGTTGCCGAGACGGGTAAGAACCGACGCAGTCGCGTCAAGAACGGTTCGGGGAACCGTTACAAGCAAGACCCATTTCAAGGCACGTTTCCGGTCGGAATAAGATCCTTACGACCATCAACTGTCGACAATGCATCACTATATACAAAGTCGTTAGCGAAGCCGTGTATGGTCGCCCTAAACCCTTGCCCCCGCCCTGGCCGCCAACACCCAATTCTTGCTGAACCCTTCCCCGGTATGGCTCACGTGGGATTAATACTTGATCAACGCGAAAACATCGTGGCCTTTGAAACGCTCGCGGCCCTTAAGGAAGGTTAATTCGACCAGGAAGGCGATGCCGGCAATATGCCCTCCCAACTGCTCCACCAGTTCCATCGCGGCGGAAACGGTGCCGCCTGTAGCCAGCAGATCATCAACAATCAGCACGCGCTGCCCGGGTTTAATGGCATCGGTGTGCATTTCGACGATATTCGTCCCATACTCTAGCTCGTACTCTACAGTGACGGTCTGGTACGGCAGTTTGCCAAATTTTCGCACGGGCACGAAGCCACAGTTTAGCAGGTAGGCGAGCGTTGCTCCGAAAATAAAGCCACGGGACTCTACACCAACGACAGTCTGAATGCCGGACCCCGCGTAATGAGCGGCGAGACGATCCATGGCGGCGTGAAACGCTACACTATCCTGCAAGAGCGGTGTTATGTCTTTGAAGAGGATACCTCGCTGTGGAAAATCAGGGATGTCTCGTATCCAGTCTTCCAGACGTATAGACTCGGAAGTTGACGACATTAGTAACGCTCTCCTCTACTGAAAAAATTACGTTATGGGGAGCCAGGCCGCTTGTCCCACTTGACTGACACACCCATAGTCATCATGAGTGCATCAGGGCCGGGTACAATGGCGAAATGGCTGGTGCTGGTTAAAGCTCACAGCGCCCTATGAAGTATACCGCAGCATGCACATGCATGCAAGATATACTGCGTTTGCTTCCTATTTTCAGGATACGTAAGTTGACACTTACGTAAATTTATGCTAACATAAAGGTATGGTGGATCGTGTGTTACAGGCGATTGCTGAACCGCATCGTCGAGAGATTTTATTACTGCTCCAAGACACCGAACTTTCGGCGAGCGAGATTGCTGCGCATTTCACCGATGTGACTCGTCCCGCAATCTCACAGCATCTGATGCTGCTCGCTCAAGTTGGGCTTGTCACTATGCGCCGCCAAGGGACAAGGCGTCTCTATCGGACCCGTCCAGAAGGACTTGAAGACTTGTGCCGCTTTCTTGAAAGTTTCTGGGATGAGCAGCTTCGCATCTTGAAACACTCCGCCGAAACTGAAGAAGGGAGGACTGACCATCTTGGTCCTTCGCCAACCTGATGACAGCATGGTCGTGACGCGCACGATTCATATTGCTGCGAGCCCTGAAACGGTGTTTGCATTCCTCATCGATCCGCTGAAAATGCGACAATGGAAAGGCATCAATGCCACCCTCAGTCCCTATCCAGGGGGGCAGTTTCAGGTGACAAATCTGCTCTGACAGCAGCCGCGCCCTGTAGAGGACGCGGCTGTGATACGCGAAACATTCAGAAACGGCTAGACAAATGTCGTGAACACATCTGTCCGATTGCTGGTACTAACGTTCGTCTGGACGAAGAAGGGTTCGAACGTTGTACCAATATTGGTCAGGGCTTCGTAGTCCCCAACGAAGAAGCCACCCGCATTGGGTGCGTTCAACATGTCGAAGGAACCAGCAATATGCGTCTCATTGCCGAAGGTTGCGCCATGATCGGTCGACGACGTGAACCAGTAATCGGTCGGCAGCGTCGTCGTGTCTCCTGCAGGAAGGTTGCGGAAGTCGTAGTACGTCACACCGACCGTGCCCGCCGAGTTGACAGCCACCGCGGGCGTGAAGGCGGGCCTACCGGTGACCTTACTGACCGCGGCCGGCGCGCTCCAGGTCGCCCCGCCATTGGTGGATGTGGAGATCACGGCCTGGTTGACGGTTCCGCTCGTGAATCGAGCGTCCTCCCAGACCACGTACAGATTTCCTTTGCTCGCTCCGTTGCTCGTATCGATAGCGACCTCGGGAAGGCCCGAGGCGGTGCGAATAGCCTGGCCAGTGTTCGGATCAGTGTCATTCGCCGTCTGCTGGGCCGATACGACTGTCGGCTTCGACCAGGTGGTGCCGCCGTCGGACGACGAGATGAAGGAGGCGCTGGAGCCCCGCGGTGTGAATTTGGGGGAGCCGGTCGTCTGAAACTGCTCGAAGAAGTCGTAGAGGACGCCCGTCTTGGTATTGACCACGACCTGGTTACCGATGGTCTGGCTGTTCTGCCCGGGATCGAAGATCGCCCGGGTGCCCGTCCAGGTCTTGCCGCCGTCAGTGGTCTTGGAGAACCAGGTCGGGCCCCGGAACGCGTGAGCGCGGAGGTCCGCATCCGGGCTGTGGCTCGGGGCCACGAGCCGGTCCCACACGACGTACGCGGTGCCGGCATGAATTGGGTCGGCGGTGATGGACTCCTTATCATTGAAGAAATGGGTGACCTCGAAGATAGGGCTGGTCCCCTGGTCAGACTTGATCAGGTTCGGGTTGACCCAGGTTTTGCCGCCGTCGCTCGAGGTGACGGTCGCGACGCCGGTGTCATTGTTGCCGCTGACCGTGCTGTCGGTCGCTAGCAGGCCGATGGCGTACGCGGTCCCATCAGGCCCAATGGAGACCCAGGGATCCGAGGCTCGGTCGTACGCTGCCCCGGTGAACGGGTCCTTGATAGCCCCGGTGCCGGCGCACGCGCTGAATGGTAGGTCGGTCTCGCCCCAGGACCCCCCACCATCGGATGAGAAGCCAGCGACCAGGCCCTGAGCCCCGCCGTTCGACCAGCGGTCCTGCTGCCAGACACCGATGATGTTACTCGGGGTTTTCGGATTGACGGCAACCCAGGGCTCGACCTCAGCGTTGACGTAAACCTTACCCGTAACCGGCTGGCCAGCGGTCGAACAACCGGTGTAGGGGCTTGGGTTCTTGGAGACGGTTGTGAGCCCGGTGGCGTGTACCAGGGCGCCCCGAGCAGTGACCAGGATAGTCATGATAACCAGAAATACCGTTAGGGGTGCTACTACCCTGATATGTTTCAGGTAACTCATTGAAATCCTCATTGAAATCCTCCTACGAATAAACTCTGTCCCGAAATAGACGTTGATGTATGCCAGTTCATCAATGAAAGGCACACAGATAACTATGTACATAGTGGAGGAAATGAAAGAACTTGGGAAGAGCAAAGAGGTTATGATGTGGTTAAGATCAAGTTGTAATTTGATGAGCTAGGTTGAGTAGACGAGGGCGACCACTACTCCAAAGGCTATGTGATTCAGCAGTGGCACCAAAGATCAGCCCCCACCACCACGTAGGGCTGCCGATCCCCGCACTCCACAAAGCAGCATAAATAAGGGCAAAGAGGATGCCAATGGTGAAGTGGATTGCACCGCCCAGCGTAACAGCGTCTTGCTTGTTGGGAGCGGCCAGCGAGCCTAACATACTCACGACATCTATTCTTGGCAGGCCTAGCAATGGCCCTGCATAGATGAGGAGGAGCATAGCCATTCTGCCAGTCGAGCCAGCGATAATGGCATCACGGATGTGGACGAACAATTGAGGATGAAGCAAGGCTCAAGCTCCTTTCATTCAGGAGACTATTTGCTGCAACTCCCGCTTTACATGCTCACATTCTAGCCTAAAGGTTTATTATCTATACTGTACCACAAATGCATTTTTTCTAAGCGAGCCAAAGGAAGGCTAGTGCAAATGCAAACTGTGGAATGTGGGCTGTAGACGCAAGTGGTACTATTAATAATATAGGGCAAATGGGAGGGATGAGTAATTCATTTATTTTATACAACGAGTTTGTATGAGCGAGAAAGAACACAGCATAGACAACCAGGCACTACATCTTTTACAACAAACAGCACAATACTTCAATGAACATCCCCGGCAGCAAGCCTACCTCGTAGGCGGCTCACTCCGCAACATCTTACTTGGCGAAGAATGCGTTGACTGGGACATCGTCACCACCGGCGATGCTCACAAATCAGCACGGCAGCTTGCTGATAGGCTAGGCGGCTCCTATGTTCGCATGCATGAGAAAGCAAGCCGGGTGGTCGTACTTGTTGGAAATCCAGCTTCCTTTCCTAACACCAAGGAAATCTGCTTTGATGTCTCCCCTCTAAATGGGAAAACAATTGAGGATGACCTGCGCCAACGCGATTTCACGATCAACGCTCTTGCCACTCCCCTGAGCGAAGTCGTGAGCTATTTAGACACCCTCTCCTTGCCTGCGGATACGCGCTCCCTGCCCTCTGTCGCCCTCGGACCGGAGGCGACAGAGGGCAATGCGTTACACCTCATCGACCCCCTAAACGGCCTGACCGACCTGGCATCCCGTCGCCTCAAAGCCGTCAACGAAAACGTCTTCCGACGCGACCCGCTGCGTATGCTGCGTGCCATCCGCTTGATGATGCGCTACCAACTCCAGATCGATCCCTGGACCGAGAGCCTCCTTGTACGTGACGCAGCTCTTCTCCCGCAAGTCGCTGCCGAACGTGTGCATGACGAGTTGTACGCCATCTTAGGGCCGGACGGAGCCACCATCCGGTTGCGCTACCTCGACGAGTACGGATTGTTCACAGTGATCTTTCCAGAGTTCGCGCCAGCAAGAGGTATGCATCAGCCGGGTCCCCATTACTGGGACGTGTTAGAGCATTCTATCGAATCGGTCGGAGCGCTTGAACGCGTAGCCAAATTGGTCCAGGATGGATCAGGCGAAACAAATTTTGAGCATGAGGGAGACCTGGCAGAGATACAAGTGCTTTTACGAGAGGCGCAGGAACAGGGAATTTTCTCATTTGCCGCGCTGACCGCACCGCGTATGAAAATAGCAGCTCTGCTACACGACATTGGCAAAACCGTCACCTTCTCCAGCAATGAAAAGGGAGAGATACACTTCTACAATCATCCGCACGCAGGAGTGCCGCTGGTTGAGCGCATAATGAAGCGTTTGTGCGCAAGCACGCAGGATCGACGGCTGGCGCAGTTGACAGCTGCTCATCACATGCGCCCTGGTCAATTAGGGCAGGATGGCCCCGTCACACCACGAGCCATCCGTCGCTACTTCGTCGATCTCGGGCCAACGGGAATATACATAGCCCTATTTTCGCTGGCTGACCACCTGGCAACATTCGGCCCGCAACCTACCAACAAATCCTGGCAGCGTCACCTCGGAGTAGTCCGTTTATTGCTAACCCGCTACATCCGCGAACGCGAAACCATCTTGCCCCCCCGCCTGGTCAGCCCCGAAGAGCTAATGCGCCGCCTCAAGTTAGAACCAGGCCCAATAGTTGGACAATTGCTAGACCTGGTAGCCGAGGCGCAAGCCGAGGGCACCATTCACTCGAAGGAGGAAGCCATCTGGTTCGCAGAAGAACATCTCCCCGCGTAGGGGCGGGGGCGGTGTGAAGCGGGGTGGGGATGCTTGCATCGCCCCGGCTTGCGTGTAATCGAAGTTCGGGTATACGATGTACCCTACCAACACCAACTATCGTATGGCCTGATGCCCGCGTAGGGGCGGGGGCGGTGTGGAGTGGGGTGGGGATGCTTGCATCGCCCCGGCTGGGGGTACACCCTATCCCCAAACTTCAATTGCACCCCAAGCCAAAGCTGGGGGTACTTTCCCTTACTCAAAGATATTTGAGTATACATAAACAAAAGGCAAGTGAGGAAAGATATTGAAAAAGCATCATTTTGACCCAGCAATTCACGGCAGGCGATCTGTACGCCTCCCAAACTTTAACTATGCATCAAACAGCGCCTACTTCGTCACCATCTCCCTTCAGGAACGTCAGCCTCTGCTTGAGAATTCTGAATTACGTAAAATCTTGGAGGAAAACTGGAACGCATTACCACAACGTTTCCCAGCTGTTACACTTGACGAATTTATCATTATGCCCGATCACATACATTTCATTATATGGCTACATCCTGACGGAGACAGCCATCCCGAACTTGGAGACGTGATGAAAGCCTATAAATCCTTGACAGGTAGAGCGGCCCTCAATTATCTCAGAATGAATGAGCAGATTAATAGAAATCAATTCTGGCAACGAGGCTATTATGACCATGTGATTCGAAATGAAGCCGACTTGCAAGAGAAACGTGCATATATCCGCAATAACCCCATCAAGTATGACCTCAAACATAATAGAGTATGATATGATCAATGGCTTGAGGTATCCTCATTCGCCAACTATTGTATGGCCTGAAGTCCGCGTAGGGGCGGGGGCGGTGCTTTCAGGGATAGGTTTTTGGAGAAATCCTTCTGGGAGCCGCCTTGCTCGCGTAGGGGCGGGGGCGGTGTGGAGTGGGGTGGGGATGCTTGCATCGCCCCGGTGGGGTACAACATATCCCCAAATTCGTTTACACCGGGCCGGGGCGATGCAAGCATCCCCACCCCA
>WNFA01003981.1_pt1 | contig 23201 bp, 24 predicted proteins | sample 5400481 | NCBI WGS metagenome assembly WNFA01 (sample SAMN13153340, study PRJNA577476) | soil metagenome | isolation source: 120 cm saprolite under Douglas fir tree site 2 hole 1 replicate 2 | place: USA:California | collected 2015-04-18 | reverse complement strand
GAGATCAGGTTGAACACGGTGGTCTTACCGGCACCGTTGGGGCCCACGAGGCTAACGATCTCACCCTGGTGGACATCGACATCGAAGCGGTCCACGGCGGTCAATCCGCCGAAACGACGGGTCAAGCCACGAATTTCCAGGACAGGTGTCCGGCCGCTCATTGCTTCCACTCCGGATCCTCGACGATTGCACCGGACGCCGCTTCTAGATCGGCGGCCTCCGCGTCCGTGACCTCCGGCAGCTCAGAGGCCTCGATGGTCGGCTCTGCCGTCAGAAGCTCGACTGTCCCACCGAGCGTCTTTCGCGGCCGCATCGATACGGTCCCCAACAATCCTTCCGGCCGAAAGATCATGATGACGATCAGGATCAGACTGAACACGACGTACCGATAGAAAATCAGGGGCTGCAGTACAAAGGGCAAGACCGTAACGATTGTCGCGCCGATGATGGCGCCTGGAATGCTCCCCAACCCCCCGAGGACGACCATGATGAAGACCAGCACCGTCTGTTGCACGTCGTAATTTCCCGGGTAGGCGTTGAAGAGCCAGGCAGCATTGATCATGCCGACGAGCGCCGCGATCACCGCGCTCGCTATAAAGGCCAGCAAACGGTACTTGAAAGTGTTCACGCCCATGGCGCGTGCAGCGAGCTCATCCTCCCGGATCGCAATCCAGGCTCGGCCCGTTCGAGTCCCTCGCCACCGCATTAACAGAAATACGCAGAGAGCGAGGAAGCCCAAGAATATCCAGTAGTAGACCCAGGAGTGGGGCGCCGTTCCAAGAAATGGCAGGCTCTTGGGAATTCGAAAGGCGTCGACCTGATGGATCCCCTCCGTCCCTCCTGTGATGTTGAGCCCATTGGGCCCGAGTTGGTGTCCCATGAGCGTTGGCGGCCGATCCAGGTCCAGGGTGAGCTCTCTCATGACTAGACCAAACCCGAGCGTCACGATGGCAAGGTAGTCTCCGCGGAGTCGGAGGGAAGGGACGCCGATGATCAGAGAAAACGCAATTGCCACACCAATCACGGTCAGCAGCGCGAGCCAAAGCGGGAAATGCTGGTGCAGCTGCTCACTTTCCACCAGCGCATAGGCATACGAGCCGATCCCAAAGAACGCGATGAAGCCAAGGTTCAGGAGTCCGGCATAGCCGACGACGAGGTTTAGGCTTATTGCCAGGGTGGCGTACATAGCACAGGTGGCCAAAATGCGCACCCAGAACTCGCCCCCCGTCCAACCGAAGTTGTCGACGAAATACTGCGTGACGAATGGCGCCGTGGCGGCGACGGCAAAGAACGGAATCAACACGTATGGTTTCGTGAGTGCCGCATTCCAGCCCGCCGGTCCGGACTCCCACAGACGTTGGAGCCGCGGCTTCTCCAGCCCCATGGCCTGCGCCTGAGCGCTCATGCTCGATCGGGGAGGGGCTGGCCGAAGAGGCCTTGCGGACGGACGAGCAGGACGACGATGAGAGCCAGGAACGCGAAGGTGTCCTGGAATGAGGTGCTAATAAATCCGCCGACCATGCTTTCTAAGACGCCAAGGAAGAGGCCGCCGACCATGGCCCCTCTGACGTTGCCGATGCCGCCGATGACCGCGGCCGCGAAGGCCTTGATGCCAATCAGGAATCCCATGAAGAAGTTGACGGTGGCAAAGGTCAGGCCAAACAAGAGCCCCCCCATTCCGGCCAATGCGGAACCAACGAGGAAGGTCACCACGATGATTCGGTCGACATCGATGCCCATGAAGGTCGCTGCTTCGCGATCCTGCGCCGTCGCCCGCATCGCTGTTCCGAATTGGGTCCGAAAAACAAAGACGTCGAGGGCGAACATGAGGACGACTGATACGATCAACAGGGCGAGGCCCATGAAGGGTGTGGCCACGCTGCCGACTCGAATCACTGTCTGTGGAACGAGCGCATTGCTCGGCACCAGGACTGGCGCGGGGCTAATCTGGACCTCCACGATGCTCTCGAGGAAAAGAGACACGCCAATCGCCGTGATGAGTGGGGCGAGCCGGTTGGAGTTGCGAAGCGGACGGTAGGCGACGCGCTCGATTGCGACGCCGAGCAATCCGGCCCCTCCCATGGAGGCGATCGCCATAAGCCCCACGACCAGGCCCGCGGGGACTCCAGCTACCCCGTTGTGGACGAAGAGGCCGGCCACCCCCGCCGCGAGGAAACCGCCCACCATGTACACGTCCCCGTGGGCGAAGTTGAGCATTTCGAGTATGCCGTAGACCAGCGTGTATCCGAGGGCAATCAGTGCGTAGAGGCTTCCCGTCTCTAGCCCATTGACCAGCTGCTGCGGAAAATTCTGAAGAAAATAGTCCATTACAGCGACAGGAGACGGCCCGAGCCGTCTCCTGTCCCGATCGCTAGCCGGTTATCGACTTCACCGACACCATGTCGGTTCCCTTCGCCTGGAAGAGCCCGATGGCGACGGTCGTGACATCGCCCTTGGAGTTGTACTTCACCGGCCCGAGCACCGTCTGGAAGGTGTCACTGGCGAGGTGGCTGAGTACGTCCGCGCGCGATATTTTGCCATTGGTGACGGTGGAATTCGCGATCGCCTGCAGCAGGACCTGGGTGGCCGCGTACGCCGAGCCGTAGAATGGCCCCGCCTTGCCGATCGAGTCCGCTCCATACGCGGTCTTATAGCGGGTGATCATGCTGGCGGCCGAGGGCACGCTTGCAGGGTCGGGCGTGATGTTGGAGGCGTAAGCACCCAGAAACGCGCCCTGGGAGCTGGTGATGATCGACGCATCATCTTCGCCGTCCGTGCCCAGAAACTGAATATTCTGACCGATTGTCAGCCCAGCGCTCTTGAGTTGCTGAGCGAATGGCGCTGCCTCGGTCCCCTCGTCGGCGAAGAAGACCCAGTCCGCGTTAAAGGAGTGGATCCGCTGCACGATCGTGCGGAAGTCCGTCTGTCCGTGTTGCGCGCTATCTCGCTGGACCGTGACGCTCGGCGCGTGGTCGGCCAGGTACTTCGCCACGATATCGGCGAGCGCTGTGGAGTAGTCGGACTTGGCATCCATGACTTCGACCTTCTTCGCTCCCTGGTCGATCATGAATTTCGCGTCCGCCGGTCCCTGTTGGTCGTCGCGGGCGTTGACGCGGTGGGCGACACTGTTCCCCTGCTCGGTCACCTTCACGGCCGACGCAGACTCGGTGACGAACGGAAGGGGCGGATTGGCGCCCTGCAGACCCTGGATCGTGCCGAGGACGACCCCGGAGTTCATCGGTCCGACGATGCCGAGCACGGTCGTATCCGAGATCCCGGCGGCCTGTTGAGTCGCAGCCGTTTGCGGGCTGTGGTTGTCATCGTAGACAACCAGGTTGACGGAGGTGCCGTGAACACCACCGGCCTTGTTGAAGTCGTCGACCGCCAGCCTGATCGCCTTCAGCGCGCCGTCGCCGATCGACGCCTCGTCGCCGGTGAAAGGTCCCTCAGCCGCAATCTGCACCTTGTCGGGTTTGTTCGACGTACCTGCGCCGCTGCTTCCGCCGCACGCTGCCAGCCCCACGCTGGCCAGAGCTACGAGAACGAGAATCCTTGGCTGTGCCATCCTCCGCGTCGACCTCCTCTGCCTTCGTTGAAAACCTAAATTCGTGCGCTCTTTATACACGGTTAGATCACCGAGAGCAACCGCCAACCAGCCACCTCTAACCCTTTCTAATCGGCGGTGGTCGGGAGCAACTCCGGGTGGCGATCCAGCGCGGCCAGGACGGCGTCCACATCCTGGGCGGTGTTGTAATAGTGGAGCGACACCCGCAGCGCCCCGTCCCGGGTCGAGCAGAGGATGCCTTCCCGGGCGAGCGCCTCGACCAGCTTCGGCGCATCGGTCGACCGCACCATCACCAGCGGGCCCCGATCGGCCGGCTCCTCCGGCGTGAGGAGCGCGAGACCGCGCCGACGCGCGCCATCGATCAAACGACCGGCGAGCTCCTGGACGTGGGCCTGGATGGTATCGAGACCCACGCCCGCAAGCAGCTGCAGCGCCGCCAGTGATGCGTAGACATTGGGCACCGGCGGGGACCCGGTCTCGAATCGCCGGGCCGACGCCGCATAGCGAAGGTGGTGAACGTCGTAGGCGAAGACGTTTTCCTGGCCAAACCAGCCGGAGTCGCTCGGCTCGAAGCGCTCGACGAGCTCCTTGCGCATATACATGAAGGCCACGCCGGGCGAGCCCAAAAGGTACTTCAGCGCGCCCGTCACCAGGATGTCGAGGTCGAGCGCCTTGACGTCCATCGGCTGCGTCCCCATGCTCTGGTAGGCGTCGATCAAGAGGTAGGCCCCCCGCTCATGGGCCAGCTCGGCGAGCGCGCCCACGTTGTTCTTGAAGCCGTTCTTGTAGCAGACGTGGGTGGTCGAGACCAGCGCCGTCCGGTCATCCACCAAGTCCTCGAAGGCGGTCAGCGGGAGGCGCGTTCCGTTCGCCCGGGCGAACCCGACCTGAGCGCCGCGACGTTGCTGTGCCAGCCAGACGTGTCCCACGGTCGGGAAGTCGAAATCGGAGGTCACGATTTTTGGGCGTTCTTTGTAGGTGAGGGCGCTGGCGAGGGAATTGAGGGCGGTCGACACCGAGAAGGTGATCGCGACCTCGGTCGGGTCGGCGTTGATCAAGTTGGCGAACTCCACCCGGAGCTCCTCCATGCGCCCCACCCAGATCTCCCAGGGATTGCCGTACATGTGCCAGGACTCCAGGAATTCCTGAATCGCGGCTTCCACCGGCCTCGACAGCGCGCCCTGCGAGCAGCTGCTCAGGTACACCTTCTGATCGAAGATGGGGAACTGCTTGCGGAACGCGGCGACGCCGTTGTCCTGGACGGTGTGGCGCGACACTTCTGGCATTCTAGTGGCGTGTCGCGCGCCATGATTTCCCGTAAGTCGGGCCTGTTCACCGAGTCCGTCATCCGCGAGATGACGCGGCTCTGTATCGCGGAACATGGCGAAAACTGCCTCAACCTGGCCCAGGGGTTCCCCGACTTCGCCGCACCCGCCGAGCTGAAGGAGGCGGCCGTCGACGCCATCCGCAAGGATTTCAATCAGTACGCAACGACCTGGGGCGCGAAAGTGATGCGCGACGCGATCGCGGCCAAGACGCAGCACTTCCGGCAGATGAGCGTGGATCCCGAGATGGAGATCACGGTCTGCTGCGGCGTGACCGAGGCGATGCTGTCGACGATCCTGGCACTGGTCGACCCCGGCGATGAGGTCATCATCTTCGAGCCCTTCTACGAGAACTACGGGCCGGATTGCATCCTCTCGGGGGCCACGCCGGTAGTCGTCCCGCTGGTTGCACCTGATTGGCACTTCGATCGTGACCAGCTGCGCAAGGCTTTCAACGCGCGGACGCGCGCGATCATCATCAACACCCCGCACAACCCGACAGGCAAGGTCTACAGCCGCGAGGAGCTTTTCTTCATCGCGGGACTCTGCCAGGAGTTCGATGTGCTCGCCATCACCGACGAGATCTACGAGCACCTCGTCTACAAGGGCGAGCACGTCAGCATCGCCACGCTCGACGGGATGCGCGACCGCACCGTGACGATCAACGGCCTCTCCAAGACCTACAGCGTGACCGGCTGGCGTCTGGCCTACGCGATCGCGCCCGCCGAGATGACCAGCGCCATCCGCAAGGTCCACGACTTCGTCACCGTCGGCGCGCCGCACCCCCTCCAGGTGGCCGCCGCAACCGCTCTACGGTTTCCAGACCAGTACTACGTCGACCTGCTCGACGCCTATCGCGAGCGGCGGGATTTCATTCTCGAGATCCTGGACGACGCCGGTTTCAAGGCGTATCCACCCGACGGCGCCTACTACGTGATGACCGACATCAGCGGCTTCGGCGAGGATGACGTGACCCTCGCTCATCGCATGGTGCGCGACATCGGGCTCGCGACGGTGCCAGGGAGCAGTTTCTACCTGGACCCCGAGCGCGGCCGGCGACAGATCCGCTTCTCCTTTCCCAAGAAGATGGACACCCTCCGCCGCGCAGCCGACCGGCTCAAGAAACTGCGGCGGGTTTCCTGATGTACCTCGCCTGTCCGAACCGGTGCAGCACGAACCGGTTCGAGCTCTGGAACGCGTCGGTCTTCGTCGACAGCTCCGGGCGCTACCTCGATTACAAGGCGGCCGACGCCCCGCTCTACCGGTGTACCGAGTGTGGCAGCCCGGTTGTCGACCTGGGCGAGGTGCCCGGCGCGATGGCCGCCGATCGCGAGGCGGAGGAGAGCCCGGCCCGCGAATATGCGTGCCCCAGCTGCGAGGAACTATTCAGCGCGCCGAAAGAGCAGACCATCGTTGTCTGTCCTGCCTGCGGCCAGACGTTTCCCGTGCCGGAACCTACCTAGCGGCCCCGATCCGGGTAACGATCTCGGGGAGGATCTCGCCGGCTTTGCCATGGATAACGGCGGCGGCCACGTCGTCGAACGGGGTGGGCTCGGCGTTGACGATGCATAATTCGGCGCCGTGCTCTCGAGCCAATCGTGGGATGCCCGCCGCGGGGTACACCTGCAGCGAGCTGCCGACGATCAGCACGACGTCGGCGGCCATCGCGAGCGCCTGGGCGTCGCGCAGTGCCGGCATCGGAAGGGCCTCGCCGAAGAGGACGACGGTCGGTTTGAGGAAGCGGCCCCCGCAGGCTGGACACACCGGCGGACAGTGCTCGCGGTTCATCCGGTCCGCCTCGTCGCGCGGGAAGCGGGCCTCGCAATCGAGGCAGACAACCGCGTGCGACGAGCCATGGAGCTCGATGACTTCGCGGCTTCCCGCCCTTTGATGCAGACCGTCGGTGTTCTGCGTGATCACTGCGCGCAGATGGCCGAGCCCCTCGAGCTCGACCAGTGCGCGATGCGCCGGATTGGGCTCGGCATCGGGACGCCGGTGGTTGAGGCTGTAGGTCCAGTACTGAGCAGGGTCTTTCCGAAAGGTGTCGATGTGGGCGACCTTGTAGGGGTCGAATTTGGTCCAGAGCCCACCTTCGCCACGGAAGTGGGGGATGCCGCTCTCCACCGAGACGCCCGCACCGGTGAAGGCGATGCCCGAACGCGCGTTCAGCAACAGCGCCGCGGCCTGGGCGACCGCCGCCCCGGTGGCAGTGGTCATCGCAGTCCGGCGAAGAGGTCGTTCTCGGGGACGGGCGCATCGACCGAGCTGCGCACCCGTTCGAACGTCTCGATCCCCCAGGCCTTAGGGCCCAGCGCCTCACTGAGCTTCAAGAACCAGCTGTCCTCGGGGATCTGTGTTCGATGCGCCCGCATCGCCGCGAGTTTCTTGTCGATGAATGGGCTGACGTCAAGCCAGGTGGTGACCCGGTCGTCGGACACCGCGAACGGTGGTGGCTCGCCGTCGGTCGAGAACCGGTTCTCGACACCGGCCCGCTCCATCGCCTCGGCCATCTGCCGCATCACCGATTTCGGAAACGCGGAATAGTAGAGCTTGCTCGGGCGGAAGGCCTCACCACCGGGAAATCGCTCGACGTCCGCGGCGTAGAAAAAGGCGCCAATCGCAACCCGATGCGTCTTGATGTGGTCGGGGTGCGCGTAGCCACCGAACTCGTTCTGGGTGACGATCACCTGCGGACGGACCCGCCGCACGACCTGGATCAGCCGGGCGATCGCCTCTTCTTCGTCGGCCTGCCAGAAGGTGCCGCGCTCCCGGTTCCGTGGCAAGCCCGCCATACCCGAATCCTCGTAGCCGAGGAAAACGAGTTCGTTGACGCCGAGGATCTTGACCGCGTTGCGCAATTCGCCTTCCCTGATGGTCGCGAGACGTGGGGCGGCCTCTTTGGGGTCCAGGTCCTTGTCGAGAATCTCGCCGACCTCACCGCGGGTTGCGGTGACCAGCGTCGTCCGAACGCCCTCCGCGCTGTAGCGAGCGAGCGTTCCCCCCATCCCGATCGACTCGTCATCCGGGTGTGGCTCGACGGCGAGCAAGCTCAGGTCCGTGGCCACTACTTGCCCTTGCGCGATCGGACTTCCTGGATCAGCTGGGGCACGATCTTGTGGACATCACCCACGACCCCGAGGTCCGCCAGCTTGAAGATCGGGGCGTCTGGATCCTTGTTGATGGCGATGATCGTTTTGGCACCCTTCATCCCGACCGTGTGCTGCATCGCGCCCGAGATGCCGAGCGCGATATAGATGGTCGGCTTGACGGTCTTGCCAGTCTGGCCGATCTGAAATGAGTACGGTTTCCAGCCGGCATCGACGACCGCGCGGCTGGCGCCGACTGCCGCACCGAGCTCGGCGGCGAGCTCATCGAGCATCTTGAAGTTCTCCGGCGCGCCGAGCCCACGCCCGCCGCTGACGATGATCGCGGCATCCTCGAGCTTGGGACCGCTCGCCTTCTCCGTTTCACGCCGCAATACCCGGGCGACCGGCTTGCTTGTGTCGACCGGATCCGTTAGCGTCTCCACTTGCGCCGTAGCGGCGGAGGCTGCCGGCTCGGCGGTGATCGCTTTCGGCCGAATCAGCACCAGGGTCGGCGCCTTCGCCTTAGGCACAGTGGTAACCAGCAGGCTGCCGCCGAACATCGGCGAGACGATCGCCCAGCCGCCGTCTTTGGTGGTGATGTCGGTGGCATTGGCGATCAAGGCCGTGCCGAGCCGGGCGCTCAGGCGCGACGCCACGTCGCGACCGTCATAGGTCATGCCGAAGATCACCAGCTCCGGTTGGTCCTTCTCGAGCAGCCGCGCCAGCAGCTCCACCGCCGGCGTGGCAAGGACGTCTCTGAAGGCCGAGTCTTCGTGGATGTAGACCTTCTTCGCGCCGTATTTGCCAAGCGTCTCCGCCGACTTCGCCGCGCCCGGTCCGAGCGCGACGGCGGTCGTCTCCCCGAGCGAGCGGGCTTTCGTCAACAACTCGAGCACCACGGGCTTCGGCGTGCCGTCGACGGTTTCGGCAAAGACCCAGACGCCCGCCATCAGATAACCTTCAGCTCTTTGAGAAAGTCGGCGACACGCTTGGCGCCTTCGCCTTTGTCCTCGACGATTTCTCCGGCCTTGCGTGCCTCGGCCGGCGTCACGTCGACAACTTCCTGGGTCAGCGCGGCCTTGCCGGCCTGGCCGGCCAGCCCAATGTCAGTGAGTCCGACCTGCTTCACTTCTTTGTTCTTCGCCTGCATGATGCCCCGCAGCGCGGGATAGCGGGCTTCGTTGATGCCGCCGGTGACGGTCACGACCGCGGGAAGGGGCGCCTCCACCACGTCGTAGCCGTCGTCCGTCTGCCTGTCGATGACAGCCCTGCCATCAGCGACCTCCAGCTTTTTCGCAAAACTGAGGAGCGGCAGCCCGAGGAGCTCGGCCAGCTGCGCCGGCACCGCGCCCGAAGAGCCATCGGTGCTCTCTGTGCCGCAGACGATCAGGTCGTAGGTCTGACCTTTGATCGCGGCAGCGATGGCGCGGGCAGTGCTGATCGCATCCGAGTTCTCGAGTGCGGGATCGGTGATCAGGATGCCGCGGTGCGCGCCCATCGCGAGTGCCCGTCGGATCGCGTCCACCGCCTTGGGCGGGCCCATCGAGATGACCGTGACCTCGCCGGCATCTTTCTCGACGAGCTGGAGCCCCGCTTCGACCGCGTGCTCATCCCCGGGGTCAAGAACCAGGTCGACGCCCTCTCGTACCAACCGCTTGGTCTGGGGGTCGAGCTTCCCGGGCGCGTTGGGATCGGGGATCTGCTTCACGCAGACAAGGACGTTCATGGGTGGCGCACATCATTATGGATAAGTCCGCTCTGATCGAACAAATGTTTGTACTATGATTTAGGGCCCCACTATGCCAAGGACCGAGTACTTCGAGATCGTGGCGAAGTCGGCGCTCAACCGGGTGCAGCACATGGGCTTCAACTGGTCACTCAACCCGTATCAGGGTTGCTTTCACAGCTGCGTCTATTGCTTCGCCCGCGCTCACGCGAAGCTCGCCGACCGCGATCCCGGTGCGGGGTTTAGTGCTCGAGTGGGCGTCAAGGTCAACCTTCCCGAGTTGCTGCGTAGCGAGCTTTCCCGGCGCAGCTGGAAGCGGGAGACGGTGGCGTTTGGAACGGCGACCGACCCATACCAGCCAATCGAAGGCACCTACCGGCTGACGCGCCGATGCCTCGAGGCGTTCCGCGACTTCAAGACGCCGGTTGGTCTGATCACCAAGGGAACGATGGTGTTCCGAGACATCGACGTGCTCGTCGAGCTGTCCCGGCGGGCGAAGACCACCGTCTGCTTCAGCATCCCGACGGTCGATGAGACGGTGTGGGCGAAGACCGAGCCGGGGACACCACCGCCACAAAAGCGACTGAAGGTGCTCAGGGCGCTGGTGGACGCCGGCATCGAAGCCGGAGTCGGCATGGCCCCGGTGCTGCCAGGGCTTTCCGATTCGCCGGCTCAGCTGGAAGCGACGGTGGCCGCGGCGGCGGATGCGGGCGCCTGCTTCGTCTGGGCGAACATTGTCTACCTGAAGCCGGGGACCAAGGAGCACTTCATGGAATTCCTGGCGCGGGACTATCCCCACCTGCTCGGGCGCTACCGTGATCTCTTCCCCGGAGCCTATGCCCCGGCCGCGGTCAAGGCGCCCGTCATCGGCTCGGTCGGTGCCCTCAAGCGCCAGTACGGCGTCGCTGATCGACGGCCATGGCGGGCCGAACCGCCGCCCGAACCGGTGCAGCTCCTATTGGCCGTCTAGTGGCCGTATTTGACTTCGGCGAGCGCATGTTCTACCGTAGCCGCGAGTGCTCCGCTGGCTGACCCGGCTGTTCGGGCAACACAACGAGGCTGAGACCGCCCCGGCAGTAGCACCACCACTAGAGACGCCACCGGCTGCGGTGGCCGAGCCTACGCGCAGCGAAGCAGTGGCGGTGGCGGTGGCAGCGCCGGTCGAGACCGCGCCGGTCGAGACCGAGTCGGTCGAGGATGAGTCGGTCGAGGATGAGCCGGTCGAGGATGAGCCGGTCGAGACCGAGCCGGTCGAGTTGCTGACCCTGGTGGAGCTGCCGGAGATCACCGCTGAGGCGGAAGCCAAAGAGACCTGCCCAAACTGTGGCCGCACCAGCGTCTTCGCGGGACCGCCTGGCCAGCGATTCTGCACCTACTGCGCGCTTCGCGACGAACTCTTCGAACGCAGCGCCGCCGCCACCGAGTAACAGCCGACCTTGATCTCGCACCCCATCCTGTGGGAGAGCGGCGTCTACCTCCCCGAGCAGCATCTCTGGCTCGACCCCAGGCAGCCCCGACCTCGGGCCGTCATCAGCCACGCCCACAGTGACCACGTCGCCGACCACCCGCTCGCGTATGCCACGCCCGCAACGCGCCGACTAGTCACCCACCGGCGGCGGCGGCCCCTCGTGGGCACCGTCGAGGCGGTCCCCTACGGCGAGTCGATCGCGCTCGAACGTTGCGACGTAACCTTCTACCCGGCCGGCCATGTCCTCGGCTCGGCGCAGACGCTGGTGGATACCGACTTCGGTCGCATCCTCTATACCGGCGACCTCAAGACGCGGGCGGGCTTCACCAGCAGCCCGGCACAACCCGTTCCGGCCGACGTCCTGGTGCTGGAAAGCACCTTTGGCAAGCCGCGCTACCGCTTCCCCGATGCCGCCGAGGTGATCGCCGCGATGGTGTCCTGGTGCAGGAGCGTCCTCGATGGTGGGGCGACGCCCGTGCTTCTCGGCTATTCCCTTGGGAAGGGCCAGGAAATCCTTTCCGCGCTCGCCGCCGCCAGCCTGACGATCGCGCTTCACCCGTCGTCATTCGGGGTGACGGAAGTGTATCGAGAGCTCGGCTGTGACTTCCCGCCGTATCAACGGCTGGGCGAGGCTGGAGCTCGGCCGGCCGTCGTCATCATGCCGCCGTCTGCTCGCCGCGATCGCTTTGCGGACCAGCTCGGCGTATTCAAAACGGCGGCCATGACCGGCTGGGCAATGGACGCAAGCCTCAAGGATCGGCTGGAGGTCGACGCGGTCTTCCCGCTCTCTGACCACGCCGACTTCGAAGAACTCTGTTGTTACGCGGAGCAGGTCGGTGCCAGCATGACGTACACCGTGCTCGGCTTCGACGAAGAGCTCGCGATGCACCTCCGACGACGTGGCCTGCGCGGGCGCACGACGCGGTGCGCGGTTCGCCGCTCACGCGATAAGGAGGTGACGCATGGCGACCAGGAAGAAGGCCACGAAGAAGGCCAAGAAGGCGACCCGTAAGAGCCGCTAACAAGCGGTAACGAGAGGGGTCCGAAAGGGCCCCTCTCTCGTTTTCTCGGGCGGTCGGCCCTCAGACGTGGCCGGTCATGTAAGCGCGGACCGCCAGCCCGAACATGAAGAGTGCGGCGAGGCCATATACCAGCGCCTCGCGCCGACTCTCCCGCCCCGAAAGGTAACTCGCCGCAATCGGGAGGACGATTACGAGCAGGGGGCCGTAGAGCCAGTGAAGGGGGTCGTGTGGACGCGCCCCGCCAAGGAACATCGCGATCCCGACCAATCCCTGGACGATGAAGAGACCCTCGGTCAGCACCAGCGTCGCGCGGTAGCTGCCGCCGGCCGCCTGCTTGCGCACATAGAGGAAGGCGCTCCAGATCACGATAAATCCGGTGATGATGAGCCCGGCGCGAAACAACCCGTTGTGAACGAAGAGCAGAGTGCTCATTGCACTCGCTCATTATCGGTTGGAGCAATGGCGGGTCACTGGCCCCGGCCGCCCCTACACTTGCTCGGAATGCGGCGTGACGGTCAGCGCCTGATGGTTGTGATGCCGCACCCCGACGACGAGTGCTTCGGGTGCGCCTCGACGATCGCGCGCTACAGCACCGAAGGGGCGACGGTCAGCCTGGTCACCATGACGCGCGGCGGCGCCGGACTCTGGAGTGGTCGGGCCGCGGGCGACGTCCGCCGGCTGACGGATGTTCGCGAGCTCGAGCTTCGCGATGCGGCCGGCGAGCTGGGCGTCGCGTTCCTGGAAACGTTCGACTACCCCGATGGGGCGCTGGAGAAAGTCGAGGAGGTCGAGGCGGTGCGCGAGCGATTCCTGGGCGATATCGTGCGCTGCCTCCGCGGCCACCGGCCACAGGTGGTCGTAACCTTCGGGCCGGAGGGCACCTACGGTCATCCGGACCACAAGGTCGTCAGCCGCATGGCGGTGCAGGCCTGTTCGGTCAGCGGCGACCCGTCGGCCTATGAGCTCGATGCGCTTGCCCTCGGCCTCGCGGCATGGTCACCGATCAAGCTCTACTTCCAGACGGCCACCCCCATGACTGTGGAGTCGCTCAAGCTGCCTATGCAGCCGCCGATCACGACGCGAATCTCGATCAAGGGTTTCGAGGATGCGAAGCTGCGCGCCTTCGCCCATCACCGGACCCAGGCGCAGGAGTGGGAGCCGCTGCGCAAGTTCATCGAAGGGCAAGGCAGCTTCGAGGTCTTCTCACTGGTCGGCGCCGCGCCCGATCTCTCCGAAGACGATCTGTTCACCGGCGTTGAGATTTAGGGAAGGCTCGTCGAGCTCGCCCAGCGCGCCTCCATCGCCTGCCCGTCCGGATCCTCGTGCCGGAGCCCGGTGGCCGCGAGGAGTGCGGCAAGCACCAGCAAGGGCGGCAGCAGGATGAGCAGCGCGAGTTGCAAGCTATTCAGCGCGTCGGACAGCTTTCCGATCGCGAACGGCGCGTAGGAGTCTCCGAGAAGATGCTCGATCAGGAGCGCTAGCGTCACCGCAGTTGCCCGCACAGTGGGCAACACGACGTTCTGTTTGACCGCGGTGTAGGGGCCGTTATAGAGGTAGAGGCACGCCGCGCCGAGGAGAAACATCGGGACGAATAACGCCAGGCTCGGCATCAGCAGCGCCAGGGCCACGAAAACGGCGCCGGCAAGGAAGCCTGCGATCCCGACCGGCAGGTTGCTGGCGGATTGTCGGGACTTGGTCAGGCGGTCGGCAATCACGCCACCGAAGAGCGAACCCGCGAGCAGCCCAAGAACCAGGACACCGCCCGCCAGGGTCCCAGCGCTTCCGGTTCCGAGACCGAAGCGCCGGCTCAAATAGGTCGGGAGCCAGAAGGCGGCGCCGCCAAGCACAAAGAAGAGCGCGGTCTCGGCCGCGATGGTGGCCCGCAGCGTCGGGATCTGCAGGAGCCCGACGAACGTCCTCCAGGTGATCGATGGGGCCTCGTGCGCTCGTGGGCCGCGCGCCTCGGCGGCGCCCCGCAAGGGCTCGCGCAGCCCGAACGCCAGGATCGCGAAGATCAGGCCCGGGACCGCGGTCATGTAGAAAGCGGCGCGCCAACCCAGCGTGCTGGCCACGATCCCGCCGCCGGCAAAACCAACGGCGATGCCAACCGCCGTGCCCGCCGCCCAGATCGACATCGCGCGTGCTCGACCTTCCTTCTTGAAATAGTCGGCGAGCAGCGCGGTGCCCGCCGGGTAGTAGCTCGCTTCCCCGATGCCGACCACCGTCTTGCGGACACCGCGGTCAGCCCAGATGCCAAAACGGAATGGTCGCGAACGCGTAGACCAGCAGGAAGGCGCTGCCGAGCAAGCCGACCTGGCCGTCCGTCAGATGGAACTCGGCCTGGATCTTTGTGGCGACGGCCGGCAGGATGTAGCGGTCAAGGTAGTTGAGGAAATTGATGCCGACCATGACGCCGAGCACGTAGCGCGCGTAGCCGCGGGGCATCGAGGTGCATTATGCGATCAGGGCGACCCGCGCGTTAGCGGAATCAGCGAGGCCGCAGGCCGAGCCGCGCTTTCGCGCGGAACAGGGCAGGCGTCGTATGCGGCCTGTACGCGCATACGAGGCCGTCGTGATTTTCGGCCGAGTGCGCGATGGGCCGCTGGACGACGCACCGGCCCGGTTAAGTCACCGTGTAACCGTGTTTGTTGGGAGGGTCAGGCCAGGTCGGGGAGCTACCGGAGTTCGAGGTTGAGCAATCGCGCGGCGTTCTCGCGCAGAATCTTCACCTTGGCCTCGGGCTTGAGTGAGAGCGCGTCAAGCTCCTCCATAACGCGGGTTGGCTTGATAAAGGGGTAATCGCTGCCAAAGAGGGTGCGATCCTGCAGGCGGCCTCCAATCTCGCGCACCAATTCCTCCGGATAATAGCGCGGCGACCAGCCGGAGAGCTCGATGTAGACGTTCGTCTTGTGGAGCGCCATCGCGATCAGTTCCAGGTGCCAGGGCCAGCCGAAGTGGGCGGCGATGATAGGAAGGTCCGGGAAGCGTGCCGCTACGGTGTCCAGGTGAATCGGCCGGGCAGGGTCGAGCTTGATGCCCTGGCCGCCAGGCTGGCCGGCGCCGATGCCGCTGGTGCCGGTGTGAAAGAGGCACGGAATCTTGAGCTCCGCAGCCTTCTCCCAGAGCTTGAAATGCCGCTCATCACTCGGATAGAAGTCCTGTATCGAGGGATGGAACTTGGCACCCTTCGCCCCCAGCTGCGTCACGGCGCGTTCCAGCTCCTCAACCGCGTTCGGCTTCCATGGATCGACCGAGGCAAAGAAGGCAAATCGCTTGGGATGGCGCTTGACGATCCCGCCCACGAGATCGTTGGAGAGCGGCGGCCGGTGGGTGGCCGTCTCCGCATCCCAGGCGAGCAGGATCCCAAAGAGCTGCTCCTGGGCAAACTCGACAGCGAGCTCATCGACGCTGCGCTCGTGGACCTCGCTGCGGAAATACCGAGCCGCTGCCTCGCGATAGGGCCCCATGCTGCCGTCCAGCCACTCCTTCAGCGGCAGATGGACGTGAAGATCGACGGCCCGGATCAAGTTAGGACGCGAGCGGCTCCGAGCGTTCGATGGTGATGGAGTCCCCGACGCTGATGGTTCCGCCCCGGACCACACGCGACACCATGCCCCGCCGGCCCTCGAGCTCCTGCTTCAGCCCCTCCCGGATCTCATCCATCCTAAAACAGGGCTCGCAAATCGCGGTGATCTCGAGCACGGCGCTCCGGCCAAGGCGCACCAGGGTGCCTTCCGGGAGCTGCATCACGTCGACGCCTTCCACTGTGACGTTCTCCTTGATCGTGCCGGGGAGGACACCAACCGCGTCGAGCGCTTCCTTGTCGGCCAGTAGGACCTGCCGCTTGGATGCGGCCGAGGCGTGCTTGTCGCCCTCTATCCCGAGCCCTTCGACCAGATTGGCGCTGGGGACGAGTTGCATCGGTTCCCGGTGACCCGGACAGAGCTGGATGGAGACGATGCGGGCCGGCACGGCCTAAAGATAACGTGACGGGCCGCAGGACTGCCAGCCACGAACCGTTATCCTGAGTGACGATGGCCGCAACCGGCGCCCTGGGCGTGATCAAGGGCATCCAAGTCAGCTTGGACTACAAGGAGATGCTCGTCTATCAGGACTCCCTGGTTGTCGTCAGCTCCGGTGGCGGCCGGATGGTCGCCAGGCAGTTCGGCTTGGTCGGGATGCTGATTTACCGCCTTGGGGCCAAATCGCGCGAAGCGGCCGCCGAGCAGCGGCGGCAGCAATCCGCCGAACAGCTCCGGGCGCTCGATCCGAAGAGCGTCCAGATCATGGTGCGGGACATCGTCGATGCGCGGCTTACCGCTGGAATGCTGACCGCCAAGCTGACGGTCTCGCTGACCGACGGGACCAGCCGCAAGTACAGCTGGGCCAAGAAAGAGAATGACTACGCGCAGGTCGTCGGCGTTCTGCGTAGCGCCCTGGGCACGAAGCTGATCGACGAAAAAGCGGCCGGCTAACTCGATTCACCGGGTTCCGCACCTTCCTGCCCTTGCTACCATGACCCCGCATGGCGGAGGAAGCCGGCGCGCGCGTCGAGCGAGACTCCATGGGCGAAGTCCGCGTTCCGGAAGCGGCCTACTACGGGGCGAGCACTGAGCGCGCCCGGCAGAACTTCCCCATCAGCAACCTGCGGCTGCCGCGTCGCTTCATCCGAGCGCTGGCCCAGGTCAAGGGTGCCGCGGCACTTGTCAACGCTGAATTGGGGCTGCTCGAGACACGCATCGCCAACCCGATCCAGAAGGCGGCCGAGGAAGTCGAGGAAGGCAAGTTCGACAAGGACTTCGTCGTCGACGTCTTCCAGACCGGCTCGGGGACGTCGACAAACACCAACGCCAACGAGGTGATCGCCAACCGGGCGAACGAGATCCTCGGTCATCCCCTCGGCTCTCGACAGCCGGTCCACCCCAATGATCACGTCAACAAGTGCCAGTCGAGTAACGACGTCATCCCCTCAGCGATGCAGCTCGCGGCGCTGGTGGCGATCCACGAAGAGCTCTTGCCGGCGCTCGCCTATCTGAAGGACGCGCTTGAGAAGAAGGCCAAGGAGCTCATGCCGGTGGTCAAGACCGGACGGACGCACCTTCAGGACGCGACCCCCATTCGTCTCGGCCAGGAATTCCTCGGCTACGCCGGCCAGGCCGAGCGTTCCATCAATCGAGTCCGCCTTGCCGCGGAGGAGCTGGCCGAGCTGCCCCTGGGTGGCACCGCGGTCGGCACGGGCATCAATGCCCACCCCGAGTTCGCGCAACGGGTCTGCGCGCACCTGACCCGGCGCACCGGTCTCCCGGTACGAGAGACTGGCAACCACTTCCAGGCGCAGGCCACGCTCGACGCCGTGTTGTCGACGGCGGGTGCCCTTCGCACCGTGGCCGTCAGTCTCTGGAAGATCGGCAACGATATTCGCTGGTTCGCCTCCGGGCCTCGCGCCGGCCTAGGCGAAATCACCCTGCCCGAGGTCCAACCCGGAAGCTCGATCATGCCCGGGAAGGTCAACCCGGTGATCATCGAGTCGATGACGATGGTGGTGGCGAAGGTGCTGGGCAACGACCAGACGATCGCGATCGCGGCCCAGTCGGGAAGCATCTTCGAGCTCAACCTGATGATCCCGGTGGCGGCCTTTTCATTGCTCGAATCGATCGCCCTGCTCTCGGCGTCTGCTCAAAACCTGGCCCGGCAAAGCATCGTGGGCATCAAAGCCACCGATCGCGGGCCGCAAATGGTCGAGCAAGGGCTGATGCTGGCCACGGCGCTCGTGCCGGCGATCGGCTACGACGCTGCGGCGAAGATCGCCAAGGAAGCGCTGGCCACCGGTAAAACGATTCGCCAGGTGGCACGCGAGCAGACAAAGCTCGCCCAAGAGGAGCTGGACCGCTTGCTGGATCCTTCGCGCATGACGAAGCCGGGCGTCGACGCAGGGCCCGCCGGCGGCTAGCCTTATCTCCGACAGCCGCGTGCTCTGGATGCGTGCCAGGGCTCAGCGGCTGACACATCATGCGGCCGCCCGCAAGCCGCCATCCACGATCCTGCACGAGGTATGCGGTCTACAGGCCCAGCTCTGGAGCGCCGCAACACTCGGCATCCGTGCTCGAAGCGCGGGTCTCGACGCCGGCAAGGTCGGTGGGGCACTCAACGACGAACGCTCGATCGTTCGCACCTGGCTGATGCGCGGCACCTTGCACGTCGTCGCGTCAGCGGATGTTCGCTGGTTGCTTCACGTGTTGGGTCCGGTCTTTGCCCGGGCCGGCTCCGCCCGCCACGCGCACCTCGGCCTGGACGACGACCTGAAAACCAGGGGTGTCGCCGCCATCCGAGAGATTCTCACGGGCAGTAGCCCACTCACGCGGTACGAGCTTGTGGATCGCCTGCGGAACCGGCAGGTCGTGCTTGACCCAAAGACCCAGGCACCCATTCACCTGATTGCGCTCGCCGCGCTGCAGGGCATCCTGTGTCTGGGGCCTGATCGAGACGATGGTGAGTCCACATACGTGCTCCTCGATGATTGGGTCCCCAGGACACGGATGCCGTCCCGCGAAACGGCGCTGGCCGAGCTTGCTCGCCGCTACGTCTCGGCCTATGGCCCGGCGTCGGTCGAGGACCTGAGTGCCTGGTCTGGCCTGTCGATGAGCGACGCGAGATCTGCTGCGAGCGGAGCCAGGTCCGGTCTCGCGGAGGTCATGATCCGGAGGCGGCCGGGCCTTGTGTTGAAACAGCGTCTGAAGCATGATGCAAAGCCGCTGAAGACCGATGTCCGGCTGCTGCCGGCGTTCGACGCCTATCTACTCGCCTATCGGCGACGCGATCTTGCGGTGCCCGTCCCGCTGCAGCGTCGCTTGCAGCGCGGTGGCGGTTGGCTTCACCCTGCTGTCGTCGTCAACGGCCGGGCCGTGGCTGCCTGGAGCCTGCGCAAGTCCGGCAGTCGAAGCGGCCAGGTCACCATCGAACCCTTCGGACCGATTCGTCCTGCCGTCCGGGTGGGCATTGAGAAGGAAGTCGACGATATCGGCCGGTTCCTTGACCTGCAGCTGATGGTGAATTTCACGCAGCGCCATGCTTGAGAAGAAATAGGCATTACGCGCCACAAGAAAAGCCGGGGCCTGCTGATCTAGACTTGGTGGCTCGGTCGTAGTGCAGAAGAGGAGGAGCGCTTGAGACGCGTCATCGCCTGGTGCCTGGGCAACCGGCCGGTCGTCGTGCTTTTCGCGATCCTCTTCATGGGAGCCGGGCTCTTCAGCATTTTTCGGCTCAACCAGGAGCTCCTCCCGTCCATCGACTTCCCCAGCGTCTTCATCGTGACGGGCGATCCTGGTGCCAATCCCGCGGTGATCGACCGCGATATCAGCAGTCCACTCTCCAACGCCTTGAACGGACTGCCCCACGCGCAGCATATCTTCGCGACCTCAAGCCAGAGCTTCTCGCAGGTCCAGGTCCAGTTCAATGTTGACTCCAACACCAAGGATGACCTCGACGCCGTCAACCAACGACTCAGCCAGGTGCAGCTGCCTGCCGGCACCGGCAAGCCACTGGTGCAAACCTTCTCCTTCAGCGCCGCTCCCAGCATCATCTATTCGCTGGCGGCGGCCGACGGCAACCTGAGCCGCGCCACGCTGGAGGCGCAAACGGTGATCGCGCCGGCGCTACAGGGGGCTCAGGGCGTCGCGCAGGTCAAGGTCGTGGGGGGCGAGCAGAACGCCGTCACGATCACGCTCGATCCGGCAAGGCTCGCGGCGCGCGGCCTGGCAACGTTCCAGGTGACCCAGGCACTGCAGGGCGCGCAGGTCGATCTTCCGGCCGGGGAATCGCTCAACGGCAATCGCGTGGTGCCGGTCGAGGTGCTGAGCGCGCTGCATACCGCGGCCGATCTTCGCGCGCTACCTGTTGGCACCGCGCCGCCCTCCAGGTCGGAGCCGCCGACGATCGTGACGCTGGGGGATGTCGCCACCGTTCAAGAGGCGCCCGCGCCAGTGAACGGCATCGCTCGAACCGATGGGCTGCCTTCGCTCAGCATCCAGATCATTCGCGATCCCAATGGCAACGCCATCAGCCTGTCGAACGACATCCGTTCACGGGTCGCCGGCCTGCACCTCGATCCGAGTGACCGGCTGTCGCTCATCGAGGACACCGCTACCGGGATCCGCGCATCGCTCAACGATCTCTTGCTCGAGGGCGTACTCGGTGCGCTGTTTGCGATCTTCGCGATCTTCCTCTTCCTGCGGAGCCTCCGGGCCACCCTGGTCACGGCCGTGTCCTTGCCCACCAGCGTTCTCGTCGCGCTGCTGGGCACCGCGATCGGTGGATTCTCACTCAACATCTTGACGCTCGCGGGCCTGACGATCGCGGTCGGCCGGATCATCGACGACGCCATCGTCGTCCTCGAGAACAGTTATCGCCATCTCCAGAAGGGCGAGCCGCCCCGATTGGCCGCGTTGAACGGCGCGAGCGAAGTCTCCAAGGCCGTGATATCGAGCACGCTGACTACCGTCGCCGTCTTTTTACCGATCGCGCTCGTGGGCGGGATCATCAGCAAGTTCTTCGTCCCCTTCTCGATCACGGTCACGATCTCCTTGCTGGCGTCACTGCTCGTGGCGCTGACCCTGATCCCAGTGCTGGTCAGCTTCTTTTTGGAGCGGCGTTCGGCGCCCGCCGAAGGGCGTCGCGACTGGTCACACCGGGTATACGAGCCCATCCTCGGATGGGCGCTCTCCTCCCGCTTGACCAAGGCGGTCGTCGTCCTGGCGGCGGTGTTGCTTTTCGCCCTGGCTGTAGGCACGGTCGCCTCGCCCCTGGTGGCCAAGAATTTCTTCGATTTTGGAAACACCGACCAGCTGGTCGGTGGGGTAACGCTTCCAGCCGGGACGACGACGGCGGAGACCAGCCAGCAGCTCAAGAGCTTCGAGACGGCGGCGGCGGCCGATCCGGCCGTCAAGCTGGTCCAGGTGACGATCGCCAGCAGCGATTACGGCGGCTACTCCGCCGGCTTCGAGACCAACCAGGCACGACTGCTGCTCCTGATCAAAGACAAGCACCAGGCCAGCGCGGTGATCAGCCGCCTGCAGCAGAAACTCAACGAGCTTTATGGGGTTGGCAACGGCCAGCTCCAGACCGCCTCCTTCGGCCCCGGGTCCAGCCGGTTCGAGGCCCGTGCCAGCGGGCAGGATGAGCAGTCCCTCCGGCAGGCGTCGGACCTGATCGTGGCCAAACTCCAGCAGGACGCTGAGCTGAGCGACGTCCAGTCCGACCTGGCCGCGGCCAAGCCGCAACTTTCGGTCGACGTGGACCCAAAGAAGGCGTCGGCCCACGGCCTCAATCCGCGGTTGATCGCCCAGATCGTGGCGCAGGCCCTCTCTCCGATGTCGCTCGGCAACCTTGGTGGCGGCGGTCCGCCAGTGAGCCTGCGGCTCGATCCGGCTTTTGTGACGGTCGACCGATTGGGCAACCTGCCGGTCGGGCCAGGAGCCGAACTGAATGACGTCGCGACCATCACCAACCAGACCGCGCCCAACAGCATCAGCCGGCGCGATGGCACCCGGCTGGTCGCCGTCAGCGCCATCATCAACGGCGCAGATACCAGCGGAATCTCGCAACGGGCGACCGCAAAGGTTCAGACCGTGCCGCTTCCAGCCGGAGTCAAGCTCGACACGGGAGGGACGAGCGAGGAGATCAACCAGTCGTTCCAGTCGATGTTCGAGGCGATCGGCATCGCCGTCGCCATCGTCTTCATCATCCTGGTCATCTTCTTCAGGTCGGTCGTCACGCCCTTCGTGATCCTGGTCAGCATGCCGCTGGCCCTGATCGGGGGCATCGCCGCTCTTCTGGTCACGCGCAGTGCGCTCGGATTACCCGCGCTTCTCGGGGTACTGATGGTCTTTGGCATCGTCGTCAGCAACGCCATCCTCTTGATCGACTTCGCCGAGCGCGCCCGCGAGGCGCAGCCGACGCACGACGCCCTGCTGTTGGCTGGCGCGACCCGCTTGCGCCCTATCCTGATGACGGCGGTTGCCACCGTGGTGGCCTTGCTCCCGGTGGCCGTCGGGCTCAGCACGAGCGGCGGCGGGGGGCTGATCTCTCAGTCACTGGCCGTGGTGGTCGAGGGCGGCCTGATCACCTCCACCGTCTTCACCCTGGTCGTGGTGCCGGTGGTCTACAGCCTTATCGCTCGGCGCGGGCGCGTCGGCGCGATCGCCGCCATCCGCGATCTCGATGTCGAGGCGCCACGCAGCGACCGGGCCGGCTAGGAGTCGGCCTCGATCAGGCCCTTGCGGATGGCGTACTTGACCAGCTCGGTGCGATCGTGCATGTGCAGCTTCTTCATGATGTGATCGCGGTGGGTCTGCACCGTTTTGATGCTGAGGAAGAGGCTGTCCGCGATCTGCCGGTTGGTCTTGCCTTCCGCCACCAGCCGTAAGACTTCGCGCTCGCGATCACTGAGCGGCTCGAAGGTCTCTTTTTCGGGCGCGCGCTGCAGGTAATCGGAGACCAGCAGCCTCGCGACCGATGGATAGAGGTAGGGCTCGCCTTTGCTGGCCGCCTCGATGGCGGCGATCAGGTCGGAGGCGGCGGCCTTTTTGAGCACGTAACCGACGGCACCGGCTTTCAACGTCTGGAAGAAGTACTCCTCGTTGTCATGCGCGGTCAGGATCAGCACGTGGGTCTGCGGGCAGAGACGCCGAATGTCGCGCGTCACCTCGATCCCCGACATTCCCGGCATGGCCACGTCGACGACCGCCACGTCGGGGCAGTTGACGCGCGCCAATCGGATGGCCTCGCGCCCTTCGGTCGCCTCCGCGATCACCTGGATGTCACTCTGACCATCGATCACGGCGCGAATCCCGGCGCGGACCAGGTTGTGGTCCTCGACGAGCATCACGCGGATGGGGCGGCGTTCAACCTGCATGGCGGTCCTCCAGTGGTAATTGGGCGACGACCTCAGTGCCCTTGAGCGGTGCCGAGTGGATTTCGAGCGTTCCGCGCAGCAGCGTGGCGCGTTCCCGCAT